>ERZ808286.1292-NODE-1292-length-12824-cov-6.293758_pt1 | contig 12824 bp, 10 predicted proteins | sample MGYA00521276_ERZ808286 | MGnify/ENA primary metagenome ERZ808286 (study PRJEB31516, sample SAMN03275607) | gut metagenome | biome: mammalia-associated habitat; material: feces | host: Papio cynocephalus | place: Kenya | collected 2012-08-01 ... | reverse complement strand
TGTTAACTAGCTCTAATACGAAGTCGTGATTCTTTTTTTCATTTTTTTTGTTCATTTTTAACACCTCCATTTTTTGTGTTTATATATAGAACGTTAAAAATTGAAAATATGTCAAAATTAAATAAAAAAAAGGAAAAATTTCTTATAAAACCATGCGAAATGTGATAAAGAAGGCGTGATCTTAATTAACCACGCCCAATAATTATTTTAAATTTAACTTAAATAGAAAACTGTAATGCACAGAAACAAACATATAAAAGAAGGAGAATAACACCTTGCCATCTCTTAAGTTTACCATTTTTTAATGTTGGCAATGTAAGAATAGCCATCACAACAAGCATAAGAGGGATATCTACCAAAAGAGATGTGTTGTGACCCATTATTACAGAGTCCTCTGGAATAGTAAAAGGCTTGAGCGTTGATGAAAGACCACTTACTAAAACAAGATTAAAGAGATTTGCACCAATAATATTTCCGAGCGATAGCGCACTGTGTCCTTTTACTAATGAAGTTATGGCTGTAACAAGCTCAGGTAGAGATGTACCAAGTGCAACCAGAGTTAAGCCAATTACTGCTTCGGGAACACCTAATGCCTCAGCAATCTTTGTTCCATTATCAACTAAGAGGTTGGCACCAATAGCAATTAATGCTGCACCCACAACAAGAAGCACTAAATCTTTCCATAGAGGATTATTTTCTGCTTCTTTTTCTTCTTCTGTTAGTTCTACTTTAGGCATTCTTGTTGCTTGTCTTACAGTTAGAACCATATAAACAACAAACAATAAGAGAAGTACGATACCAACCCAACGAGCAAAGAAGCCTGTTGTATATGCAATTAATGCATAGAAAATTGCACTAACAAAGAAGAATAATGTTGGAATACGAAGTGTACTTTTATCAACATCAGTTGGTCTTATAGCCACAGTTAAAGCAGCAATAAGAGACGTATTACATATTACGGATCCAATAGCATTTCCATAAGCTATCTCGCCATGTTCTGATAGTGCAGATGTAGCACTTACCATAACTTCAGGTAGCGTTGTTCCAATAGAAACAACAGTAGCTCCGATTAAAAGCTCTGGAATATGAAAACGCTTAGCGCATCCAGTTGCACCATCAACAAACCAATCTCCACCTTTTATCAAAAGAACTAGTCCAATACAGAACAACAAAATAGTTAAAAACACATTATCCTCTCTGAAGAGAAAAGATAATCTCCTTTTTCTTCTTCGACAATAGGTAGAGTGAATGTCTTTTTTTCACAAATATAGAGATTAATCGTTTTTTATTCTCTCCTATTCTATAAAAAAAGGAGAATTATTATGAAAAAACTATTGGTCTTTGTAGGCATATTATTTATGCTTTCTACCACTATTTATGCAACGGACGTTTTCTTTTCTGCAAATGATTTGGAACCAATATCATTAAGCGAAAAGACAAATTATGACGGCTTTACTATCAATGCAACATCAGACAAGCCTATTGCAATCCAAGAGATGGATGAGAGAGAAGCTGAAGATGGAGAGATCTTTAATAACAGAATTAAACTTGGTGGAAGTGGAAATAAAGACAAGCTAAGTATAACATTCAAGTTAAAGAAAGGTGACAAGGTTACCGTCTATCTTAATTCAACAAGCAAAACAGATGAGAGAGTTTTAAATGTTATGTCATCATCTTCAAATGATGTACTCTTTTCACTTCCCGCACCTCCTGCAACATCACTAATGGAAGCAGGAATTGCAAGCTTTAGTGCAAATGAAGATGGAACCTACACAATTTGTTCTGCTAAAAGTGGAATCTATATCTACGCTATAAAAATTGAGTAAGTGATATGAAAAGACTTTCTTTCTTCTTATTTTTATTTTTACTAACATTCTCAGTTTTTGCTTCATTTAATTGGCAAGAGGATTATAAAGAGCCTTATGTTGTTTCTATAGTGCCAAAGGAAGACACAAATGAAATTACTGTAGTCATTAATGGTGTAACAGGTCCAAAAGGTGCAGACAAAATATTAGTAGAACTACTTGATGGAACAAAAGTAATTGAGAAAAAAACATTAGGACGTTCAAAAAAAGAAGAAAGAAAGCTAACCTTTTCTCTTGACCATAGTGGAGATTACATCATAACCCTTTTGGCAACACGAAAAGATGAAGAAAAGGAATATGAAAATAACCATTCTTTTTCATATATACTTCCTTTAGTGCCACCAAGTGTTAATGCATTTAATGAAGGAAATAACACACTTACTATCTCTTTCGATACTGTAAAGGAAGCTGAGAATTACACCATTAGAATATATGACTATATTACTAATGAAATTGTCACTGAAGAGACAACAGCTCTCAATAAGCTCTCTTTTTCTTCTCTGCAAGAAGACAAAAGCTACCTAATAGAAGTAAGTGCAAACCGCAAAGGAGAAAGTGTCAAATCTCCTCTTTTGAAAAAAACAGTAAGAGCACTACGGGATAGAGAGTGGAATTTCACTTACTTTGGACAAAGCACAAAAGAGAGTTTAAATCACTACGAAATACTCGATAGTGATAATCTCAAAATAAAGCTTTATGCTGGCTCAAGAACAGAACAGGGAGGTAAATTTACATCTCTACATGATGGCCTTTCATTTTACTATACAAAAATTGATAGTAAGAGAGAGAACTTTGTTATTTCTTGCAAAATAACTGTTGATTGGATAAACCCAACTCCTGACGGTCAAGAAGGCTTCGCTTTAATTGCAATGGATAGTCTTGGCGAGGATGGAGTAAGCAACAAGAACCACTACACTAATAGTGTTTCTTTAATTGCTACAAAACTAGAAGAAACTATTAATGGCGTTAAGTACTCAAGTAAAGATACTCTTGGTACTAGATTTGTTACTAATATTACGCAGAATACACTTAGCAGTGGAGACAGCACTATAAGTGAAGAAGCAAAAACTGAATATCATGCATTCTCATTTGACAAGGATTGTCTTGTTAAGAGTGGCGACGAATATTATTTAACTCTGAAAAAGGATAATACTGGCTATCACTGTTTCTATACTGTTCCTGAAGAAAATAGAGAATGGATTATTAATGAAGAAGGCGAATATGTAAGAAAGGAGTATCCTTCATCTTTTACTCTTTTTGGCCCAGAAAAACTCTTAGAACTTGATAAAGATTATGTTTATGTTGGCTTTGCTGCTGCTAGATGGTGTGAAATAACTGTTTCTGATATATCTTTGACAATAACAAACCCAGAAGAGGATCCTCCTAGAGAAGAGGAAAAGCCTACACTTATTCCACTCTCGACTTCCATTGGCTCTCCTTCTGGCTTTTGGAGCAAAAGCTATCCTTTCTCTTTTACATCTAATTCAGATGGAAGCCTATCGGTAAAAGAATCAGGAACAGATCACTACTATATTAAGAATCAAGAAATAAAAGCAAACGAAGAATACAAAGAGTCTATCACTCTTCTCTCTTCTTCTAATGACCTATTTATTTCCTTTAAGCCAAACGAAAGCTACAGGCCAAACTTAAAGGAAAGAATTGCCCAGTACAACGAAGAAAAAGGAATCTATGAGGAAAGCTATAAAGAGCTAAGCTTTTATAAGAATGTCCAGGTACGAGAGATTAAGGGAGAAAATATCTACACTTCTCCAAAGGGTTTTGGTTTTAATGAGGGAACAAAGGACTCTCCATTAAATCTGGAATCTGCACTTTTATTTGCAAAACCAGGTCAAACTATACTCCTAGAAGGTGGAGTATATAATATAGGGAAACAACTCATCATTGAAAGAGGAAATGATGGTGAGGAGAACAGTGCTAAAACTTTAAAAAGTGTCGACGGAGAAAGAGCTATCCTTCGCTTTAGCAAAAGCGCAGATAAAGGTGGGCTTGTTATTTGGGGAAACTACTGGAATGTTGAAAATGTTGATATCACTAATACTCCCGATGGCTCAAAAGGACTTCAGGTTGCTGGTTCTTTTAATACAATTAGCTTTGTTAACGCATATAACTGTGGAGATACCGGTATTCAAATTAGTGGTTCAAGTTTAAACTCCCCTTCTTTATGGCCACACGATAATACAGTTCAGTATTGCATCTCCCATGACAATTCAGATTTAGCCCAGAACAATGCTGATGGTTTTGCTGCAAAACTAACAGTAGGAGAAAACAATCTCTTCTCTTACTGTATTTCCTATTCAAATATTGATGATGGATGGGATTTGTATTCAAAGATGGAAACAGGTCCTATTGGACGAGTTACAATTAAAAATTGTATTGCATATGCAAATGGAAGATTAAGTAATGGGGAAGGTAGTGGGGATGGTAATGGCTTTAAGCTTGGTGGAGATGGCATTAGTGTTAACCATACTATTGAAAATTCAATTAGCTTTAATAATTCAACTAATGGATTAACATCAAACTCTAATCCTTCTTTAACAATTATTAATTGCACACTCTATAACAATGGCAATAGAAACCTCACCCTATATGGTAAAGGAAATGGAGAAAGAGACTACACTGTTGAAAACCTCTTATCCATCTCAGGTACACTCTCAGATGATATTAAAGAGCAAACAACACTTATAAGTCCAAATAATTTCTTCTCAAACGGAAACGTTGGTGTTAATAGCGAGGGAGAGAGGTTTGGTGAAGATATTTTTCGCTCTATAGACACAACTAAGATTAACTTATCATTTGAAAACGGAAAGATTAATACTCATGGGCTTTTAGAACAAGACACAGAATATGGAGCTCACTTATAAGTCTATTCTAAAAAAAAGAAGTTCTCATAGAAAAACTATGGGGACTTCTTACATTAAATAAGATTTTTACTGTTATAGTGATTCCATCCACTTTTTCTTCCTAAAAATCCTTATCACCATGATTAATCTTACTACTTCTTCTAAGGAAAGGAAAAAATAGACCCAATAGAGTGGAAGAGAAAAGACTCTAGAGGTAATAAGGGCCAATGGAACTCCAAATCCCCATGTTCCTATTAAATCGACATACATAGATAAATCTGTTCGACCACCACTACGTATTATTCCGCCACCAATGACCATATTTAGAACCTTAACAGGCGCAATTAAGCCATAAACAAGAAGTGTTTTATATGTAATCTCTACAACATTAGGCTCAACGTTATATAGAGAAATGTATGGCTTACGAATAACAATTATGATAAAAGAAAGAGCTATGCTAATAACAAGGGAAGTGAGAATTACGCTCTTAGAGTTGTTATAGGCTTTCTCAAAATCTTTTTTTCCTAGTTCCTTTCCTATTAGAATTCCTGACGCTTGACTTAATCCTGTTAATGAGCCAATAAAAAGTGATTGTATTGGACCTGTTAAACCATAAGAAGCAGCACTATCTCGTCCTAGATGGCCATAGACAGATGCATAGACATTTTCGCCCAATCCCCAGAAAAATTCACAAAATAAAATCGGAAGAAGAATTTTCATAAATGACTTCATATATTTTGAGTAACAAGCTTTTTCCTCATTTTTAGCTAGAATCTTTATTGATGGTAAGAAGACTAAAATAAAGCTCATTATTTGGCTAATCAGCGTAGCTATTGCAGCACCTTCTATTCCTAATTTCTCTACATAGATAAGGTAATAATTCAAACCACTGTTAATTAAAGCTGCAATAAAAGATGAATAGAGAGGGAATAATGCCCTTTCATAGCATCTTAAGAGAGTCGAGAGAAGAAGAGACAAGCCTTGAAAGAAGAATCCTGGTGCTATTATTTTCAGATATTTAGATGCTTCAATAATTGTAGTCGTATCTGAGGTATATAGCTTCATGACACACATAGGAAAGAAAAGAGAAGGAACAATAAAAAGTAAAATTACAATAGAAAGAAAGATTAGTGTTATGTTAAACGAGCTTTTCTCCCCCTCTCTATTTTTCTTTCCAATGTATTGGCTAATCATTATTCCGCTAACAGAAATGATCGCTGAAATAATCACTGAAAAAAATGACGCAAATTTTCCACCAAGAGTTGTGGCTGCAACAACAGTTGAACCAAGACTTCCGAGCATAAGCGTATCTACAACAGAAAAAGACGAAGCAAGAAGGCTTTGAAATGTTATCGGAAGAGCTACCTTTACTAATGACTTTTTAAAATTAGAATCCATTTTTGTTCTCCATACATATGATAGCCGTATGAAGAGGAATTCTCAAAGGTTAATCGCATAACCTTTTAACAGTCAGTCCCTCTTTTAACTGAGTACCTATTTTTATAATGCTTTGAATACTCTCATTTTTAATCATAGTTTTTATTGCATAAATTGTCTTCTTTGCTCTCTCTTCATAGTTTTGCTTTATTGTAGTTAGCCCCTCGATATCTGCCATAAGAGTGCCATCAAAACCAATGACAGAAATAAAGGAAGGGACAGAAAAACCCTGAGTCGAGAGGAATGAAATAAAATCGAGAGCGTAGAAATCCGAAAGACAAAAAACACCAGTGAATGAATTTATATAATCTAAACGTTCTTTGTACTCATTCCATCTTGTATCTTTATCTAGTGAAACTAGTAATAATTGCGAAGAAGGAAGAATATACTTTAAGCCACTAATTCTATCTCCATCCATTCTTTCATTATTATCAGAGATGATGAGAATCCTCTTATGGCCCATCTCTTTATAATATTGCCCTACTTTCTTTCCGGCTTCATAGTCATCTAATATTAGTGATACTACCCCACTATTTTGACTTACAGTTATTCCATCATAGACAACAAAAGGTATTCTTGTTTTGTTTCGTAGAGCGGAGTAATCATCATCACAAAAGCCTATTAAGACAAGTGCTTCCATATTCCACATAGATGAAAACTCCGGAACAGATAGAATATTTGATGTGGTTTTAATCATTAGAAAATAGTTTTCTTTATCACTTTCTATACTGAGTGCATTTAAGCATGAGGAGATAAATCCATCCTCTAAAACTCTATTATGATACTTTTTATGATTATTAATTATTACCCCAATTATTCTAGAAGAATTTCTGCCAAGTAGAATTGCAGCCATAGATGGAATGTAATTATTTTTCTCCAAAGCTTTCTCTACTTTCTCAATAACACTTTGTGATACTTTATTCTTCTTACCATGTAATACATTGCTAACAGTTGCAGTACTGACACCAACTTCTTCAGCAATATCTCTTATAGTTACTCTATATTCGCTACTCATGTTATTATTTTAATAATAATACAAAAACAGAAAATATGTTTTCAAAGCAAAGAATAAAAACCATATTACTTCATAATTGAATTATCGTGACTTCTCGCTAATACTTCTTAAAAGATCAATCTATCGCTTTTTATTTGTTTCTTCATCACTATTAACGTATATGTAGTCGCAATAGTTGTACTTTGGATTCTCATCTACTCTTTTTTTCATTTGCCAATAGATATCATCTCTAAGTTTTTTTATTCTTTCTCTTTTATCTAAAGAGCTATCTGAATAAAAAGGACCATCTATATATGTTACAACTTTAGGTCTTTTGATTAATGGAAGATATCTCTTCTTATATATGCTAGTAAATGTATAGCAAGGAACGTTAGACTCAACAGGATAATGGAAAGATTCAGTTCCAAAGTTTCTTATGTCTGTATAGTAAGGCCAGATATGAGCTTCTGGATATATAGCTATAACACGTCTTTTTTCTATAAGTTTATTTATACTTTCTCTATAATTCTTCATCCCACAAAAAGAAGAAGGAAGAGGGACAGCTCCAAGCATTTTAACAATTGTCTTTAAACCAGTAATAGATACCGCATCTGCATTAACAATTATATGAGCTTTTTTAGGAAAAGAGATAATAGAAGGATTATAAGCATCAAGAAGATAATTGGTGTGATTACCATAGATAAAGTAGCCCTTTCCTTTTGCTTCTTTTAATACTTTTTTATTCTTGTACCTTATCAAATAACCACTCTTCAGCATAATTAAGATTATTGGAAATGCGATAGTTCTTATGATTGTTTCACCACACTTGTAAGGGAGAGAATTATCTATGTACTTATAGGTACTTGGTAGCACTACTCTATTTATATTTGTTGAGGCAAAATCATCGTTTTTTTCATCATGATAGTAATATGTTTTCTTCATTTTTTATTCTTTTCAATCGTCTCAACTAGCATCCTTCGCATTTGTTTCATACATTCATCATGGTTATATATAAGAGAAGAGCTTATATACTTACTTGACATTTTCTTTCTTTCTTCATCATGCTCTATCCAATAATCAATTCTTGCTGCTAGGTCTTTCGGATCATTAGAGCGAAAGAGATTTCTCTCATCAAGAGCAAAATTCTTTGTTGCAGAACGAGGAGATGAGGAAATAAGTGGAACTAAGCCACAGCTTATTGCCTCTAAACACGATATAGCTTCAATTTCGATAGTTGAAGGATGGCAATATAAATCGGAATAATTAATTACATCTACAAGTTCTGTTCTAGAAAAGAAAGCCATAATAGGCATATTTATCTTTTTCTTTTTTGAAAGCTTTTTTATTCTCTCTTCTTCAGGCCCTTGGCCAGCAAGTACTAGTTGAATTTTATCTTTGTGTTTACTTAAAGCTGTTGCTTTGATCAAAACTGAATGAGATTTTTCTTTGGAATACCTACCTATGAAAAGAATAACAAACTTATTCTTAATAGCATTAGGTTTTTCAGTCTTTCTAGGAACAAATGACTTGTTTACTCCATTAGAAATAACATAGCCATTAGTTTTCTTTTTGACTGTTGATTCAAAAAGATCTCTAATGAACTCAGTCGGGTAATGAATAGAATCAACATAGCGATAAAGGTGGTTATAAAAAAACTTATATGTCATCCAATTAACTAGACCTATATTCATCATTCCAATATGTGATGTAAAATTCTCAGCCTGCACATGAAAACCTGCACTAACTGGCTTATTGAGTTTTTTTGCAATCTTTACTGCTCTTTGTCCCAAAGAAAATGGCATCATGATATGCACTATATCTGCATCCTTGATAGCCTCATAGATAACCTTTTTATCTGCTTTAGCAAGACTAACATTATTTTTTTCAACAATTTTATTTATTAATGGACCTAAATTATAGACTCCAACAACATAGTATCCATCTTCATTTTTCTTATCTTGATCACAACAAACAACATTTACTCTATCCCCATTTTCTCTTAGAGATCTCAAGAGATTCATACACGCTATCGTCGTTCCATTATTTTCGTTGCCGAGCACATCGGCAATAAGTGCTACTGTCATTTTTTCAATCCCATCCAATTATTGAAGGAGAAAGAAAACAAATCAACTAGCAATCTTTATTATAAGTACGAAATAACCAAAAGAATTGGAAGAATGACTAGCTAATAATAATTTCTTACTATGCCTTATAGCTAACTAGTTAATTGAGTAATTTATCTCTTTTTTGAAAGATAATTTCTAATAATATTTAATTTTATTATGTTACTACTTGTAATAACACTTTAATATGAATAAACTTTTTTCATTCTTTGGAGGGACTATGGATTACATTGCTACTGTTTCATCTCCTATGCTCTATTTAATTGTTGGGGGTGTACTTTTATTTATCGCTCTAGGTTGTCTTGTTTTTATAGTAAAAAGCTATAAAGCTGGCGTAAAAATAGGAATGGAGAAAAACCTATTAAACAAGACAATTACATCATCGGCTCTATTCACTATTCTTCCATCAATTTCCATTTTGTTAGGAGTAATTGCACTATCAGGAAGTTTGGGTGTTCCTGTATCGTGGCTTCGCTTAAGTGTTGTTGGAAACCTTTCATATGAAGCTATTGCAGCAGAAGCTGCAACACAAGCTATGGGACTTACTTTAGATAGTGCAATCCTTACCCCTCGTTCTCTTGTTACAATACTTGCAGTAATGACATGTGGAATATCTGGTGGAGTAATCTGTATTATCTTTCTCTGTCCTTGGTACTCAAGAAAATGCAATAAACTTTTAACTAAAACCAATAATGAAAGAAAAGGGAAAAGCTTTGCTGATTGGGCAATGATTAGTATGTTTATTGGATTTTGTGGAACCTTTATAGGTTCTTATATAGCACAATCTGTTAGAGCTATATCATTTGTGCCACTTCGAACCGCTCTCATTGCGGCTTTAGTAATGAAGATTTCTTTGCTCCTTGAAAAAAGAGGACACAAGTGGCTTGAAAACTTCTCTCTTTCTCTCTCAATGCTGATTGCAATGGCTAGTGCCGTAATTCTTAAATAGGAGGACTATATGGATAAATATGATTATTCTGAATTTGAAAAGTCTATTCATCGTTATGGTATAGCACTCAATGCTATAGGACTTGGTTTATTACTACTTCTTCCTTTTGTTTTTTCGATTATTCTCAAAACATCTATTGATTGGAAGGGCTTTACAAATGGCTTTATTAGAATCGGTATTACTTATATTCCTATTGCAATAGTAGAGTTTTTAATCTATGTGCCGATTCTAGGAGCTGGTGCCTCATACTTATCATTTATTACTGGAAACATAATAAATATGAAATTGCCATGTGCTTATTCATCTAGAGAAATAGCAGGAACACAGGTAGGAACAAGGGAAGATGGGATTGTTACAACTCTTTCAGTTGCCGTATCTTCTCTTGTCACAATGCTTGTAATCTTTATAGGAGTACTTTTACTTATACCTCTTACGCCAATTATTAATAATCCGACCTTAAAGCCTGCTTTTGACAATCTCTTACCATCTCTTTTTGGGGCATTAGGACTTCAATACTTCTCTAAAAGTTGGAAGCTTTCTGTTATCCCAATTCTCTTTATGACGATAATCTGTTCGCTTTTTCCTCAATTAATAAGCCAAACAACTATTTTAATGGTTGTTGTAGGAGCAATGTCTATTGGACTAAGCTTTCTTATGTATAAAAAAGGAATTCTAAAGGAGAATTAAAAATGAATGATGATATGTACTATGCAAAAAAACTCTCTGAAATGATTAAGGTAGAGACAGTTTCTGAATTAAATAATCCAAACACAGAGAAATTTGATAGGTTTCATGAAAAGCTTAAAGAGCTTTTCCCTTTAGTTTTTTCCCGTCTCACTGTTACCTACATTGACTCTTCTCTTCTTATAAAATGGGAAGGAAAAGGAAAAGAAAAACCTATTTTATTTATGAGTCATCAAGACACAGTTAGTGCTTCTGGAGATTGGCAAGAGCCTCCTTTTTCAGGTCTAATAAAAGACGGAAGAATTTGGGGACGTGGTACTGTTGATACCAAAGGTTCTTTAATGTGTATTTTCCAAAGCTTTGAAGAACTTTTAGAAGAAGGCTATACACCACATAGAGACTTATATATAGCATCTTCCTCAACAGAAGAGATTGCAGGTTCTGGTGCACCAAAAACCGTTGAGTATTTAAAGCAAAATGGAGTTGAGCTTGAATTCTTGATGGATGAAGGTGGAATGATTGTTGATGAACCAATGCCTGGAGTAAAGGGGCGCTTTGCAATGATTGGTACTGTTGAAAAAGGAACAGGAAACATTGTTGTAAGTGCTTCTTCTACAGGTGGCCATGCATCTGCTCCGGGAAAGAATACAGCGCTTGTAAGGATAGCAAAGTTTATTTGCGATATAGAAAAGCATAATCCAAATATAATCAAATTCAGTCCTACCCTATTAGAAATGTTTAAGAGGTTAGGAAAAAATACAAGTGGTGCACTTGGATTCTTTATGAGACATGCAAAAGCTTTAAGTCCTTTACTAAAGAGTATACTTCCATCTGTCTCTCCTAAAGCCGCAGCCATGGTGCGTACTACTATGGCATTTACTATGTGTGGTGGCTCAAATGGCAAGAATGTCCTTCCTGAAAGGGCTTGGGTTAATATTAATACTAGATTTATTGAACACCAAGGTGTTGAAAAAACAAAAAGAATTCTAGAGCCATATTTGAAAAAATATAACCTAAGCGCTGACTATTCAGGCTGTAAAGAACCTCAGAAAAGTGTCGATTATAAAGCTAAACCATTTTGTCTTGTAGAAGAAACAGTAAAAAAGATATATCCAGGTGTTATTTCTACTCCTTATATCATGACAGGAGGAACAGATGCCTACTTTTACTCACCATTAACAGATAATGCAATACGTTTTGCTCCACTATATATAGACAAACAGCAACTAGAGAGCATCCATGGACTAAATGAAAACATGTACGTTTCTTCTCTATCAAAGGGCGTTGAATTCTATAAAACAATAATACAAAACGCATAACCATTTTTAAAGGGCTTAGAAAGAAGGATAAGCCCTTTATCATAAGCATATTGTGCGATTACTTTTCTTCTTTTCTAAAACTCTCTCTTTTTATTTATTCTTCTTAACCTTGAAATGACTACAGCATCTATTTCTTGGTATAAAATAAAATTAACGAAATAGAAATATTTCCGACTTCTTCTTTAGGGAGGTTAAATTGAAAAAATGGAATGCTTGCCACTATTTCTTCATTCACGATAGTCCATAACAAAAAAATTATAATATCCTACTTGTTTTTGTAATGTGTCGAAAAGAAAAAATGGAGATAAAATGAAGGCAAAATTTTATATTTGTGAGCACTGCGGAAATCTAATTGAGATGATTAACTCTTCTCTTCAGAATATCGTCTGTTGTGGGGATAAGATGAAGGAGATTGAGGTAAAGACTAGGGAAGAAAAATGGGAAAAGCATCTTCCTGATGTTACTCGAAACGATAAGGTTTTGTTAGTTAATGTCGGGGAAATAGATCATCCTATGACAGAAGATCATTACATTGAATGGATATATCTTGAAACAGAGAAAGGATCTCAACGTAAAGAATTAAAACCAGGTG
>ERZ808286.1290-NODE-1290-length-12854-cov-3.935932_pt1 | contig 12854 bp, 19 predicted proteins | sample MGYA00521276_ERZ808286 | MGnify/ENA primary metagenome ERZ808286 (study PRJEB31516, sample SAMN03275607) | gut metagenome | biome: mammalia-associated habitat; material: feces | host: Papio cynocephalus | place: Kenya | collected 2012-08-01 ... | reverse complement strand
AGCACGTGTAAAGCGTTCGTGTGACCGAAGGGTAAAAGGTAGAGAATAGAAGTAAAAAGGGTAAACACGATCTCTACAAAATTCGATTAAACGTGAAAATTTGGATGTTAAAAGCGACAGTTTGGTATAAGATGAGAATTGGACGTCCGGAGGGGCATAAGTAGTGCGGATTTCCAATTTTTGGAAATTTCGAGCCTTTGTAGGCGAGTGCTCAGCTCTGCTTGCACGCACCATCAAAATTAGCCTTGCGCCGGAGTCTGAGTGTATCTGATCTTGAAACGATTTTTCGTAGTCTTTTTAATAGCATTTTAATCGTAAATTTATATATGGTGCAATGCCTTGAGAAGGGCATTTAGACTCCCCAGCCGAGAGCGCCTCCCAAATTTTGGAAATTTAACTTACTGGACTTAAGCCTGCTATCCGTTACAATAATATACAAATATACATATTTCCCCAAGTTTCCGGTTTAGTAGCCCCAAGTTTCCGGTTTAGTAGCCCCAGTTTGCGGATCAGTAGCCCCATTTTGCTATTCCAGTAGCCCCAGCTTGCGGCGACCATCACGGTCAGGCATTACGCGGGTCAGTTTCCAAAATTCTCATGCGCCACTCATTTGTTAATGAACTGGCGTCATCCCTGAGCAATTCGCGCACAGTCGGTGTAGAATTGAGTTCAACCTCTATTAGAACATAGCGGTAGTAGGTACCATAACGTACATCATGAATCTCTTCCTTTGAAAATTTGACAAGGCCTATGGTTTGTAGCCATTCTAATGTAATACGCAAGAAGGTGCCGCTACCATGGCGAATACCCAAAGTTTCAATTAAGTCTGCTATAGTAAACCGGCGGCAATCATGCTGTAGGGCATAACCTAAGATGGCATATAAACGTAGCATAGTAATCCAATTAACATCATCGCCCAACTTCATAAATAGAGAAATGATGTCCCAATGGAGTGGCACCCAATAAGCCAGTGGCGCAAAACGATAAGCATTTTCCCCTTCAAAACGAAGCATTAGTCCTTTGTCACAGAGAGTTTTTAAATTGTTTGATACCGTGCGAGGATCACAGCCAATTGCTTGTGCGGCTTCTGTCTTTTTCCAATATCGATCGCTAATATAATAATATGGTTTCTCCTCAGTGCGCCAATCAATTGCACTCTTTGATAGCAAATAAAAATATAAATGATAGCAATTTTTGCTGGTGCGGACACTACTCAAATCCCACTGGCGGCTGTCTTTATCCGCTACTGATGCCGAGGGTACATTTCTAACGTTATAATTATTTTCCATTATTATCTCCTTATACAATGTGGGAATACTGGACAAGAATAATTTACTTGCCCTTTCCATTTATAAGTAGAAAAATGAAGGTAAGGATCTGCTTTTTTGCGTAAGTAATGAAAAATTTAAGAATTTTGCTGCTGCTGCTGTATTCGGTTCTATTTGTGCACCACCATGGCCTGACCGTACAACATCAAAATTAGCCTTGCGTGCCAGGGCCCATATATCTGATCTCGAAACGATTTTTCATGCCCTTTTTGATGCCATTTCGAATATATGGCGTAATACTTTGGGGGTAACATTTAGACTTTCATCTGAGAGCGCTCTCCCAAAAACTGGAAATTTGTATCATACCGCGCAGCTCTATGATGAGCTGGGTGGTTTTGCTTTGCACGCAAGATGCGATGGCAATAAGCATAGGCCATGTCGCTCCACCTGCCAAATTGGTTTTCTTTTTCTTTTTGGTTTTGCGGTGCGTATACTTTTGCGGGTTCTGCCACCCACACTGCGCCGAATGGTGTCATCACTAACTTCAAAATAGGGCGCAATCTGCTTGGCGTTTTGTCCTCCAACACGGTAGCGCGCAATTAGGGTGTTAATTTACTTGGCCGACCGCCATGCCTCCCGTCTTCATAATGTTTAGAGGCTGCGTCCAGCCCTATAGTAAGACAATTTTCGAACATACGTTGTAGATGTTTATTGCCCAAATCCATAATTTCTCCGCGCGTCGCATATCCGTACTCGACCATAATTTTATTAAAGGCCGCACGCGACTCTGACGTATCTTCAAAGTAATACACCCACAATCGTGGCTCATTGTAATTGCGGTAGCGGTCGACAATTTGAAAACCTTGGTCAAGTAGGGCTCCGGCAACATTGGCGGAAAAACTGGGAAATTTGTTCTTTGGTCTTTTATGATAATTATTGTTCCTTGTATATAAATTGAATTACCTGCTGAGTGTATTCGCTTATTGTCAAAATTTGATGCGCGGTCGCGCAGTTTGAATTTGTAGCTGTATAAAAATTTGACAAGACGTAGCTGGCGGCGCAGCTTGTAGCTGTAGGTGTAGCTCGTAGCTGCTGGTACGGAATGTGGGAATGGAAATTTGGGATCACAGTGTAAAATTTTGGATAAGATGTAAATTTGAGTGAAATGTAAATTTGACAGTAGTAGTCTCCCAGACTACTACATAATGGAGAAGATTACGCCTCTCCAATATGCGAATTAAACGCTTGATTCATCTTCACATTCTATACAACAGTCTGAAAAAACATTCTCCGCTACTTCTAACCAAGCATTATCTAATTCTGCATAAATTTTCTCTTTTTCTGCCGTGTCGGCTGTCCGCAACTCTAATAATATGTCTAATAGTTCTCGCGTGTCAAAGTGATCTACCATTGCGTCGTAGATTATTTCCTCACAAGAATCCCAGAGATCCTCACGGGCGTCCTCGACCGTTTCAAAGGTATCATCTGTAATTAAATTCTTCCACATAATAGTTTCCTCCCTCTTCTATTTTCTATATTTATTATACTATAAATATTGAAAGAAATCAAATGTTAAATATAAACTATTTGTTAATTGTATATGAACGTAGTAGTCTACCAGACTACTAATTCATGAGAGGGTATTAGCCTCTCAACTATAAATTTTAATTCCGTTTTTATCTGTCCGGCATTTTGTGTATTTAAATTCAATTAGTTCCCCTGTATCCGGTCGCAGGAGTCTCTCCTGAAAAATTTTATCAGATGGCAGGAACCCGTGGCGAGGTGCTGTCTCAAAGATGTCCGCTCCCCTCTTTGCGCACTCGGCGAGGATCATAGCCTCATATCGGGTATCGTCGCAGGCGGTATGCTGTTCCGTAAAATCGGGGTTGCCAGTCAAGTAGCGCGTAACCGCTTCGACGCTTGTAGATAAATATTGTCCGGTTTTGGTGGTTTGCCCCGTGCCCTTAGCCCATGCGATATACTCAGGGGAGGAACAAATATAATTATAGGCGTATCCCCAAATGTCATAAATGGGCAAATCATTCAAGGGATTCGGCATATTAGCCTCCAGCGAGGCGCGGTTAATTTTATCAATATCAAAGGCACAGTTATAAGCGTAACCCGCCGCAGGCTGATATCGCGCAATATCGTTTGCCAGCATAGCAAGCATCTGAGGCAATGTGCGCAGGATAATATCCCCATTATTCACCAATACGTCATAGCGTGCCAGCTTTTCCTCGCCTGCGAGGCTATCATTGACCATAAACAAGCGATTAGCATATATGTCCCTGCGCAAATATGAGCGCGTACACACTGTTTTGAAGGTAAAGTCAGGCGCGAGGTCAATAACTCGGTATCCGATATCAATTAGGGTTTGCGTTTTCAGTCCGGCGGTTTCGGTGTCGATTACAAGTAAATTCATAAGTTTTCCCCTCTTTCTTTGGTGGTTTTATTATATCACTTTTACGCCAGATATTCAAGTCTATTTTGTAACAGATTTGTGGATAATTTGTGAATGCGCGCAATTGGATAGTCGTCTGCCAGACTACTATTGACGGAAAGGAGGAGGCTTACGCCTCCTCCTCTTTTTTGGTTGTGTGTTTCGCTCTCGCGGCGGCTTTTGCCTCGCGGTCGCGCTTATCTCGTTCAATCTTCTCGGCTTTGGCTTTCGCGTTCGCCTCGGCTTTGGCTTTCGCTTCCGCCTGTTCAAACTTGAAATTTTCCGCCTCGGCGTAACCGTCATACGGTGTTTTTGTGCTCCGTTCGCCAGTCGGCACACTGAAAGTGATAGTAACATATTCCTCCAGCCCCGCGGCGTTCAAGCATGGGATACACAGCTGATTAACCTTCGTTTGAAGGACTTCCTCCCCGGACTCCCTCAAAACATCCGCGATCTTGTTCAAATAACGGCCATGGAGTTCAGCACGCAACTGCGTTTTAGTCATTTTGGTTTTTTCCATGTGTTTTACCTCTCTTTCTTTGATAAAGATATTATATCACAAATTTTTGAAAAAGTCAATAAAATATGCGATTTTTATTTGTAAACAATTTGTGAACGATGGATGGATAGTAGTAGTCTACCAGACTACTACAATGGGAGAGATTAATTCTCTCCCTCGCTCCTTACCCAAAGCTGAGTTTTGTTTATATTTTTCACAGCCAAAGGGCACTGAAAAAGTACTTCTATACGTTGTTGGCTCGAAGTATAATCATTGTATACTATACCCCATTTATCATATTTCAAAGAGTAGACCTGTGTGCCAAATTTTATATAAGATTTTGAGTTAAGACGCGTCAAGTTAGTTGTTTGAGGCTTATTTTGAAAATCTGGATGAATAGGTAACTGGCGCAAGCGAGCGTAGGCAAGAGCAACACCTATTTTTGTTTCAAAGGTGTCTGTTTGCTTACATTTTGCTTTTTCGGTGCGCCCGGCGTCATCACTTACATAGGTATAGCGCCCTACAATTGTAAAATTAACGTGTTTATCTTGATAAAATTGTTTTAGCGTTGCCTCCGCTCATTCTGTAACGGAAGTAAATTTACGGTGCATACGAATTACGCCCTGAATCGAATCAATTTCTATAGTATAATCCTTAGTGGGGAACTCCAAATAATCATTTGCCATAATATTGCTTCTCTTTCTTGCAATAGTATTATATCATATGTGGGTATTGTAATCAAGTCTTTTTTGTAATCAATTTATTAACAATTTGTAAATGGCGCACTGACTTAATAGTCGTCTCCCAGACTACTATGGCGGACTTATTAAAGTCCGCGGATAATTGGAATAATATTTTCAACGTCATATGCACCTTCGCCCCAATCGCGTCTGTTACCTTCTTCGTCATCAAACAGAATTCCCTCACGCCCGTGGTTCTTGGGGGAGCCGTAAACCAGAATATCAATGGCGTCCCATTCTACGGAGGGCAGGTGAGTATGTAGCCACTTGCGTTTAGCATTAGCAATTTGCCGGGCGTATTCCACAGTACCATTTTTTGAGACCCATGATACAATGCCAATTTTCCAACCATTTGCCTGTGCTCGATGGAGCGCCCGCGCGAGACTGGACATATTTACCAGTGGGCGCGCGACTTCATAGGGGCGTGTACTTTCAGCTTGTAGACTTTCTAACCAATTTTCTACACCGTATAAATCTACCAAAGTGCCATCGAGGTCAAACCAAATCATTTTATTTTCTTTCATGTCAGCACCCTCCTTTGATAGTATTATACCACATTTGGGAAGTGGAATCAAATACATTTTGTAACTAATTTATGACGCAAGTGTGAACAGTATGAGTAGTCTACCCAGACTACTATATGGCAGTCATCTGACTGCCCAATATTAGAGTTGCTTGGACTCACTGACAAAATACTTAACGTGAAATTGCTTCAAAATTTGATGAACCGCAGTGCTTGTTTTTTGGTTGGGGCAATAGATATTGAAAACACTGTATGCGCCGTCTACTGTCTGTAATTTGGTATATTTAATACGCGCGTTGATAAGACAATTTTCAATTTGATTACTGTGCTCAATCCGCGCGGTCGCGCGGACCTCCCATAATTTATCCTTACGCAGTCTATTCATAATACCCATAGACAACCATACACCAACAAAGTTAGTACCCGCTGTGATTAGTACTTTTATCAGTAAGGGCATTTCACCTGTCATTAGTACAATAAGGATAGTATAAAATCCAAATGTAATCGCATTGATAAAGGCAGAGGAGAGTCTGTCATTGCGATACATGATGATTGTTTTTGCTGTATTTAACATTACGTTAATTAAGCTACAGACTGTAAAAATAATGATGCCTTGAATCATTTGTGTTGACCTCTTTTCTTTGTTTTCTATAGTATATCATAAAAATGAAACTAAGTCAATTGGTAAACAATGTGAATCTTGAATGGTTGATGCATGAAAATTTGGTATTTATGACGAAAACATTGAGGCATAAAAATAGTCGTCTGCCAGACTACTATGGCAGGAGAGATTAAGTCTCTCCCGTATCGATTCGGGCTAAGCAAGTTTTGGCCAGTATAGTTATAACATCATTGTCCCATTTCACCCTTACCATAGTAGGGTCGAGGTGCGTTTGTTTAATTACCGTTCCGTATCTCTTCCAGCCAATCATCCGAACGCGTGTCCCTTCGGGAAATTCAGTACATATATCACAAGGTATTTCTTCGCGCGAGCTCTTTTTGGATGCACAATAATAGGGATGGATGGGCGAATTTCGAAGGCGCGCATAGGCGAGAGCCACGCCGATTTTGTTCTCGAAAAGATCATTACTATTACAGCAAGACTTAGCCACATGACCCTTATTATCAACGATATAAGTGTATCGACCACAAACAAGATAATCAACATCATTGTCACCCTGATACTTTTTGTACGTCATATTAACCCAATCTTCCGGGGTCATGCGGTGAACGGTTATAGTATTCTCTTCTTGATTGATTTGATAAGTAAATTCATTTAAGGAAAATTTCATTGATTTGATATCTTTCATATGTATACCTCTCTTTCTTTGCATTGCTATTATATCATACTTTGCTTTAGAATAAAAGTCTTTTTTGTAACTAATTTGTTAATAAATTGTGAACGCCGCGGTTATTAGTCGTCTGGTAGACTACTAAGGGGCATTGCTGCCCCTTAGCCATGATAGATGGGATAATGTATAAGATCGGCATAGGCAACTGCGTAATGAATTGGCGCGGTGTCACCAGATCCCACGACACATTTTCCCACACAGCCGGTATTATCTAAACAATATAAATAACGCCCAATCCTTTGGAAAGTAGTATCATAGTAATCTTTATTATCTAAATAACATTGTCGCAAATCGTTAATCCATTCCTCGCGGGAGCCATATTTTTCCGTTATAAGATATTGCCGAGTATCGCGGTCAAACTGAATTTCATAATCATCTTCACTGAATTTCATTATTTGCTTCATTATTATCCCTCCTTCTTGGATGACCTTATTATATCATACAATAAGAGAAAAATAAACTCTTTTTTGTAACGAATTTATTAAAAAATTGTAAAGTATACATTTTGCTTGGCAGTAGTCTGGTAGACTACTACCGATGGTGGAGGAGTTGGGCAGGGATATCCCTGCCCGTTGGATTTACTCGGCGGTGCCTGATGCCTCGGTGGTCACCAGCGCATACGTCTTGCCTTCCTTGGTTTGACTGGCGGTTAACTTGCCTTCAGTGACCAGCTGGCGCAACAGTGCGGAGGCTTTCTGTGTCGTGATTTCCAGCGTCTTGGCAATGGTCGAGGCGGTCTGGGTCGTACCTTCTACAAAACAATTCATAATCACAGGCTTCAGCTGATTGTTAGCGATCTGTGTGGGCGTCAGGTGATTCTTGCGTTCCTGATTCTTCATATCCAGCTTATAGATGGAATACTCAGCGAACAGGCGCGCGGTATCAGACAGCCCCTCACAGTTCATTGCCTCTGTCATGAAGTCGCGAATGGAGTAATTGGTGGGCAGGTCAAAGTTCTTTTCCATTTTGGTTTACTTCCTTTCTTTGTTTGTGCTTATATTATAGCACATTTTTTTGAGTTTGTCAAGGGGTTTTGAAAAAATTTTTGAGAAATTTTTTGATTACCATGAACCGCTCCCTTGAACACCTATATTATACTACAAGTACAACAGGAAATAAAGTCTTTTTGTGTAACGATTTTATGAACATTTTGTGAACGAGACTGAGACGGTGGTAGTCGTCTGGCAGACGACTACCTCTAAGGTGAGGGAATATCCTCACTTTAGTTGTTCGATTAAATGCGTTTCCCAATAGCTAATTAATTCGGCAATGTCTACACAGCTACCTGATAGTTTAGCCAATCTAAGCTTTTCCTCTAAAGGATGCGCGGCGCGCCACTCTTTAGCTTCGGCTTCCGCCTGTTTTTTAATGAACTCATATGAAATATCATCATCCTCAAAACCAGTAGTGGGAAGTTCACACTCTAATCAATGATCAAATTTATTATAGGCATATTCCGCGAAAGCCATCAAAGGGAAAAATGAAATAAACAACCATACACTGGCAATAAGGAAAGAAATAGAAATACCTGATAGTCCGGCAAAGATGAATCCAACAACGACAGCGCTGATAGTAGCTACGGTCAGCACTATTACTTTACGGTGTCGTAAAATGTATTGTTGCTGTTCGGTATTTGTGGCAAAGCGAGAAATTACAACGGCTCTACTTTAATCTCATTATTTGTGGGATCAAAACAATATTTCATATAATTTTTATAAACCAGTTTATTCATTATTTGATTACCGCCTTTCTTTGATGGGAATATTATACCATAGAACAGGCATATTGTCAATAGATTTATCATTTTTAATTTGTAAATAATTTATGAATGAAGATATTGCAATAGTCGTCTACCAGACTACTTATAACGGCCCACGAGGTGGGCCAATTTATTGTTTTGCCGTTGTTTCTTCGATTAAGGTTTGTGAAAGAATTAATGTCGGGATAGTACCTTCTTCTAGCGTGAATAGACCACAATCCGCAACGGTGCCAGGAATTTCCGTGCCCATTCTTTTGCTAACAGTCAGATTAAAATTCTCTATACTAATAAATGATGGGCAATAAACATACCGAGCAAGATTCGTGCACCGCGTAGGCTGTCCTTCGGAATCTAACAGTAAAAAGGTATCGCATTTTTCCTCATACGCTTTTGCTTGCGCATAAGTATCAAAGGTTCGCCCGTCTACAGTTTGATAAAAAAGTTTCATACATTCACCTCTTTTTCTAATATATATTATATCATCTAAATAGAAATAAATCAATATCATTTTATAAACAATTCATGAATATATAACATATAGTAGTCTGGAGTAGACTACTATATGAGGGCCTTGCCCTCTTTTTTAGATCACTTCAAGCTGAGAAGGATGTACCCAATCATAGTCAAAATAACGACGATTGCCGGAGTATTCGACGGAAGTAACCTCCAAAGGTTGATCCTCGTCTGTATAGTCAATATTAGTAATCATCCTCACCTCGTCGTTTTCCTTATATTTCACCATCTGTCCAAGGCGAAAAGTGCGCCCGTTGGTGGTATAACTGGGTAGGGGCGGTAAATTATTGGGCGCTTCATCCGACTCCGGATTTGGTTCTTTTTCTGGCGCGATCTGAACCGCTCCAGTGAACCGGGCAATGTCATCCGACAGGCACTGGAAAATCTCATAGAGCAATTCGCGGCTACAGATAACAACATTATCTTTCGTACTGCTCAAAAGACTATTACCTTCGGCGTCAGCGATTTCAAATGTCTGTGTATTGTTGCAGTCAGCGTATGCATTGGTCAAATAGGATAGGAAAGCTTCTGCCACCTGTTCAGAAGTTGAATGGCATTGACTTGTGGTTGTAACGATGTACTTGTTTTCCATATTTTTTACCTCTCTTTCTTTGTATCTCTATTATACTATTTTCAGATGAACAAATCTATGTTATTTTGTAAACAATTTGTGAACGTTACTCACCTGTAGTAGTCTCCCAGACTACTATTTTTAAAAATGCTGGCAGCCACTACCACACAGCCGCCAGCCGAAGGAGGTCGGACATTAGTCCGTGATTACCCACCCCTTACGATATTCCAGCACGGTATGCCCGTCTATCGTTTCCGGCAGGTTGTGGGCATTGACGTCCCCAACATAATACCGATGAAAGATGAAGAGGCGCAGAAAGGCTGTATATCTATAAATAAAGCGGGTACGACGGTTATCAAGACCATACTGCGCGACTGCGCGATCTTCAAGGTTGAAAATATACTGTTCAAGTTTATTCATGAGTGTCATTCCCTTTCCCTTTGATGTATGTATTATACCACAAAGTGAGGGAAATGTCAATAGATTATGAAAAGAAAATTTGTAAATAAAATGTGAATGATATAATGGATTAGTAGTCTGCCAGACTACTATTGGGGAGTCGCCTCCCCTTAAATATCCTTTTTATCCTCCAACTGCGGGTGCTTGAAAGGGTACCATTTATAGAAGCCGCTTTTGGGGTCGCGCTGCCATGAATACCAGCCCGGAGCAGCGTCTTCCAGTCCGTCATAGACGTAGCCGGCGTCATCGATTGCATCCAGTACTTCTTTTATTTCATCTGGCTTTGCGGACAAGACCAACGCATAGATACTGCCCGCGTAGGCGTTATCGATATCCTCCGCCAGCATGGGGTCAAATCCTTCATCAAAAAAGAGAATGACAGGACAATAGTTTTTAAAGTTCATAACCGAACCTCCTTCATTTGTTGATGTTAGTATATCATATTTCAGACTGAAAATCAAGTCTTTTCTGTAACTTAAATTTTAATACTTTATGAATGCTAAGAATCCAGTAGTAGTCTACCAGACTACTACATCAAGGGAGGAATTATTCCTCCCCTACAACAGCAACTTGTACTTGCAATGTAATATTGTGCTGTCTTCGTTTGGTGGTAACGGCACAATAGCCCTTTTGCCTCAGCGCCAAGAAAGCGCGGGTGATGGTCTCAGCTCTTACCTCAGAGTGATTATCTCGAAAAGCTGATAACCAGTTGTAACCAGCGGCAAGACATAGCTCTTCATTCCGCCAGCTGTCACCTCCTCCAACGATAGTATGAAACTTTCCATCTTCAATTAAGTAGACTCGGAGAGCATAGCGAGGCGCAGTAGTAGTAAGCATAAGCAATTCCCCCTTCTTTTGATACTTATTATACCACAAAATATGGAGCGAATCAAATCTTTTCTGTAACTTAAATTTGAATAATTAATGAACACATTGCCCTGTAGTAGTAGTAGTAGGCTGCCCAGACTACTACCCCACACACACAAAAAGGGCGGTTGCCCGCCCTGTAGGTCACATCAAGATAGAATATTGCGTGACAATGGCTCCTTCATCATTTTCCTCCCGCCGTGTCCATGTCGTGTACATAGCGGTACTATCCTCGCTGACAGTCGCCTGAATTTTCCAATCCAGCGAACCTTGGACGACTTCAAACTCAGCGTACAATTCAGGGTCTGACTTCTTGGTAAAAAATGTATGCGTGAATGAATCCTCCCCATGCCAAGGGAACACACCTACGGACTTCATAACTTGAAATTGTTTCTTCATATTATCCTCCTTTATTTATAGGCGAGGCGTTTCCGCCCTCAATCATCTCATAGGTCCGTGCCCAGCTGTTGAATTTCTTCCAGCCAGACATCCACTCCGACTTCGTCCTCACCTGCGCGCCAGCCAGTTTCCGCCTCAATGTAGTCCTCTTCGCATAGTCCTCCGACTTTGCGCAGGTATTTGACTGCCGCGTCAACTGCTTTTTCACGCGTCCGCGCGTAGCCGACAATGATACCTTCGAAATCGTCAACAACGATCCAAATTAATGTACCCATAGCTTTCCTCCTCAAAGGGCGGCATGACCGCCCATTATTTGATCAATACGAGCGTAATTTCCTCGCGGATGCTACCCGAACCGCACACGTCGCAGGCGTGTTCGATCTCATGCTTGCGGATGCGAACGGTCACGGCGCGGTCGCTGGATTCTTTATACCAGCGTAAAAGCCGAAACAATTCCTCCATGCTGGAAACGCTATAAAAGCCCTCACAACGCAAGCCCTCCTCAACCAATTCAACAGTGTAAACAGTGTTCATATACTCCTCCTTCCTGCAGGACGGCTGGAGCCGTCCTGCCTTTGTATGTGTTATTCTTCCTCACCGCCGTCCGACTCAAAGCCGAGGCGGTCGCTCAACCAGTTAATGCGGTGCCCGCAGGCTACATTATGGCGCAGGCGCATTCCGGCGCGTGTCTCTTTGCAGTAGCTCAAAACGTCCGCCTTCTTGATGATAAAAGCCCCGCAGGTATTGACAAGTAAGGTACATTCAGCCTCGGACGGTGTGGCGAGGGCATTCGGTGCAATGCTACTTTTAATCTCATACGGAATACAGCCCTGAACATGGTCGACGCCTTCCCAGGCTTTTTCGACCTTTTCCGGATGCCTGCTTAGATGCCATTTGACAATACACTCAATCAGGCTTCCGGCATTTGGTAGCGTCCATCCTCTTTCAGCGTCCCCACGACAGCCCTCGACAGAGAAAATAACCTCAGGGGAAACACTTTGCAGGAGCTGGATCAGCAGGCGCATTTTATTACAGGCCTTTGCCGTGTTGGTCGTCCAGTGCGCCTCCTGTCTGTCAATTTCAGCTTGACACAGGGCGATATAGTCCTGCGCGGTCAGGCTCAGGGTGGTAGCGGAATAAGTATTAGTAGCGTTCATGGTAAAATCCTCCTTCAAAAAAATTGTAGTAGTGTGGTAGTTATTCAATTGTCAATGAGCGGTAGTCTGGAGGGTTGGGTGCCTCGTTGGCGTTGCCCTTTGTCCTTCGGACACATGTATTATACTACTTTTCCTGAGGTTTGTCAATAGTTTTTTTGAAAAAATTTTGTACAAATCAGGCAAGCGTTTTTGTATAGATTGACGAAGGTGTGAGCCAGTCCGGGGGGTTCATGCGGTCATGTGATGGTCGGGGGTATTCACGGGATTTTTTCTTGCGGTCATTTGACCGCAAACGGGCGGCCTCGTT
>ERZ808286.1289-NODE-1289-length-12858-cov-4.327501_pt1 | contig 12858 bp, 11 predicted proteins | sample MGYA00521276_ERZ808286 | MGnify/ENA primary metagenome ERZ808286 (study PRJEB31516, sample SAMN03275607) | gut metagenome | biome: mammalia-associated habitat; material: feces | host: Papio cynocephalus | place: Kenya | collected 2012-08-01 ... | reverse complement strand
GCCATGAATTAGTAATTTAAGAAAGTCGACTTGTTCGTTGACTTTTTATGGGAGGTTTCTATGAAAAGTTTTAATGGAAATCCGTGGGAATTGGTTTATGACGGAGCGATTACGGAAAATGTCAAGGGCAAGGTGAATATCCGCCCGGTTACTTATGATTTGAACGGAATTACGATTTCGGCGAATCTTTATCTTCCGGCGGGCTATGACGAATCTGACTTAAAGAAATATCCTGCACTTACGGTTGCCCATCCGAACGGCGGAAGCAAGGAGCAGGTTGCGGGATTGTACGCTCAGAAGCTTGCCGAGGCTGGCTATATCACGATTGCGGCGGACGCGAGCTATCAGGGAGCAAGCGGAGGAGAGCCACGGCTTCGCGACTGGCCTGCGAACAGAATCAACGATGTAAGCGGAATGGTTGACTATCTTGTTCAGCTTCCGAAAGTTGACAGCGCAAGAATCGGCTCGCTTGGAATCTGCGGTGGCGGCGGCTATACTCTTGCTGCAAGCCAGACTGACAAGAGAATCCGCGCGGTCGCGACTCTTTCAATGTTCAACTCAGGGCGCGTAAGAAGAAACGGTTTTGGCGACAAGCAGATTGCCACGATTCAGGAGCGTCTTTTGAGGGCAAGCAACGCGCGCAACGAGGAGCTTAAGGGCAACGTTCTTTACGAAGGATTTTTGCCGCCTCACAAGGACGACGCCGAACTCCGCAAGATTATGGAAAGCCAGCCGGAAGGCCTTTACAAGGACGGAATCGACTATTACGGACTTTCTTACCGCCATCCGCGTGCGACAGGAAGCTACACGACTGAATCTTTCATCAAGTTCATGGCGTTCGATGTTGAGGACAGAATGGACTTGATAAACCAGCCGCTTCTTATGATTGTAGGCTCTGCCGCCGACACGCTTTATATGTCAGAGGATGCTTTTAAAAAGGCGACCGGAACAGCTGACAAAGAACTTTACCTGATTGACGGCGCATCCCACATCAAGACTTACTGGAAAGCTGAATACGTTGCCGAAGCGACAAGCAAGCTTTCAGAATTCTTCGGAAAAAGATTGTAGAAAGAAAGTAGAAAACTCGGGCTGCCCTGTGGAATAAAGGCATGTGGCGGCTTGAGTTTTTATTGGAGGTATCAATGAAAAAAAATATTTTTGCAGCGGCGGCTTTTGCCGGGATTCTTGGATTTTCGCTTGCCGCTTGCTCAAGCACAAAAAATGTTGCGAAAACTGACGTTTCTTCCGGCGGAAAAATCACATCGAAAAACGACTTGACTTTTCCGCTTGGAGACAATGTCAGTGCGCGTTTTTTCGGAACGGTTTATTTCAAGAATCTGATTCAGAAAGATCCGGTTTACAATTTTCCGGTTACGAACAGCATAACTTTTGCGCCCGGCTCTCACAGCGGCTGGCACGTTCACGGCGGAATGGAGGTTCTTGTTACCGGCGGACGCGGCTACTATCAGGCGGAAGGCGAAAAAGCGCAGATTATCCAGAAGGGCGACGTTCTCCATATTCCGGCTGGCGTTAAGCACTGGCACGGCGCGACTCCCGACAGCTGGTTTCAGCAGATTGTGATTTACGACGCGGACTGGAAGCCTGAAAGCGGAAAAGATGTTCACGAGGATGTGAGCGCAGAATGGTACGCGAATGTTGACGCAGAAGAATATAAAGGAAGAAAGCTTACTTCTGCCGACAGATTCATGTTCGGAAATGGAACTCTTTTAAGCTCGCAGAATTTTTCAGGGCCGGCTTATCTTTCCGATGTGCTTGAAACTCCTAACGAGGCAGGCGCGCCCGGAATCCACAACGTTGTGTTCGACGCAGGAACTTACAACGGCTGGCACACCCACGAGGGCGGACAGATTCTGATTGCGACGGACGGAATCGGCTTTCATCAGATTGAAGGCGAGAGCGTTCAGGTAATGCATCCGGGCGATGTTGCGTTCTGCCCTCCGAACGTAAGGCACTGGCACGGCGCGACCGCCAATTCAAGCTTTGCACATCTTGCGGTGAACACAAATCCTGAAAAAACTGGCGTGCAGTGGTTCGAGCGGATTCCAGAAAAAGAATATAAGGCGTTTGTTGCGAAGTAAGAATATTATTGCCATGCTTCTGTTGAATTACAGACATGGCAATTTTTTATGCTATCCAAAATGGTAATTCTTCTTTTTTTTCTTTTTCAACTTTGTCAATATTTGCTTGAGAAAGTTCTATATATTTTTTTTCTTTTTCAATTCCTATATATCGTCTTCTTGTATTTATTGCTGCTATGGCTGTTGTTCCGCTTCCTAAAAATGGATCCAAGACAATATCATTTTCATCTGAGTATAGTTTTATTACACGCCTTGCAAGTTCAACAGGAAACATTGCTTCATGTTTGTCATTTGCTCTTACGCTTGGAATTTCCCATATTTGACGGTATCCCCATTCTTTCCATTCTGTAGGGGAAAGTCTGTCTCGGTTTACGACGTACTCTCCTGGTTTCCAGAAAATATATAAATCTTCAGTTTCGCTTACGGCTTTTAATGTGTTTGTCGTCCATTTGCAGTTTGCCCATGCAGGGTCTTTGTGCCAAATCCGTTTATCATATAGGTAGAGTCCGCTGTCGTAGGCATACTTCTCTAAATTTTCTCCGACGAGTTTTATATGAGTTCCGCTTTCATATTTACCACCACGTATATTGTTTCCGTTAAGTCTTCTATCAATTGTTTGTTCGCTGCACCCCAAGAGTTCTGCTAGTTGGTAACGGTTATAGTTAGGATGCAGTGCTTTTTGCTCAAGAATCATTTCTTTTGTGACATTGCATTTTCTATTTGAAGGATTCAGCCCCATTATTTTGGGCATATTTTTATCTTTAAAGGATATGATGTCTGTTATATTGATTACAAGAAATCCACCTGGTTTTAATGCCGGATAATGAAGTTCTATTACATCTTTCAGCATTGATTGCCATGATTCATAGGTTTCATTTTTTTCATAATCTTTTCCTAAAAAATAAGGTGGAGACCAAAATGAAAGTGAGATGGAGTTAGGCTCAATTTTTTTTATCAAATCTCTTGAATCTCCAAGATAAATATTGTTTGGTTTTAATTTATCATCCATAACATTTCCAATAGATATTTATAAATTTATTTCTGAGACTCGCCACTCGTCAATTGTTTTGAGAACAGAAAAATCAATTCGCGCACGAATTTTTCTTATATCTTTTTCTTTGTCGTCTTTACCGGGAAAAAATAGTCCTTTGTGTGATGTTATGTAATTTGGATTTTTTGTAAGCAGTATTCCATTCGGAATGCTTGCAATTTTTATTTGTTTTAATGGCTGTCCGCCTTCTTCTAGCATACTATAGACAGGTTTTATTACAAAAGCAGAAAGTGGAGCAACTGTTTTATCACTCAAAATATATATAGGCGATAAAGAACACATAAAGTCATGTGAAGTCCGTTTTCCAATAGCAGGAATCGGTTTATTAGAAACTCCGCTGTCAACAGTATTCCATTCTCCCGAACCTGAAATTTGATACGGAGACATGACTGCATGGTTAAAATTATCTCTTGGCCCTGCGGATTTTATATCAACGAATACCCATACCGAATCAGTTATGGATAAAATTTGTCTTATTCTCTCACTGGCAATTATACATCTGTCATCAGCACCAGACGGTAAGCCTGCATCTTTTACAGAAAAATTGGATGCAAAATATCTTGAAAGTTTATTTCCAAAAACTTGTTCACCAACTTCAATCCAAGGATATTGATCTCCTTTAGGAGCTCTTCCCCTATCAAGAGGTGGATAGTTTTTCCAGAAGGAATATAAATATGAAGCTTCATCGTAGTCGCGTTTTATTTCTGGAAGGTGCAAGTTGATAAAATGTTTTATCTCTTCCATTACAAAAAACTCAATGTCTATTAAGTGCTGTGGATTTTTAGTGAAAAATTCTGCCGCTTTTTTATATTCTTCAAATTGAATGTCCTTATACTTATAAAACATATATTTTTTTCCTAATTAGATTTTTTAGATAACGTTGAAAGTGTTTTTATCATTGAACAAATTTTAACTTTTATACTATATCAAAAAATGGCGTTATTTTCTACCTTTTTCTCTTTATCATAACTAAAACGCATACTGACCAAAAGAAAGTTATATTTTAAATATTTTTCAGTTTCCGTTATTTTTAGAGAATAAACAGGAGGCAAATATGAAAAAATATTTTTTTGGTTTGTGCGGGATATTGCTTTTGTTTGTATCTTGTTCAAGCACAAAATCCCTTTCTTCCAGCACAGTCGTAAAAACTGAAAACGGCTTGGTTCGCGGAAGCGTTTCAAATGGAATCTATTCTTTCAAAGGAATTCCTTATGCGCAGGTTGAAAAAAGGTTCACTGTCGGAAAGCCGGTTCAGAAGTGGAGCGGAATATTTGACGCTACAAAATACGGCTCAATCGCTCTTCAGACAGGCTTCCGCCCGGGAACTGCCGGAACTGACAATATGAGCGAAAATCCGCTGAATCTCAACATCTGGACTCCTGCTGCGGACAGCAAAAAACGCGCGGTAATCGTATGGCTTCACGGCGGCGGATTTATGGCAGGCTCTGCAATCGAGCAGCCTTTTTATGACGGCGAGAATCTTTCAAAAAGAGGCGACGTGGTTGTAGTCAGCGTGAACCACAGGCTCAACGTGCTTGGCCACTTGAATCTTGCGTCTTATTCAGACGAGTACAAATATTCGGGCAATGTCGGAATTTACGACTTGGTTCAGGCTTTGCAGTGGATAAAAGCAAACATTGCAAATTTTGGCGGCGACAAGAACAACGTAACAATTTTTGGAGAAAGCGGCGGCGGAGCAAAAGTCCTTGCGCTTATGGAAAGCCCTTACGCAAACGGACTTTTCAGGCGCGGAATTGTTGAAAGCGGCGCGACCGAGACAATGGGCGTTCTTTGGACTCCAAAGGCGGCGGCTGAGCGCGTTACCGAGCTTACGCTTGAAAACCTCGGGCTTAAAAAAGACGAATTTGAAAAGCTCCAGAGCGTTCCTTATTCCGACCTTGTTCAGGCTTCCGACAAAGCTCTTGACCAGACAGGAAAAGAATTCAAGATTCCTGCGGCTCTTGGAGAAGGCTATTCTCTTTCATGGGAGCCTTACGTTGACGGCGACTTTATCCCGGACGACATCGCAGGCAAAAACGGATTTCCGAAGAACGGCGAAAAATATTCGCTCCTTATTGGCTCGAACCTGAACGAATGGGAGACAATGCAGAAGATGGGCGACGCTTCATGGAACAGCGGAAGCAAAATCATGCTGGGCGCGGACGAGACAAAATCTCTTCTTTCCCAGAAATACGGCGAAAAGGCGGATGAGGTTCTTGCGGCTTTCAAGACGGCATATCCTGAAAAGCAGGACTTTGAGGCGGCCTATGTTGACTCGCGCGTAATCAGAATCCCTATGCTAAAGATTATGAGGGCAAAGGCGCGGCAGAAATCCCCGGTGTACTCGTACATCTTTGCGCTTGACAGTCCGCTTTCAGTCCACACCGCTGAAATTCCTTTCGTGTTTGCAAACGCTGACATGGCTCTTGTAAAGACCACGGATTTGGAAATGGCAAAAAAAGTTCAGGACGAAATGTCTGACGCATGGATTGCCTTCGCAAAAAACGGCGACCCTAGCACCGCAAACCTGAAATGGGAAGCGTACACAAACGCCGGCGGCGCAACAATGATTTTCGACGAGAACACCCGCCTTGCGCATAACCACGACAAAAAACTTATTCAGCTCCTGGCCCCTGAATACAGCTGGGAATAGAAGCGGACGTTGATGCAAAAACATTCGCGTTGAACCATAAAACTGGAGAAATTCAACGACTTTCTCCAGTTTTTTTATTTGGGCGTTTCCCTCGCTCTGTTTCGACAAGCTCAACAACCGCTCGGGTCGGGCTTTTCGGGGTTACGCTATCGCTCCATTGCTACACTTCGCATTGCTCCGTTCCGCAACGGCTACGCCGCCCCTACAATCCCTAACGCAAAATTACTATGGAAGTTTTGTCAAAAATTGTGTATAGTAATTTTATAATTAATCATCAAAATACAATCATGAATGAAAAGTTGGTTCCTTTTCGTGAAGATGTCTGAAATACCTGTGTCATTAAAAACTGGAACTAGGTGGATAATATGGGAATAAATCTTGATAAGCCGCAATTATGGAAAGATGATATAAAATCATCTGTTGATTTGTATAATGCATGGTTTATGGAATTTGCTCCGAAAGCCTTTAGGGAGACTCGTGCATCCACTGCTAAGAGTGTTGAATTAGCATTGCAAAAAACAGAATATTTGAGGGATATTTCAGTGGTTGTTTTAGAAAAATATCCAGAGGTCTTGCCCATATTGAGAATGTCAACTTGTCCGCCTATTGCAAGAGACAGGTTGATAGGGCTGGCTGGTGTTTCAAAAACTCTTGTGCTAAATATGGAGAATAATGAAAGACCTCATATTTCTTCAAGAATGAAAAAATCTCAACTTTCCAATGACCTTCAGAAAATATCGGACATAATAACTAAAATGATTGATTCGGATATTTTTACATGGCTGCAGAATAGAAGACTGCCTGATGAAACAGAAATAATGCGTTCCTCAACAATAGTTGCTGACCGGCTATGCGGTGCTGTTGCTGACCCTATTATCAGAAATGCACAGGAAAAACGTCAGCTTGCGGCAATAGCTTCTTTTTTGGAAAAAAACGGATATAAGTTAGTAAAAGATAGAAGGCACTATAACGAAATGCCTCCCGGAACTTTTTCCTTTCATACAAATGTTCCTGTTTTCGTCTCAGAAAATGCTGGAGATAAAGTTAATATTCCTGTTGATGTTGTCGTTATGCCGGTATCTGCAAAAGAGGGGGATATTCCATTATTTATTGAAGCTAAATCGGCTGGAGATTTTGCAAATGTAAACAAACGGCGAAAAGAAGAAGCTGTGAAAATGCAACAATTAAAAAATACTTTTGGGAATGATGTTTCTTATTCTTTGTTTTTGTGCGGATATTTCGATTCCGGATATTTAGGATATGAGGCTGCGGAGGGTATTGATTGGATATGGGAACACAGAATAACCGATTTAAAAAAACTGAAAATATGATTGACTTGGAAAAAAATCGTGAACAATTGCAGTTCGATATAGACAAAACTAAAAGCATTGATGAACGGAGAAAATTCGGACAATTCGCAACTCCGTTTGACTTGGCTAGGGAGATTATGTCTTATGGACTTGAACTGCTCAATAAAAATGCAGTTTCGTTTTTAGAACCATCATTAGGAACAGGAGCTTTTTATTCGGCACTTCTTCAAGAAACAAACTCTATAGATATTAATATTGAAAAGGCAACTGGCATTGAAATAGATTCTTTATATTTTAATGCCGCAAAATTGTTTTGGAGTGATGATTATTTGAAAATATATAACGCTGATTTTACTCATCTTTCTCCTGATGGAAAATATAATTTATTGATTGCAAATCCTCCGTATGTGAGGCATCATTATATCTCTCAGGAAGAAAAAAAATATTTATGTGATTGTGTGAAGCAGGAGACAGGAATTGATGTGTCCGGTTTGGCGGGATTGTACTGCTACTTTTTGCTTTTGTCTCATAAATGGCTTGCACCGGGGGCTATATGCGGATGGCTAATGCCGAGTGAATTTATGGACGTTAATTATGGGCTGGCTGTAAAGAAATATTTGCTTAACAATGTTCATTTGTTGCGCATACATAGATATAATCCTGACAATTCGAAATTTGATGATGCTTTGGTTTCTTCTTGTGTTGTATGGTTCAAGAATGAAGTTTTGAATGATGATTATGACGTTGAATTTTCGTATGATGGCACGCATAGTTCGCCCTTAAAAAGTAAAATAATCAAAAAGTCTGTTTTGTTGTCTGAAAGAAAATGGACAAGATTTCCTGAAAAAGAAATCCGTACAAATGAAAAAAATATAACGACAATAGGTGATTACTTTACAATAAAAAGAGGACTTGCAACAGGAGACAATCATTTTTTTATTCTTGAAAAAGAGAAAATAGAGAAACTTGGACTTGATATGAGTTTTTTCAAACCTGTATTACCAAGTCCTAGAAATTTAAAAATAGATTGTGTTGAAACAGATACTGATGGGAATCCAAAGCTTGAAAAACAATATTATCTTTTGGATTGCAGATTGAGCGAAAATGAAGTACACGAAAAATATCCTGATTTATGGAATTATCTTCAAAGTGGCATGTTGGAAACAGGCAGCAAGTATATTTGTAAGAACCGTAAAACATGGTATTTACAGGAGCATAGGCAAGCAACTCGTTTTCTTTGTTCGTATATGGGACGAGGAAATAAAAATAAATCACCTATCCGTTTTATCTTAAATTTGTCAAATGCAATCGCTACAAATTCATACCTGATGCTTTATCCAAAAGAACGGTTGCAGCAGGCTATATCAAATAATCCTGATATTGTTTTCCAGATATGGAAAGGTTTAAGAACTATAGCTGCCGATGAAATAGAAGATGAGGCTCGTGTATATGGCGGCGACCTTAAAAAGATAGAGCCAAAGGAACTGGCAAAAGTTTCCTGCAAAGGACTTTTTGAGGTGTGTAACATTTTATAATAGCTGTAACTTTTTTTATCAATGGTATTGATTTTTTTGAAATTTTATTCCGCGTCCCAAACTTACACACTTTCATCAAACAGAACTATTCCACAGACTGTCCGCGCGTACTTTCTTCAAGCGGAATGATTCCGCGACCTGTCCGCACGTCATTTCTGACTGCGGAATTTTCAAATCTGCCGGAAAAGTGCAAAGCCGACTTTTTTTGTCTATTTTTTCATCTTGCCGTTTTTAGCCTTGCGTTAATATTAGTATTCCCTTATTCTTCTTTGTGAAGAGTTTAATTTTTCCATTCATGGAGGAAACAGACTATCGGGATTGTACATTTTGACTTCCAAGACAGAATGACCAATCAAATTCCAGCCATTCATTTTTTCTAAGGAGGTCAAAATGAATAAGATTATTTCAAAAATCCGTGTCGCCGAGCTTGACACGCTTTCTGATGTTCTTGTGCGTCTGTACAAGGATTCTTCCGCTGCGGAAAACGCGGTTTCAAAGGACGCGAACCTTTCGCTCATCATGGCGGAAGTTGAAAAGCTTTCTGTGGACATCACCACTGCAATCAAGAGCGACCGTGTTTCAAGTTCACTTGACGAGGCGGACATTGCGCGCGACGAGATTATCCGTAACATTGGCGATGCTTTGACTGGCTACGCGGCGATTCCTGTCGCGGCTAAAAAGGCTTCGGCACAGAATCTTCTTTCGGTTTTCAGCAAGTACGGCAAGCAGATTACGCAGAAAAATTTTGCCGAGGAATCCTCTCTGATTGAAAGCCTGCTTGAGGACTTTGGAGCGGAAAATCTTGCTTCTGACGTTGCGGCACTGGACGGAGTTGGCGAGCTTGTTTCAGAGTTGCGGACGGCTCAGAACAGCTTCAACAAGGCGAACGACGACTACACCCATGCGAGCGTGAACAGGGGCGAGAGCGCGACTTCGGTAAAGAAGAGCCTGATTTCTGTTCTGAACGACAAGCTCGTGCCGTATCTTTCTGCGGTTGCCCCTCTCGCGGACTACAAGGACTTCGCTTCAAAGTGCGAGGCTGAAATCACAAAGGCGAACGAGACAGTTTCAAAACGTGGAAAGTGATTTTAATTTTCAATGCGTAATGCTTAATGAATAATGCGTAATTTGCAATAACTAATGCGTGGCAGATAATGTCATCTTCGGGCTTGCCCCGGAGAGCTGTTGCATAAAATGCCATGCATTGTGTTTTTTCTATGCAGCTTCTGCTTTATGGCAGGGGCTGTTTTTTTTATCTTTATCTTCTTGTCATAACCAAAACTTATGCTGACTAAAAGAAAGTTGTATTTTAAATATCTTCAAATCCCGGTTATTTTTCTGTCATGGGAATTATGAAAAATCCTTTTCTTTTTGCGTTTGCGCTTTTTGCGGGGCTTCCGGCTTTTGCTTCGGACATTGACAGTGGCTTTGTCTTTGTGGAGGGCGGCGAGTTCATCTCTTCTTCCGGCACGGAAAATCCTGATGATTACACTTTTCATGCTGAGACTGTCGCGGATTTTTACATTTCAAGATACGAGGTTACGGCGGAGCTTTATAAGAGCGTGACCAGGAAGAATCCTGCCGGAGTTTCTGACATGAGGCGGCCAGTCGAGAATGTTTCGGGGCTTGACTGCATTGAATTCTGCAATGCTTTGAGCCGCATGGAAAATCTTGACGAGTGCTATTATCAGTCGGGCGGAAAATGGGTCTGCGATTTTTCAAAGAACGGCTACAGGCTTCCGACGTTGCCTGAATGGGAATATGCGGCGCGCGGCGGAAAAAAGTCGAAAGGCTTCAAGTATTCAGGCTCAGACAACATCGGGGAAGTCGGCTGGTACGACGGAAATTCAGGCGGCCATTCGCATCCAGTGGGGCAGAAAAAGGCGAATGAGCTTGGACTTTACGACATGAGCGGAAATGTTGGCGAGCGTTGCTGGAATCCGTCTTACAAGGGAAAAAATCCTGCCCATGTGGGGCGCGGCGGCTGCTGGATTTACTACGAGGGCTACTGCACGCCTGATTACCGTTTTGTTACGACTGCGGATTTTTGCGGCGAAGGGCTGGGGCTTCGGCTTGTTAGAAGCGCGGTGTGAGAGCATAACCAAAACTCATACTGGCTAAAAGAAAGTTGTATTTTAAATATTTTTCTGCCTGGTTTATATTCTAGGCAGAAAGAGATTCGGCGGAAATCTTTAAAGAGAGGTCAAGAATGATGAAAAAACTGATTTTTGCTTTTATTGCGGCGGCCGCGCTTTGTTTTTCGGCTTCTGCAAAGCCGCTTGTTGTTTATTTTTCTGTTCCTGAAAGCACAAAGACTTCGGGACTTACGCGGAACGAGGAGAACAGTCTTGTCGTGGTGGACGGAAAGGCGTTGGGGAATGTTCAGTATGTTGCGGGCCTTATTGCAGATGAGACCGGCGCGGACATTTTCCGCTTAGAGCCGAAAGACGCATATCCGACTGACCACACTGCGCTTTTGAACCGCGCGGCGCGCGAGCAGAGAAGCAATGCTCGCCCTGAAATCCGCGGAAAAATCTCGGATTTTGAAAGCTACGACACGGTTTTTGTGGGCTATCCGATTTGGAATGCGGATTTGCCGCCTGTTCTGTATACTTTTTTTGACGGCTACGACTTAAGCGGAAAGAAGATTGTTCCGTTCACCGTTCACGGCGGAAGCGGACTTGCAGGCACGCCCCGCACAATCGCAAGGCTGGAGTCGAAAGCCGCTGTTGAACAGAACGCTTTTTCAGAGTCGCGCAACACTGTTGACTCGTGCAAAGAGCGTGTTTCAAGCTGGCTAAAAAAAATCGGCGAGAAATGAAATTGATAGATAAATATTCATTGGAGACATAACAAAAACTTTGTCTAAGATAGCGTCAAAGTTTTTGTTTACAAGTTTGCGTTGCAAACTTTAATATCAACTGTTGTTTCTCATTTCATTGCGAAACAACTTAAAAAAGTCAAATCGAAAATTGAAATTTTCTCATTGACTTTTTTTGGAGGAAAATATGAAAAAATTTGTTATGGCTGCTGCTGCGGCTTTGAGTGTGTTTTCTGCTTGTGCGGCTGGTTCGTCTGATTCTGGAAGCGATTCTAATTTTCAGGCAGGCGGAAAGAACAGCGGAAAAATCCTTGTGGCTTACTATTCCGCGTCTGGAACGACAAAGGCGGTTGCCGAAAAAATCGCGTCCTATCTTGGAGCGGACTTGTTCGAGGTTGTGCCGAAAGACGATTACACTTCCGCAGACCTTGACTGGACAAACAAGAAAAGCCGCGTCTGCCGCGAGCATGACACGATTTTTGGCTCAAAGGCGAACGGCTCGGCGACCGTAAGCGACCTGAAAAAACTTCCTGTCGCGATGAAAGACAATGCGCCAGATTTGAGCAGATACGAGACAGTGTTCATCGGCGCGCCAATCTGGTGGGGAATCGACGCCTGGCCTGTAAACGCGTTTGTCGAGGGCGCGGATTTTAAGGGAAAAACAGTTGTTCCGTTCTGCACTTCGATGAGCTCGGGGCTTGGAAGAAGTGGCGAACTGCTCCACGAGCTTGCAGGAGCTGACAACGGAAACTGGCTCGCCGGAAAAAGATTCGGCACAAGAGCAAGCGACAGCGAAGTTAGAAGCTGGATTGATTCAATCGGCGTGAAGTGATATTCATATTTTGTTGTTCGGGGCGGGCGAAATTTTGAAAAACAAAACTCTTGAACCAAAACGATTTTTGAATGGAGTTGCTTTTTTATGGAAGAAAAATGGGATGAATTGTATTTGGCGGCGAAAAAGGTTTTGAATCCGCGTTCGGTTTCCAAAATCATGGAGGCTGGCGGAGTTGCGGCGGCAATAGAGTCCTCTTCGGGAAAAATCTATGTAGGCGTGTGCATTGACTGCGCTTGCACGCTTGGAATCTGCGCTGAAAGAAATGCAATCTTCAACATGATAACAAACGGCGAGAATTCCATTAAAAAAGTTATTGCGATTGATGAAGGTGGAAAAGCCATTCCGCCTTGCGGTGCCTGCCGTGAGCTTATGACGCAGCTGATGCCTGACGATTACCAGAATATCGGGGTCATGCTGGATTATGAAAACAAGAAGATTGTAAATCTTGGAGCACTTACTCCGAACTGGTGGATTTAGCGAAGCGTGCGTTAGGCTATGTAGCACCTGCGAAGCAGTCCACTGGAGCGAACGAAGTGAGTGAAGCGGATGAGCGG
>ERZ808286.1288-NODE-1288-length-12860-cov-7.022725_pt1 | contig 12860 bp, 10 predicted proteins | sample MGYA00521276_ERZ808286 | MGnify/ENA primary metagenome ERZ808286 (study PRJEB31516, sample SAMN03275607) | gut metagenome | biome: mammalia-associated habitat; material: feces | host: Papio cynocephalus | place: Kenya | collected 2012-08-01 ... | reverse complement strand
TATAGTTTGGCGGAGATGATAACGACGTTATAGTTTGGCGGAGATGATAACGACGTTATAGTTTGGCGGAGATGATAACGACGCGGGACGTGTCGTCTCCATAAGTACAGCATAGTTATGCGGTTTATGGCAAACCGACCGCGGACGAGGGCGTCCGCGTCCCCGGGATGGTGTATATGGTGCAGGGATAATACGCTATTTTGATGCGGTTGCGCTGTTGATTTTTGGGGGAATTTGGTTATATCAGATAATTTTTGTAACTTTGCGGGCTTAAATCAACAAAGGGTACTTAAATCAACAAGGGTTGCTTAAATCAACTAAGGGATGCTTAAACAACAATGGGATTATGTCGGTACGCATAGAACATATAGACAAGACCATCGGCAAGCAGGCGGTGCTGCGTGATGTATCGCTGTCCATTAACGATGGTGAGGTGGTGGGTTTGCTTGGTCCCAACGGTGCAGGGAAATCGACACTAATGAAGATATTGGTGGGGTTATGGGAGCCTGACTATAGGAGACGGGGGATGCATTATGCGGAACGGACAAAAGACAATGCCGAATGCGTAGTTGAAGTGCCGAAGGATATCGGATATTTGCCGGAACAAAATCCGCTGTATGAGGAGATGTATGTAACGGAATATCTGCAGTTTATGGGTGGTTTGACTATACGGAACGGGGTATGCGGAAGTGGTGGCAACAAGAGAGTGAAAGATCGTGTGGAAGAGTTGATAGAGCGTGTAGGGTTATCCGCTGAGCGGCACAAGAAGACAGGTCAGTTGAGCAAGGGTTACAAGCAGCGTGTGGGTTTGGCACAGGCGTTATTGGGTGATCCTGACTTGTTGATATTAGACGAACCGACGACGGGTCTTGATCCGAACCAGTTGGTGGAGATACGCAGTCTGATACGGGATATGGGGAAAGACCGCACGGTGATACTCTCGACGCATATTATGCAGGAAGTGCGGGAGATGTGCGACCGTGTGGTGATACTTGACCATGGTGAGATAAAAGCGGACAAGGCGATTGGTGAGATAGAGGACTTGGAGGGGCTGTTCAGGGAAGTAACGAGCCGCTGATTGCTATGAGATTCTCCGTTAATTGCCGTTACTTTATCGTTAATTTATTCCCTTAAGCGGCATTAAAAATTCATTAAAAAGAGCGTTATTTTTTGGGGAACAAATACACGAAAAATGTAATCAAAAACAACCGAATAGAATTAATGTCAACAACTTACAACAACGGATAACAACGACTATTTGATATTCAAAGAGAGGTATGTTAATTTTTAATTATGAATTGAGCAAGTGAGTGAGTTTGATATACGACAACAGATGACAGAGAAGGAGCAGGACAATGCTTTGCGTCCTTTGCGTTTTGCGGATTTTGCGGGTCAGAGCAAGGTGGTGAGCAACCTGCGTATCTTTGTGGCGGCTGCCAAGATGCGTGGTGAGAGTCTTGACCACGTGCTGCTGTTCGGTCCTCCGGGTTTGGGCAAGACGACGCTGAGCAACATCATAGCCAACGAATTGGGTGTGGGGTTCAAGATCACTTCGGGTCCTGTATTGGACAAGCCCGGTGATTTGGCGGGTTTGCTGACCAGTTTGGAGCCGAATGATGTGCTGTTTATCGACGAGATACACCGTTTGTCGCCTGTGGTGGAGGAGTATCTGTATTCGGCGATGGAGGACTACCGTATCGATATAATGATAGACAAGGGTCCGTCGGCTCGTACGATACAGATTGATTTGAACCGTTTTACCCTTATCGGTGCTACCACTCGAAGCGGTTTGCTGACGAGTCCGTTGCGTGCGCGTTTCGGCATCAACTGTCACTTGGAGTACTATGATGCCGACATTCTGGCAGGTATTGTGGCGCGTAGTGCGGGGCTGTTGGGTGTGTATATTGACAGTCAGGCAGCGGGTGAGATAGCGCGTCGCAGCCGCGGTACGCCCCGTATAGCGAATGCGTTGTTGCGGCGTGTGCGGGACTTTGCGCAGGTGAAAGGCAACGGGTCGATAGACCTTGAGATAGCGCAGTATGCTCTGGAGGCACTGAACATTGATACTTTCGGTCTTGACCAGATAGACAACAAGTTGCTGTGTACGATTATCGACAAGTTTCAGGGTGGTCCCGTTGGTTTGAACACGATTGCCACCGCTATGGGCGAGGACGCGGGGACGATAGAGGATGTATATGAGCCATATCTGATCAAAGAGGGCTTTATCAAACGTACGCCGAGAGGACGGGAGGTGACGGAATTAGCGTACAAGCACTTGCATAAGACACCGTATTCCGAACAGCAGACGCTGTTCTGAAAATAATTTGTAAATTTGTAAATTGAACTATGTACCGGGCGGTTTTTATAGATTGGGATGATACGATTGGGGATTGGATACACGTGGCGAGAAAGTCGCAAAACGAGTTGTATGACAAGTATCATCTGAAAGAATGGTTCGAGACACCCGACGAGTGGTTCGAGAAATACAATACGCACAATACCGAGTTATGGGTACGGTACGGCAAGAACGAGATTAGCAAAGAGTATCTGTACCTTGACCATTTCCTGTTTCCTCTCTGCCAACAGATAGGTATCACCACGGATATGGCACCGAAACGTTTGCGCGAGATGGCGAAGAAAATGGCGGACGACTATGTGTATCTGACCAACACCTATTGCCGGCTGATGACGGATGCCGAAGAGGTGGTTCGCTATTTGGCAGGCAAGTATCCGCTGACAGTGGTGAGCAACGGTTTTGTGGAGTGCCAGCACTACAAGATGGAGCATACGGGTTTATTGCCCTACTTCAAACATATAGTGCTGAGCGAGGAGGTGAACATACAGAAACCCAATCCGCAGATATTTGCGAAAGCGATAGAGATGAACCTTGCGGAGATACCGGATTTACAGCAAAGCGAAGTTATTATGATTGGCGACAGTTACACCAGCGATATAGCAGGAGCCAAGTCTGCGGGGATAGATTCCATATGGGTATTGACAGGCGAGGCACCGGAAGAGCAGAAACACGATGCCACGTATATAGTGTCCCGTCTGCGTGATGTAATGACTATATTATGACAATTTGGCAGGTATTGCCGGTTTTGGCATACCTATTGCGTAGTAAGAAGCGGCGATATTGCCACTCAACAGAAAGGAGAGATTATGAGCAAGAAACATAAACACGAACAGTATAATAATATGGAAAAGAATAAACCTGAGCAGGCTGAGGCGTCCCAGCCGCAAGTAGAGAAAGAGGCACAGGCTCAAGAGGCAAAAGAGCAGGCAAAGCAGGAAACAGAAACTGCAGAGGCGGCAAGACCTACCACGGAAGACGAGGTGGCTGCATTGAAAGCGCGTATTGTAGAGTTGGAGGACAAGAACCTGCGTATGATGGCAGAGTTCGACAACTACCGCCGCCGCACCAACAAAGAGAAATTGGAGTTGATGGAAACGGCAGGTGAAAAGATCTTTACGGAGATGCTTTCGCTGATAGACGATTTTGAGCGTGCTCATACGGCTATGGAAAAGACGGAAGATGTGAACAGTCTGCGGGAGGGTGTGAACTTGATTTACCAGAAGTTTATCAATTTCCTCGGCAAACACGATGTGCATGCTATAGAGACCAAAGATGCTGATTTCAACACCGACGAGCACGAGGCGATTACGACCTTTGCCGCCGGCGAGGACAAGAAAGGCAAAGTAGTTGATTGCACGCAAAAGGGCTATAAACTTGGTGACAAGGTAATCCGTTTTGCCAAAGTGGTTGTGGGAGAATAATTAAGAATTATGAATTAAGAATGGCATATTGCAGCGGGAGAGAAAAATGCTGTTGATTGCGATGTATGTTAATTGTTAATTGTTAATTGGATTATGGCAGATAAAAGAGATTATTATGAAGTGCTGGGTGTGGACAAGACCGCAACAGCCGAAGAGATAAAAAAGGCGTACCGCCAGAAGGCGATACAATACCACCCCGACAAGAATCCCGGGGACAAAGAGGCAGAAGAGAAATTCAAGGAGGCAGCCGAGGCATACGAGGTGCTTTCAGACCCCGAAAAACGTAAGAAGTACGACCAGTTCGGCTTTGCCGGTATGGGTGGTGCAGGCGGATTCAACGGCGGACAGGGAATGTCGATGGAAGACATTTTCTCGCAGTTCGGTGATATTTTCGGTGGTGCAGGTTTTGACTTGGGCGATTTGTTCGGCGGGGGGCGTAGCAGCGGTTCGCGTGGCGGACAGCGTGTACGCCGCGGTTCGGACTTGCGCGTAAAAGTGAAACTGACGCTTGAAGAGATAGCCAAAGGCACGGAGAAGAAAATCAAAGTGCGTAAGTTGGTCACTTGTCCTGCGTGTCACGGTACAGGTAGCGCAGATGGCAGTCAAGGCGATGTCTGCCCGACCTGTAAGGGAACAGGACGCACGGTACGTACGCAACGCGGCATCTTCGGTATGATGCAAGTACAGGAGGAGTGTCCGACCTGCCACGGCGAGGGACGTATCATCAAGAACAAATGTCCGAAATGTAACGGTGAGGGAGTTATCCGCGATGAGGAGATTATCACGATTAACATTCCCGCAGGCGTATCGGGCGGAATGCAGTTGACCGTACAGGGCAAGGGTAATGCCGCACCGCACGGAGGTGTACCGGGTGATTTGCTCGTGCTGATAGAGGAAGAGGAACATAAGGATTTTGTCCGTGACGGCAATGACTTGGTATATAACCTGCTGTTGGATATGCCAACCGCTATATTGGGCGGGCAGGTGCAGGTACCTACCCTAACCGGCGATGTAAAAATCACCATTACGCCGGGTACCCAGCCGGGCAAAGTGCTGCGTATGCGCGGGAAAGGTCTGCCTGCCATTGACCAGTACGGACGTCAGATGGGGACGGGCGATATGCTTATCAATGTGGGGGTTTATATCCCCGAAAAACTCTCGCGCGACGAGAAGAAGTTGATTGAACAATTGCAATCCAGTCCGAATATCGTACCCGGTTCGGCAGACAAAAAGAATTTCTTCAAGAACCTGTTCGGATGAGTCGACGATACTACTTGCTGACGATATTGCCGGTAGCGATTTGTTGCAGGGTTAGTGCATTAGTGCCTATCACGGCACCGCGTTTGAGTGAGCCGACAGGTATTGCCCCCGCATATTTCGGACCCAATGCATTGCCGATACCCGACATGTCGGACGGCAGAACAGAGAGCCATCTCCGCTTGGAAATAGCGGGAGATGGCTACTTTGGCTATCAGGGGGACCGCACGGCGGATGTGTTTGCACGGGTGTATATTCCTCTGTTCACGGACAGGGTGAACCTGACTTTGTGGATGCCTGTGCAGGAGTGGTACACTATGACACCGAAGCGGCAACGCACCTGCCGCCTGCAGGACACGGCAGTGATAAGCGGGCATGAGGCGGGCGATGTGTATATATCCACGGATATTCAGTTGCTCAAAGCCCGCAAATATGCCCCTGATATACTGTTGCGGGCAGCCATGAAGACTGCCAGTGGCGGCAGTTTCGACAAGGCGCGGTACTATGATGACCCGGGATATTTCTTTGACTTGGCTATCGGCAAGTCGCTCTATTTCGGGGGACAGGGAAAGGCTTTCCCCTACTCGGACCCTACGGATGCCAAGGTGGAACTGCGATTGGCGGGCAGTGCAGGCTTTCTCTGCTGGCAGACAGCCGACGGCAGGCAGAACGATGCCGTGATGTACGGATTGCAACTGCTGCTGAAAACACAGTATGTGTCGTGGCGTACCACGTGGGGGGGCTATGTCGGTTGGGAGCAGTATGGTGACCGTCCGATGAGCATAAAGACGTGCTTGGCAGGGCATATACACGACTTTGAACCATTTGTGATGTACCAATACGGCATTAAAGACTACCCCTTCCACCAACTGCGTGTGGGATTGGCATACCACATCAATATCCTCAACCGCACAAAGAAACAACGATGAAACGTAGGTGGTTAGTTATAGGTTGGTTGGTGGTTGCGTTGTGCCAAACGGCTTGGGCAGCCGATATGACATACACTAATATGGCGGGTACGGACTCTGTGCCTGCCGAGTTCTTCCGTAAGTGGTATCACCGCAGTGATTTGCCTTACTATTTGGAGGCACTGAACGACCATACTATCTACGAGACAATGACCATAGGGCAATGGTGGTTGCCCGAGCGTATCACCTTTGCCATTGATGGTATGCCCTGTACGGCAAACCGCTACTACATAGACGGTATGCGTACGGACGACCGCTTTCAGCCCGGCAGTACCCTCTATATGCCCAATATGCAGCAATACAATCTGGGTATGGACATCCATCGCGCACAGATGTTTTTTGAGCAGGACACGGCAGCACGTGATTATGTGCAGGTTTCCTACAACTTCGGGCAAGTAGGTAACGGGGCACCCGCAGCGGGAACGGCTGCTATTATCAACATATCGCACCGCACGGCGATGCAGAGTGCGGACACCTACAAGCACATCACCGACCGACGCCATCAGATGGGTGCAGGGACATTGGATGCGGCATATACCTTCCGCGACAAGGAAGGAAACGGCTATCGCCAGCATCTGTATGCCGCTTATGGTCAGCGGCTTATCACCAAGGAAGACCAACAGGGACTGATATTGGACGCCCCCCTGTATGCAACACCATATTATAAGGTGCAAGCAGACGGCTATTTGCCTGTCAAGCCTAACCGGCATATCCGTCAAGTGGGCTATCGGCTCAACTTCTCGGGACGCACAGATGCAGGCAGCGAGTACCTGTACAACTACAATGAGGTATATGACCTCAAGAACTACTCAGGCTCTGTGTACCTGAAACGGGACTATCTGACAACAGGACTGACATGGGAGACCAATGTAACACACCATACAGACCGTGAGTTCAGCAAGAATATCATAGACCAAGACGGTGAGAGTTTCGCTCCATGGGTGGCAGATGGTAAGACGCATATTCTGAGTTGGGCGGTCAATTACCATCAGCCGTTGCTGTCATGGCTGTCTGTCTATGCGGATACTTACAACTCACTTGTATATTTCCGCCCTGAGGTGTCGCATTTTACCAATAGCATATACCTGCAATCCCCTGTGGATATGTCACCCACAGACCTGTATCGGTATGAGTGGAACAGTAGTGCTTTTACAGGTGGTCTCTTGGAAAACACAGTCGGACTCAAAGCACACTATGCCCCTGTTTCGTGGTTCACCCTCAGCGGGCATGCGGATTTGACTTTGGATGCCATACTATTACGAAACAAGAGTAAGGTAAGTCCGAATGTACAGGCAGGTGCATCGTTGGACTTTCACCCGTGTAATTGGTTCGAGGCCGGATTATCAGCGGACTATAATCGTCTGCCTTACACGATGGATTACCTCCGATACTTCTCGGACGACTATATGAATGCCAATATCTATCTTGCCGGTACGGATAACCTCTTTGCCACCACAGGCGGGCGTTACCACTCCTACAAGAAAGGGTTGCGGCAGACTTCCTATATAGAAGTGAATATACCTATCCGTTTCCTCTTCAAGGACAAGCATGGCGGGCGGCACGAAATAGCATTGCAAAACAACTATAAGAAGTTCTTTGACGTATGGCATACGTATTTTGCGGGTGCCGGTGAGCAATATGGTTACTTCCATGAGGAGAATGGCATCAATGTCTTTTACTATACTCAGGGAGAGAAGTTCTTTGAAGTAGGATATACAGAGCCGTTTGGCAGCAACGGGTTACTCAACTCTCCGTATTTCTTCTCCCAACTGACACGTTACACCTACACAGGCAGAAAGGTGATGGTCAGTATAGGCTGGCAATCTATGCAGGCAGCGGGATATACAGGGCTTGGTAACGGTGCCAACAGTAATACAATCGGTGTTCTGTCAGAGACAACAGCCAATCCCAACACTACCAATACTATATGCAACCAGAGCGGGACATACGCAGGTGTCGGTCGTATGGACTTGGACAAGGGCTATGTGGCGCGATTCTACCTCTCCTATAATATCTGCAAGTGGGTACAGGCAGGCTTAACACTCAAATGGACGGACGGTAAGCCGTTTACCGCTTATCGTTATTATCACAACAACCGGCAGGTGGCAATACTCCCGCTTGAGTCCCGTGGTACCAATCCGACAGATGGTAACTTCGGTACGCGCCATGGTGCTTGGTATATGTGCGACCTGCACGTACAAGCCACTTGGAAGGTGAAGAACATCGGTATGCGCCTCAATGTAGAGTGCTACAATATGTGGGATTTCTGCAACGACTTGGCAGAGTTTGCTTTCACGCAGGACATTCCTCATGCTGACCGTGCCTCTATCATTCTCAATGTACCCACGGGCATTATAGCCACCTATACCATTGATTTGTAGTATGAAGACAAGAATAAAATTATTCATCACCTACTACCTGTACTGGGTTTTATTCTTCATGGTGCAGAAGCCGCTTTTTATGCTTTGGCAACATCGGTTGTTAGGTGATTGTACTTGGCAGGACTGGTTCTTGGTGCCTTGGCACGGACTGCCCTTGGACCTGAGCGTAGCCGCATACATTACCATTATACCCGGGTTACTGCTCTGTGTCAGTTATTGGGTGAAGTGGCAAGGACTCAAGCGCGTGACAGATGTCTATACCGGCATAGTCCTCGCTATCGCACTGATGGCAGTAATAGGTGATAACGGTTGTTTCCCGAGTTGGGGCTATCATATAGATAAGGACATCTTCGACTACCTGCAATCCCCCAAAGAGGTCTTGGCTTGTGCACCTTGGTGGCAATGGTGTTTAGGGGCATTGGCACTTGCTGTATTATTTGCTTTTTGGTGGTATGTCTATCACAGATTGTCCAAGTTGGTATTACAGCCTGCCGGTAGTCTTTGGTACAAAGTGGGAGGGACTGCAGTTATGTTCCTATTGACGGCGTTGCTATTCCTGCCTATGCGGGGAAGTGTAACTGTTTCTACTATGAACACCGGCAGGGTGTACTATTCCGAGAACAGAATGCTCAACTTGGCAGCTGTCAATCCTGTATTCAATGTGGTAGAGTCATTAAGTGAGAATACCCTGAATACGGAGCATTATCACTATATGCCAGAGGAGGAATGTGCGTCTTATATGGCACAGTTGTTGCCTCCGACTACTCATACAGAAGAGCGATTGTTCACCACCGACCGCCCCCATATCGTCTTAATGATATTGGAGAGTTTCTCGGCTAACGCATGGCACGTGATGCCCAATATGCAGCGGATTGCACAAGAGGGCATTTACTTCAACAACGTCTATGCCAACAGTTACCGCACAGATAGGGGGCTTATGGCTGTCTTGGGTGCTTTCCCGGGATGTGCCACCACTTCTGTAATGACCATACCCTCTGTGTCCCAGCGTCTCCCGCAAATAGGGCAGGTATTGAAGCAGAACGGCTATGACCTCAAGTTCTATTACGGTGGCGATGAGGACTTCACCAATATGCGTTCCTATTTGGTAAACGGTGGCTTTGAGCAGCGTGTGTGCGACCACGACTTTCCTGTCTCACAACGATTAAGCAAATGGGGTGTACCCGACCATATCCTGTTGGATTATGCCGCCCAAGACATTTGCAACCGCCAAGCACAGGTCGCACCTTGTTTTGACGTTATCTTGAGCCTTTCAAGCCATGAGCCTTTCATTGTCAACTACCACCATCACGAACACCCTTACCTCAATGCCATTGCCTATACCGACAGTTGTATAGGTGCTTTCATAGACACTTTGCGGCAGAGCCCTACGTGGGACAGCACAGTGGTCGTGATGGTAGCCGACCACGGTTACCCATATCCTGACGGCATTCAGAACTACGACACTCTCCGCTACAAGATACCACTTGTGATGACGGGAGGTGCTATCTGTCAGCCCATGACAGTTTCCACATTGGCTTCCCAAATAGATTGGGTGCCCACCGTGTTGCACCAGTTGGATTTGGACGCTTCTGCCTTTACTTTTGCCAAAGACATTCTTTCGCCGACAACAGTCCCCTATGCATATTATAATTTTGTAGATGGCTTTGCATTGTTGGATACAACAGGCGCGGTGATTATAGATGCCACCGTCAATCAGCCTATTATGGAGGTCAACCCCATGGCAGAGCGTGCACAGCAAGCAAAAGCCATCACACAATCTATCATGCAAACGCTCACGGCAAAGTAGTTCTGTATGTCTATTTTGCAAATGATATAGAACACAGATGTATGAATGTGCATTATACATATACGGGGTAAACTTCCTATAAACCAACGACCACCGGAGTACTTGCGTTCCGATAGCGGAACGACCACCTATTGAGAATCACCTATCAATCACCTATACCTTTTATAGTAAGATAAGAACGGGGTAACATCAGGGAAAGAACAGGGAGAATGATAATAGAAAAAAGATGAGAAATTCAGACTTATATACAAATATAAAACAGGCTATCAGTTATATGCCTGCAGTAGGGCTGCTGTTGCTGGTTGCATCACTGCCTTTCCACTATGGTTGGGTACAAAGGACGGCATTGTACATATTAGGCATATCCTATCCGATTGATTATGTGCTGAACCGCCGTTGGGAAGGTTGGCATTGGACACGCGACAAATGGGTGTATGTGGTGATGATTCTACTCTTTCTGCTTACACCGATATGGCAGTTGTTTGACAGCACACCTCCTACGGATTATTACAGGTTTCAATTACACCAGCGGTCGGCGTTTGTATGGGTGAGCATAGCAGGGTTAGCGGGCTTTAGTCCACACTTGCATACGCGCGTTGTCGGGGTAGTTATGTTGCTGACAGGTATATATATGTTTGTATTGACACTATACGGATCTCTACATAGTGGTTTGCCTGTATGGAATTTGAGAATTTTCAATTGTTATCGTGCGCACCATATCAATTCACATATGGTGATGAACCTATATATGAATACGGCTCTTATCTTCGGGGCGTTGGGAATGAACCAATGGCCGAGGAGATGGATAAAATATATGGTGGTAGTAATGATGTTGACCGTATGGTGTTTTATTCTGATGACCGATGGACGAGTAGGATTTGCTACCTCTCTGATTATCATTACGATATTTTTTGTACGTTGGTGTTGGCAGTACAAACACGTATTGGGAGTGTTGGCTTTTACATTATGCGCTATAACAGGTAGCGTACTGATATATTTCAACGACCGTATCACCGCAGACAAGATAGAGGATGACCCGCGTATGGCAATATGGGGCTATTCCATACGCCGTATTAGCATCCATCCATGGTTGGGATATGGTCTGTCCACGAATAGTACAGCATATGTAGAGGAGGCATATACCGACCCAAAGATGTATGAAGGTTTTATCCTCCGCACCATAGAAAGATACCCTGAGTTTACAGAACAGGGGCATACAATGATTACCCACCACCCGCATAACGCTTTCTTAGAGTACTGGTTGGAGAACGGAGTATTCGGGTTCTTCGGTTTGATAGCCCTGTTTGTCTCTGCGGCTTGTATGTCGTTTGGCACGAAGCGTATATATATATGGACTTTCCTATTGGCGTTGTGCATACAGTGTATGTTCGAGCCGATAGGCGACCACCTGCAACCGCAATTTATTGCACTGATGCTGTTTTGTTTGCAGCACGAAGTGGCGGTTTCTACACTTGCTGTCCGAACCGATGGTGACGATAATCCCACCACCCCCGTATAATGTACCCTAATTTGCGGCACTTATGGTGCGTATCATACAATACCAACCGTTTTACGAATTTATGCAGTTGCTTCTTGTGGTAGAAAGCTAATTCGGGATACAAACGTATCACCTCCAAGCGGTTTCTTACCATATAGTAATACCGCCAAGGGGTGTGATCAAGATACTGTTTGCGAAAGAAAGGATTATATTGCATTCCCAGTCCCAATTGGTGCTGCAGCATAATACCATTCACGGTAACCAGCCTGTAGCCGTACCGTTTGGCGCGAGCACAGTATTCATCATCAATCAGGTCAATAAAGAAATCTTCCCGCAATGGTCCGAGTGTATGATAAGTGCTTATGGAAAACAGACTCCCCGATGTCATCATTGCAGCACATGGTTCTTGATATACAGGCAAATGACAATGTGTTACATCGGTATGGACCGGTGCAAAAATACCGACATCCGGTACAGGACACTCATTGCATAGCCGGATATAGCGTTCGATGTCTCCATGCAGGAAACAACTGTCCTGATCCATTGTAAGGATATATTCCGCCCCTTTGGCAATGGCCTGTTCGATACCTCTGTTCAGCGCATAGGCGACTCCCTTGTTATCTTGCGTATTATCAACAACAATTACTTCCCGTACTGCATTTTGGTAGGAGAGGATGTTGTTTTTCTGCTGCTCCGTAGGGTGATACCATACCACTATGGCAAAGAGGTTATCCCGTACTATCGGTGGCATAAAATATACTGTTTCAGTTGCCGACATTGTCTGGAAGTAAATCCCATACGTCTCATACGCCGTAACAGTTTCACAGTACGCCACAAACGCATATAGAATGGTATGGACAACTGTTTCTGCAAGATACGTATCACATTCACATCTTCAAAAAAAGCCTTATATGCTCCTGTATGGGTGGTGCTGCCCATATGGAAGCGAAACACATTGAGACGCCGGTGTATCTCTATCACTTGCCCTCCGAGAGCAATCTCTGTCCAAAACAGCCAATCACCCGAATAGGACATAGACAAAGCCTCTATGGCTTTGGGCGTGACAGCCGTCCGCCTGACTACCACTCCACTGGCATTATACACACAATTGCGCCAATACTGATTGTGGCGGGCAAATCGTATGCCGTCATACACAGAAAAAAAAAAGGGGG
>ERZ808286.1284-NODE-1284-length-12923-cov-3.653482_pt1 | contig 12923 bp, 15 predicted proteins | sample MGYA00521276_ERZ808286 | MGnify/ENA primary metagenome ERZ808286 (study PRJEB31516, sample SAMN03275607) | gut metagenome | biome: mammalia-associated habitat; material: feces | host: Papio cynocephalus | place: Kenya | collected 2012-08-01 ... | reverse complement strand
CGCGGCCGTTCTTAGAACTACCTACACCTTTTTTATGTGCCATTTTCTTCTGACTTTTTGATTAAGCAATAATCTGTTTGATTGTTAACTCTGTGAATTGTTGACGGTGGCCGTTACGTTTGCGTGAGTCCTTGCGGCGTTTCATGTGGAATACAATTACCTTGTCGCCTTTTACCAATGGACTTTTTACTTCGCAAACTACTTTTGCTCCTTCAACTGTCGGTGTACCGACTGAAATGGTTCCTTCTTTGTCTACAAGAAGAACGTTGTCAAACTCGAATGTCTGACCGGATTCAGCGTTTTGAATATGGTGTACGAAGATTTTCTTGCCTTCTTCCACCTTGAACTGCTGTCCGTTAATACTTACGATTGCGTACATCTGTGGTTTTGTTTTTACGCTTTTCCGTGAGGCGAGCTCCGTCGTGAAGTTGCTTGATTGAGCCTCTGCGGACTAATTTTGCCTGCAAAAGTACTCTTTTTTTCTGATATGGCAAAGTGGCTCTTTAATATTAATGTGCTTTCTTTGCTGTTTGGTGATAAAAAGAAATCCTTCCGATTTTATTTCGAAAGGATTTCTGTGGGCAGTGATGGATTCGAACCACCGAAGGCAAGAACCAGCAGATTTACAGTCTGCCCCATTTGGCCACTCTGGAAACTGCCCGCTGCTGTTTTGCGGTGCAAAGGTACGATTTATTTTTTGATTGACCTTGCGTATTCAATCATTTTTATTGCGGTTACGGCATACTCGTTGCCTTTGTTGCCTAAGATTCCGCCGGAGCGCTCTTCTGCCTGTTGCAGGCTGCTGGTGGTGAGCAGGCCGAACACAACGGGTATGTTTCCGTGTTGGTTCAATTCTACCAATCCTTGAGTTGCTCCGCTGCAGATATAGTCAAAATGAGGTGTGTCGCCTCTGATGACGCAGCCGATGGCTACAATTCCGTCTACCAAACCGCTTTTGGCTAATTGTGAACAGCCGAAGACGAGTTCAAAACTTCCGGGTACGCTTTTAACGATGATTTTTTCATCCTTGGCTCCGTATTGTTTCAGTGTTTCTATGGTGCCGTCCAACAAATTTTGGGTAATATGGTCGTTCCATTCGCTTACAACTATTCCGAAGCGCATGTCGGAAGCGTCGGGGATGGGCCGCGACAGCATGTTGCTTAGGTTGTAGGTGCTTGATGACACGGTTGGCGGGTGTTTATTTTGTTACGCGTTGAATATACTTCTCTACGGTTTCGCTTTCAGGACTTTTGTTGTATTTGGTCTTGACTTCTTCGTAAAGTTTCTTGGCTTCTTCGGGCTTGTTTTGCGACTCAAGCAATTCGCCGGCTTGTATCAGGTAAATGGGGCTCAGCGTATTGTTGTCGGCTTTTGCGGCGGCTTTTTTCAAGTAGCTTATTGCCTTGTCGATTTCGCCTACTTGTGCGTAGCAGTTGCCAAGGGCTCCCAATGATGCCGGTGTGATCATGTGATCGCTTGCTCCGTCGAATTTTTCCAGATATTTGATGGCGTTTTTGGCGTCTCCTTTTTGTGCATAGCTCAAACCGGCATAGAGGTTGGCAAGATTGCCTGCATCGGTGCTGCTGTATTTATCTGCTATTTTCAAGAAGCCGACATAGCCGCCTTTGTCGCCGTTCAGGGCTACATCGTAGTTGCCTTGAGCAAAGTAATCCTGTCCTTTTGCCAAAATGGTACTTGCTTTTTCAGAGTTGGGCTGTGCCACCATCTGGTGGTAGGCGTATGAACCGCCTATTATTACCACGAGGGCGATGACTGCACCGATAATAACTTTCTTGTTCTTCACAAAGAACGCTTCTGACTTGTTCAGAGTCTCATTTACATCTAATTGATTGGACTTATCTGCTGCCATAATCTATGTTTGTCTTTTTATGTTGTCAATTTTGCAGACGCAAATTTAGCTATTTTCATTTGTTTGCTGAAATTATTCACGGTATTTTTCACGCTTTACAGATTTTGCCCGGCGTTTTCTTGACTTATTGGCTGATAAACCCTAATTTTGCAATGAAACTTTAGTGCGTTATGTTCCTGAAAGAGCTATCTGTCCTTAATTATAAGAATATAGAAGAGGCTACTCTTGAGTTTTCGCCCAAGATTAATTGCCTTGTCGGTCATAACGGAGAAGGCAAGACGAATTTGATGGATGCCATATATTATCTGTCGTTTTGCAAGAGTGCCACCAATCCCAATGATTCACAGATTATTCGTCATGAAGCTGATTCCATGATGCTTCAGGGGCGTTATGTGCTTGATGATTTGACAGAAGAAAAAATCTCTTGCGGATTGACGCTTCATCACAGGAAGACTTTCAAACGCAATGGAAAGGAATATTCACGTCTTTCCGAGCATATAGGCAATATCCGTCTGGTAATGGTGTCTCCCTATGATACAGAGCTCGTTGCCGGTACAGGCGATATGCGCCGGCGGTTTATGGATATGGTCATTTCCCAGTATGATGCCCGATATTTGTTACAGGTAATCCGTTATCGCAAGGCCATGCAGCAGCGCAATGTGCTTTTGCGTGCCGAAGTTGAGCCCGATGACGGCTTTATTTCCATTTACGAGCACGAGATGGCCGAGGCGGCCGGTTATGTATATCAGCAGCGTTGCTTGTTTTTTGAGGAGTTCAGGCCTGTGTTTCGCGAAATCTATGCCCGATTGGCCGGAAACGATGAGGATGTGGATTTGCACTATGTGTCGCATTGCCATGAAGGTGACCTTTATGAACAGATAAGGGCCGGTCGTCCAAAGGATCGTGTCATGGGTTATTCGTTGCGCGGAATACATCGCGATGATATTGGCATGTTGCTTCATGGCTATCCCATAAGGCGCGAAGGTTCGCAGGGGCAGAACAAAACCTTTGTCATTTCGTTGAAACTTGCCCAATTCTCGTTTTTGAAAGACAAAGGCAATAAGCGTGTTCCCATCCTGCTTTTTGATGACATCTTTGACAAGCTGGATGCTGTTCGCGTTGAAAAAATAGTCAAGAGCGTTTCTGGTGATGGTTTCGGCCAGATTTTTATTACCCACACGAGCAAAGAGTTTTTAGGCTCGGCATTGGAAAAGACCGACAGGGATTTTCGGCTTTTTCGTGTCGAAAACGGTATTATAAGACATGAAACGTAGGAAAGAGCAACCAATAGGCGTCCTTTTGCATGAGTTTTTACGCGTGCAGGGGCTCGAAGCTCCGCTTAATGAATACCGCCTGTTGGCAGCTTGGGGCAAGGTGATGGGAAATATAACGGAGCGCAACACGGGTAAATTAGTTATTCGTAACGAAACACTCTATGTCGAAATAAAATCGCCTTCGTTGCGCGCAGATCTAATGCTTAAGAGAATTGAAACAGTGACCAAGCTAAATAATTTTGTTGGCTTCAAAGTTATAAAGGATATTGTGCTTATTTGAAGCCTTGTCAATAGCAGACAAAATCCACCTTGATATCGGTCGGACCGACAGGTATCTGTTCAACAATCTGGAACGGAAAAGCAACGCCTATTTTGTAGATGTTTTTCCCGATTCCGGCAAAAAGCCGGTCATAATAGCCGCGTCCGCGTCCTAATCGGTTGCCTTCGGTGTCGAATGCCATTCCCGGAACAATGGCCAGGTCGATCTTTTCAAAGTCGTGGAATTCATCTGTAATCGGTTCCGCTATTCCGTAGCTGCCCCTATGCAGGCTGCTGGTTCCTGCATAGGGGTGAAGTGATAGTCTGTTGTCGTTGACTTTGGGCAAAAGAAACGTTTTTTCCCCGTGCCACTTTTCGATGAAGCGGAATGTCGATACTTCATCGTCTAACGATGCATAGATTAAAACCACTTGGGCATGCTTGAAGCATTCGCTGTTTTCTATTTTTGCCATTACAGCTTCGGAAAGCAACAGCAGCGACTGTGTGTCGTGTTGCTTTTTGAGCAGTCGGATATGGACCCTGAGCTGTTGCTTTGCTTGTGCAAGCGTCATTTTTGTTTTGGTGTCTGTTTCGCAGCTTTTGACGTTTTGTCGGTATTACCGGCTTGTTGCGGCTTTTTGGGAAAGGCTTCGCCTTTTTCAAATACTTCTTTGGCTTTCAGCATGCATGGATCGTCCAGATTGGTGTACATGATGTTTTGTTCTTCGCCATAGAAATCGTTGATGATATAAGCGATGATGAAGTTTTTGAACAGACTGTATGACTTGCGCAACATGAGATTTCGGCGTTTCAATCCGTTTTCGGCCGCAAAGGATGCAAACTTTTCCGGAAGTTTCTGCTTGTCCAAATATTGGGATAGTGCTTTCCAATCTTCGGCTTCTCCCAGCTTGTCGCGGTTATTGTCTACGTATATGAAAGCAAACTGTGCCAGGAGTCCTTTGTAGAGCGCGTCTTGGAAATAAGAGGTGGTTCCGATTGTGTCGGCAGGGATAAAGAAGTCCGGCGTAACGCCGCCTCCGCCATAGACAATGCGGCCTATTCGGGTCTTATACCGTTTGCCGTCTTGGTGAATGCTGTCTTGAGAGAAATATTCGCCATGTTCTGCTCTCTTCAGCAAATCCATTTGGTAGTCATAGTCATTCCCTTTTACATAGGGCTTTTGCAGGCATCGGCCTGACGGGCTGTAGTAGCGGGCAATGGTGAGCCGCAGCATGCTTCCGTCGGGGAATTGGATGGGCTCTTGCACCAGTCCTTTTCCGAATGTGCGCCGGCCTATAATGATGCCGCGGTCATTGTCCTGGATGGCGGCAGTGAATATTTCGCTTGACGAAGCCGACACTTCGTCAACGAGCACTACCAATGGAATTGTCTGGTAGCTGCCGCGCCCGTCACTGGTATATTCGGAACGTGGCGACCTGCGTCCTTGCGTATAAACGATGAGGCGGTTTTTGGGAAGGAACTCATTGGCCATCCTCACGGCCGGAGCCATATAGCCGCCGCGGTTGCCGCGAAGGTCAATGATAAGGTTCTTGAATCCTTCATAATGGAGTTTGGCCAAGGCAACGAGCAATTCGGGATAGGTGGTGTCACTGAAAGTCTTGATGCGTATGTAGCCGGTATTCTCGTCGTACATATAGGCTGTATCAACGCTTTTTACAGGAATGTCACCGCGAGAAATGGTATAGTTAATCAGGTCTTTTGAACCGCGGCGCTTGACGGTGATGACAACTTTCGAGTCTTTTGGCCCTTTTAGATGACTCTTTGCATAGTCGTCGGTAAGGAATTTTCCTACAAACGACTTTCCGTCTACTTTTACGATACGGTCGCCGGGCTGCAAGCCTACTTCTTCAGAAGGGCCACCCTCGATAACGCGTATCACACGGGCCGTGTCTTTGAACAAAGTAAAGACAATTCCGATTCCTGAAAAGCTGCCTTTCAAATTTTGCATTTCGTTTTCTACATCTTTGGCACTCGTGTAGGTAGAGTGGGGGTCTAACTCTCCAAGGATCTTCGGCATGGCTTTTTCGACAAGGTCGGCAATGTTTACCTTGTCAACGTATTGGTCATCTATAATATGCAGCAAATCGTTTAGCTTATTGCTGGAAGTATTGATGATGTTGAGCCTGTTTCCCGTAAAGTGGTTGGCATAGAAACTCCCTATCAAGATGCCAAGTATTATACTGATGGCAATGATAAGGGGTATGAAGCGCGACGAATTGTTTTTTGTCATAATCGTTAATAGTATCTTTTGAGAGGGTTCAAAGCGACTTTAAGTCAAGTAGTATGGTTTTTACTTTTGCTTTTTCAAGAAGTTTCAGTCCATCGTCTAACCTGTATTTTTCACCGTACACAACCCTTTTGATGCCTGATTGTATGATGAGCTTGGCACATTCGAGGCAGGGAGATGCCGTGACATAGAGAGTGGCACCGTCACTGCTGTTGTGCGAGCGGGCTATCTTTGTAATGGCGTTGGCTTCGGCATGTAGCACATAGGGAACCGTTATGTTGTTTTCATCCTCGCAGGTGTTGTCAAATCCTGAAGGCGTCCCGTTGAACCCGTCACTTATGATCATGTTGTTCTTGACAATCAGCGCACCGACCTTGAGGCGGTTGCAGTGAGAGTTCTCAGACCATATCCGCGCCATTCTGAGATAGCGCTCGTCTAATTTATGTTGCTTTTCTTCTTCGTAAGTCATTTGCTTGCTTGTGTTAAGGCCTTTGCAATGCCATCTCTTTCCAAAAGGGCTTTGATTGATGGCCGGCGTTTGCGGAAACGCCTGTATAATATTTGTGGATGCACGGTGTTTCCTTTTTCAAGTATATTGTGGCGGAAGCTTTCGGCAGCCTCTTGGCTGAATATTCCTTTTTCTTTGAAGAGCGAAAAAGCATCGGCGTCCAATACTTCGGCCCATTTGTAGCAGTAATAGCCCGCTGCATAGCCGCCTGTCATGATATGTTGAAATTGGACGCTCATGCAGGTCTTCAAAGTTTGTGGAAAAAAGACAGCGCGCTTCCAAGCCCGTTTTTCAAATCGGATAATATTGTCCTCTAAGGGTTGCTGCCGTGTATAATAAGCCATGTCGAGCAGACAGAAGCTGACTTGGCGCATGCAGGCATAGGCTGCATTGAATGTCTTGCCGTCTATGACCCGCTGTATAAGCTCGTCGGGGATAGTCTCGCCTGTTTTATAATGTTTGGCGAAGCTTTGCAGAAAATCTTTTTCAAGGGCATAATTCTCCATGAATTGAGAAGGTAGTTCCACAAAGTCCCAAAAAACATTGGTTCCCGATAAGGATTCAAAGCGGCACTTGCTGAAAATCTCGTGCAGGCCGTGCCCGAACTCATGGAGAAAGGTCGATACTTCACCGAGCGTGAGCAGAGCCGGCTTGTCGGCCGTCGGTTTCGTAAGGTTCATGACCAATGAAACGTGCGGGCGCTTTTCCGTGTTGTCGTCATTGATGCATTGTCCTTGATAACTGGTCATCCATGCACCGCTCTTCTTGTTTTTTCGAGGGAAAAAGTCTGTGTACAGCAAGGCAAGGTAACTTCCGTCTTTGTCAAACACTTCGTAGGCTTCGACGTCCGGATGATAAACGGGTATTTGCGTATTGCGTACGAAAGTAATGCCATAGAGTTTGTTCGCCAGTCCGAATATTCCGCGTTTGACCTTGGAAAGTTCGAAATATGGGCGAAGCATTTCCGCATCAACGTTATAACGCTTTAATTGTAGCTTGTGACTGTAAAAAGAAAAGTCCCATGGTTTTAGTTGGAAATCCTTTCCTTCAATTTCGCAGGCCATCGCTTTGATTTCTTCAATGTCGTGACGCGCCGGTGTCTTATAGGCACGTATCAGGCTATTCAAGAAACGTGTAACCGTGGGAACATCTTTTGCCATTCTGTGCTGCAGAACAAAATCAGCGAAAGTAGGATAGCCTAAAATCTGTGCGAATTTCAATCGCAAGTTTACGAGCCTTTTTACCAAATCTAAGTTGTTCTGTTTGTTGGGGTGCGTACACAGCGTATTATAGGCCATATACATTTTTCGGCGCAATTCTCGCTTTTCAGAATAGGTCATGAATGGAGAATAGCTCGGCCCTTGCAAAGTAAACACCCATCCTTTCAGATTTCGCTCGTTTGCAGCTTGTGCGGCAAGTTCGATTTGGTGTTCGGGAAGGCCTGCAAGGTCATTCTTGTCTGTTAGATGTAAAATAAAAGCATTTTGGTCTTTCAAAACATTCTGTGAGAATTGCAGATCAAGCTGTGATAGTTCCAATGATATATCACGAAGCTTTTGTTTCTTTTCTTGTGGCAGATTTATTCCACGTCTCACAAAGCTCTCGTAAGTTTCCTTGAGAAGAGTCTGCTCTTCATCGTCTAATTTGGGGTGGGAGTCGTATACTTTTTTTATCCTTGCAAACAAAGCTTCGTTTTGCATGATATTATTTGAATGCTCAGACATGGCGGGAACAAGTTCTTGTGCCAGCTTTTCAAGCTCATCGCTTGTATTTGCACTTAAAAGATTTCCCATCACGGTGCTGGCGCGGCCTAATATTTCTCCGCAGTGTTCAAGAGCTTTCAGTGTGTTGTCGAATGTCGGTGCTTCGGGATTATTTATAATGCGGTCAATTTCTTTGTCCTCTTCTTTTATACCTTGTAGAATCGCTTCTTTTATGAAATCTGTTGTTATTAGGTTGAACGGGGTTGCTTCATGCGGCGTTCTATATGGGTGGAAGAAAGGATTCTCAGACTTAGTGTTTGAAATGTGATTGTCCATTATCATATTATTTTCCAATTGTGATACAAAGTTACAGCTTTCTTTCTTAGGGAAAACAATGTGGCCAGTTTTTCAATCTTTGGTGTTTTTCAATTGTCGTGCTCCTGTACAAAATGAACCAGGTTCTCTAATTTGGGTATGATTACCCGTTTGCGTTCGAGCTTTAGCAGTCCGTTTTTTTCTAAGCTGTTTACAACTCGTGACAGATTTAATCGTGTTGCATCGATATATACTGCTATGTCAACCATTTTGCCAATGATTTCCTTGCTGCCTGAAGGTAATGTGAAGTTATGCTGGCACACTTGCAAGAATCTGCGTGTCAAAGATGCAGAAGGCGTTTCCCATAAGGCTTTATCGGCACGTTGAAGCCGCGTACTCAGCATATTTAGCATGTTAAAACGGAATACATCATAGTTCAGCATTATTTGTGAAACGAATTCTTTGCTGATTGTAAGCGTTTGGATATCTGTTTCGGCCATATACGTTCTGTTGTGATACTGCGAAACGCCAAAAATATTCTCTGCGCCTACAACTGCTGGCGTTTTCAGTTGCTCTATAAAAACAACACGATTATTTATCGAAGCATGTGAAACTTTCAGATTCCCTTTCAAAAGGAAAAGCAGATTATGACAGGGATCTGTTTCGAGACGGATGACGCTTCCTTCCGAAAATTTTTGAAAGTGCATCTTGACTTTTGAAACTATTTCTGTCAGGTCGTTGAGGCCAAGCCCTTGGAACAAGGGTTGCTGCAAGAGCATTTTGTAGAAGGAGTCTTGCGGTTGCATAGAAATATTATTTAATGATTGATTGTCGTAGAGAGTCCGAACACCAAGTCTTGTAAAGTCCGGTTGAATCGGTGTAAATAAGCAGGGCTTGCAGGCGATGATTACGGGCAAGTAGTTTCTTTGCTTTTTCAAGTCCCATTACCATGAAAGATGTGGCATAAGCATCTGCTTCTGCGCAAGTTTGAGCCAATACTGTTGACGAAAGGATTGAATGTTGCACAGGGTAGCCGGTCTGAGGGTCTATTGTATGCGCATACTTCTTGCCGTTTTGATAATAAAAGTTTCGATAATTACCGCTTGTGGCCAAGGCGACATTTGTCAGCTTTAGCACATTTTGCAGTGTGTTGTCTTGTGATTTGTTGTCGTCTTGCGGCCGCACAATGCCGATTGTCCAGTTCTCGTGTTGCTCATTTACGCCGTGTGCCCGGATTTCGCCTCCTATTTCAATCATATAATTGTCTACGTTATGGCTTTCCAAAAATTGGGCAACGCGGTCGCAACCATATCCCTTGGCAATTCCGCTGCAATCCAGCATAATGCGGGAGTCGTTTTTTATGAGTTTGTCATTTTCTATCTTTACTTTGTTGTAACCTACCATGTCAAGCAGGCTGTCTATTTGCTGCGGACCAAGACTCTTCTTGTTCTTAAAGCCAAATCCCCATGCATTGACCAATGGTGCAATGGTTATATCAAATGCTCCGTCTGTCTGTCGTGCTATTTCCATTGATAGGTGGAAAACTTCCCTGAACAATGAGTCTGTGGCCTTTCCCTTATTCGAGTTAATCAGGCTGATTGTGCTTTCGGGATTAAACATGGAAAGGGAGTTGTCTACATTTCTCAATTCGTTTAGGATGCCGTTGCTCAGATTCTCATTGCTTTGGTAGGTTATGTGATAAGTTGTTCCGAAAATTCGTCCTTCGCTTTTTTTGTAAGGTGCCGGTTTACGCGAATTTGTCACAACCCAAATGCTGCCGGCAATAAGAAACAGAAGAAAAATCGCTTGTAAGGCAAACTTTACTTTCTTGCTTATCATTCTTTCTGTGTTTTGTGTCATGAATGCAGGCTAAATGTCAAAAATCAGGTTGAATGTTCCGCCAAAATTGTGCGTGTCGTTTTTACCGAAGCCCGGAACATACCATGCTTGTCCTATATCGGATTCTTTTTGGCTGAGTCGCATCCTGTAACGCAACGACCACCCCATATGAAAGCACCCCCATATCTTGGCCTCTAACCCGAAAACCAGTTCGCTCCACGAACAATCGGACTTAAGTCCCTTGAAACTGTAGGGAACGCTTTCTTGCCAAACCGGATCTATAAGGTCCGGGCCTGTCAGGTCGAACTTTATTTTGGAATATGCATAGCGCAAGCCAACAAACACGCGATTGCCTGAACGCAAGTCTTTGGCAAGGTTATAATCGCATCCTATTCTCATATATGGTGAGTTCGTTTTGAAGTATAAGTCTGTTTCTCCGTCTTGATGGTCGCTGTGTCCTAAGCCCAATTCTACAATGGGGAAAAATTTCCCTTTCAGGTTAATGCGGAAAGCACCTTCAATTTGTCCGTAAGTTGCGGCTTTGTACATGATGAGTCCCAATAAGTCGCCTGACACCGACATTCCTTCAAAGAAATGCATGGGGCGTGCTTGCAGTGCGGCTTTTATCGAGTCGATAGCCGGTTGGTACTGTACGCCCATCGTCCGCTGTTGCGGTTGTGCCGGTTGTGTCGGTTCCTGAGCGGATGCCGACAAGGCAAACAGCAGGCTAATAATGGCTGAAATATATTTTGAGATTTTCTTTTTCGTCATAGTTTACATCAGGATTTGCAACGACAATGCTGTCAATGACAGTGGTGATGTCGGCTGTTGGTGTGCGTCGTGTGATGCGTACTCCTGTTATGGTATGAAAAAATGCCGTACTGCAGTCAAGCGATACAAAATGCGGCTCATTTGTGTGGCTCACGAAGATGCTGTCTGTGGTTGTCCCTGTTTTTGAGACGAGCCGAAAGAGCAAAGTGTCGGTCTTCTGAGCATATCCCATGGGAAGTTTCACCTTGTTAAAGTCTATTCCGCGGTTTAACAGCGTAGTGTCACGTCGTCCGACGGCCACAATGCTTAGTGTATCGGTCATATTTGCCTGTAGTCCGGTGTGCGAATCATAAAAGGCTGCCGTCAGGCTTACTGTGTTGTTGAGCGGACAGTCCGTACTGCTGCATTGACAGAACAGCCCTTGCATTCCTATTATTATAATGACGATGAAAAGCTGGAAACTGCACTTAAATTTCATCTTCTATCTGGTAATTGTTGCGGTTGTCTGCGTTACGGCTTATCAATTCTCCCACAAATCCGGTCATGAACAATTGCGTACCGAGTATCATCATGGTAAGAGCAATATAAAAATAGGGAGAATCGGTTACCAATGGTGCCGGAATTCCTTTAGACAGCGCACAGAGTTTGGTTGCACCTACAATGATGATGGCCAGGAACCCGATGAAAAACATCAGCGAGCCCAAAAAACCGAAGACGTGCATCGGCTTTGTTCCAAACTGCGTCAGAAACCACAGACTCATCAGGTCAAGGTAACCATTGAAAAAGCGATTCAATCCGCCGAACTTCGTGCTGCCGTATTTTCGTGCTTGATGGTGAACCACTTTTTCGCCTATCTTTGAAAAACCGGCATTTTTTGCCAGATATGGTATGTAGCGGTGCATTTCACCATATACTTCAATGTTTTTTACCACTTGCAGCTTATAGGCTTTCAGCCCGCAATTGAAATCATGCAGGTTGTGAATGCCGCTTACCTTGCGTGCCGTTGCATTGAAGAGCTTGGTCGGGATGGTTTTTGACAATGGATCGTAGCGTTTTTTCTTGTATCCTGAAACCAAATCATATCCTTCTTCCGTAATCATCTTGTACAATTCGGGGATTTCATCCGGTGAATCTTGAAGGTCTGCGTCCATGGTAATGACAACATCGCCTTGTGCCTTTTTGAATCCCACATAAAGAGCCGCCGATTTGCCATAGTTGCGGCGAAACCTGATGCCTCTCACATTTGCGTTGCTGCTGCCGAGCTCCTGAATCTTTTCCCAAGAAGAATCTGTACTGCCGTCGTTGACGAATATCACTTCAAAGCTGTATCCGTTTGTCTGCATGATTCTTTTGATCCATTCAAACAGCTCCGGAATACTTTCTTCTTCATTATATAGAGGTATTACAATCGAAATGTCCATATATGATATTAAATGTTGCGTATGTAAGTTCTTTTTGTTTTGGCAATCAATGCTGTCGGGAAGGATAGCAGTAATGCAAGAATCAGGTTGATGTCAATGATGTTTGCTGTTATCATGAGTGGTGTCACGCTGCGTAACAGTTCGTCCATGCTTGAAAAACCGGTTGCTGCGAGTGTCTCGTTCAATTGGTTCTTCAGCTGAGGAGTGTTCAGCACCTGTCTCATTTCTTCGCTGTGCAGGCGTGCGATATTTGCCTCGGCAAAGCTTCCATGGTCAAACATGCTGAAATAAATGTAAGCCGTTCCGGCTAAAATGGCGGTTGCATAGAGATACATCATAAATGAAAAGAGATAACATCGTCCGAAGTCGACAATGCCATCTGCCCTTACCTGACGTTCAAAATAGCGCGCTGCAATGATGCCTACTATCGGCACGCTGAAAAGTATGAGTGCGTATAAACTGTGAAGAACCGGAAACCTGTAACCGGCCACAAAGCACAGTAACCCCACACACCAGTAAAGTCCGAACGCTCCGCCCAATTGCATGGCATAGGCGTTTGTCTGCTTCAGCAGGTCTGAACTTAAAACCATTTCGGTATTATCGTTGATTTATAGATATGCAAAGATACGCCAAGTTGCGCGAAGACAGAAGTGAAAGCCGGAATTTTTCTGTTGTCAGGCTTTTTCGCAGTTGGCCTGGCCTTATGAAAAGAAAGA
>ERZ808286.1282-NODE-1282-length-12941-cov-5.721015_pt1 | contig 12941 bp, 10 predicted proteins | sample MGYA00521276_ERZ808286 | MGnify/ENA primary metagenome ERZ808286 (study PRJEB31516, sample SAMN03275607) | gut metagenome | biome: mammalia-associated habitat; material: feces | host: Papio cynocephalus | place: Kenya | collected 2012-08-01 ... | reverse complement strand
TCTGACGAATAGGAATCTCGCAAATTTCTCGGAAAATCAGGACTTAGCAACGATAGATGTCCTCGGAATATAAGTATATTTCGTAACCTGTGTGGGACACGGGCATCTTGCCCGTAGGTGGTATGCAAGTACCATTGATTGTTCCCTTTCTATGCTCTTTTGTAGAGTGTGGTTTCATCGTAGGTATGCGTATCGTCTTATATTGGCGTGGGCTTCGCGTTGTCGGTTCTATTTTCCAAGGCAATGCGAGAGCCTCTATTCGTGGAACGACGACGGTCGAATTCCACGTTTTTTTTGTGCTCAATTGTAGGCTAAATGGGAAAAACACATAGAAACACACGGAAAAATACACCGCAGAGGTTACAAATACGCCATATAATGCCATAGAAACTATATACTATATACGTCCAATCTTAAAAATATCCGAATATGAAAAAACTACTTACCTTGTTCGCTGCCTGTATCTTTGGCGCAGTAATGGTTTATGCCGATGGTGTGTACAAATATCAAGCAACATCTCTGGCTTTCAAATCTCAAAATGAGTATGGCTATTGGTCAGACTGGTCAGACTGGGAAAGCACAAACATTTTAGTTGTAATCAATATCAATACTGACAGAGTGAATATCTATTCCAGTTCTCCCCAAGAATATGATATCTATGATTATGGTGAGAGGGTAGTGGAAAGTGATGGTGGAGTTTCCTTTACACTCAAATGTATTGATGAAGATGGATTGCGTTGTAGTATTCGTCAGCGTGAACAACCGGATGGACAACTGCAGTTGTATATTAATTATTCTGATGTGATCATTGTTTATAATATCCAAAGAAAATAAAAGTTATGCGTTGTAGTAATTGTGGTTGGGATAATCCCAACGGACTTAGTAAGTGTGAAAAATGTGGTACTCCTCTTGCTGCAGGTAATTCGCAACAGAGTTCCTCTGCTTCTGTATCCCCTGCGGAATATGCCGGTACTGCCGTAGAAAGCAGCCGTGCAGAGTCTCCTTTTAGCAAAACGGTTAATGAAGCCAGTGTATTTGGCGGATTAGATCCCGAGGCACCGATTATGTCTCCGTCGGCTAATGATGGGCGTTGTCCGGAGTGCGGTTATCCGCTTCGTCCCGGGGTGTCTGTCTGCCCCAAGTGCCACCACCTCATAGGGCACAATGGTAGTTTGGCTGCTAAAATCGGCGGAAATTCAACACAGCGTGAAACACCCGATGCTGTGAGAGATAAACCGAGCACCCCTGCCAACTTCGGAGGAACTGTTATGCCGGGTATGAACATCACTCCGGATATATGGTTTTCGCTCACGCCACAACCACTTCTTAATGAGCGTGAAACACCTGAGAAAGTGGAGTTTGAGGGCAAACATCACGAACTGAATCGCGCCAATATCGATCCTAAGAATCACACTATTACGAGCAAGGTTCAGGCAGTAATGGACTATGATGAGGAAAAGAAAAAATGGTATATTCAGGATAAGTCGGCTTTGCAATACACGTTCTTACATTGTACGGGTGATATACTGCTAATGGATAGCGATGTCTTGCTTATGGGCGACCGTAAGTTTATCTTCCATACGGAACAACCGCAACCCGATGCAGAGCCGCAAGATTTTACTGGTACTATTGCTGCAGGTCGTCTGCGTGTGAATGTTCCGCGTTGTAGGCTTGTCCCTATGGTGGAAGAATATGAACAAGATGCACCCCAAGAGCATCTGTTCCGCGGGAATGTCCATCAATTGAACCGTGCCAATCTTGATCCTGAAAATCATACGATCACCAGCCACATACAGGCGGAACTGAAGTATGAAGACGGACAATGGTATATCAAAGATTGCTCGCAACTGCAGACAACGTACATTCTATGCAAAGACCCTATGGACTTGAAAGATGGAGACCGTCTTCTAATGGGCAATCGTGTATTTGTATTCAATTGTTAGGCTATGGCAGATCGTTGCGATTTTTCGGTTGGCGACTATATTGATGGCAAGTATCGCGTTACCAAAATGCTCGGTGAAGGCAGTTTTGGTAAAGTGTTTTGCGTTTCGGATAATGCAGGGAATAATTACGCCCTCAAATTGCTCAAACTATGGGAAATACACCCCGATATACGGCAGCAGTTGGTCAGCCGCTTTGATATGGAATATGAAACAGGGCGTATCAATAGCCCTTATCTGGTACATGCGGTAGGACACGGTCTGGCTCAAGGCAACCCGTATATAGTGATGGAGTTTTGCCCGGGAGGAGATTTGAAAGGTGCTGCTCCGGATACCGATTGGAACAAGGTTGCACACGAAGTGCTGCTCGGACTGAAGGCTCTGCACCTCTGTGGTAAGGTACATCGGGATTTGAAACCGGAAAATGTCCTTATAAAAACAGATGGTACTGCCGCTTTAACCGACTTTGGTATATCCGGAGACCGCAACAAACGTATGACCGAGCGTAATATCCTTGGCAAACCTATGCAAATCTTCGGCACGTATGGCTATATGCCGCCGGAACAAATCAGTCCTAAGAGCGGCGATGCTACGGTGCTACCTACTACGGATATATTTTCGTTTGGCGTGATGATGTACGAACTTCTGACCGGTTCTCTCCCTTTCGGAACACTTCGGGACGAAAATGAATTGGTGCTTTATGTCAAGAATGGTAGAGAAGGCAACTGGGATCGGCAACGATTGTTGACGACACCATATGGTAACCAGTTTATGCAGGCTATAGAAGGCTGCCTTGTCCCCGATTTCAAACGCCGCTTGCAGTCGTGTGATGAAGTGTTGGCATTGCTTCCGCAAACAGCCAATATGCCAAAGTTACTCGCTTCTGACGAATCACTCAAGACTCCTTCTGTTATACATGGTCTGTTGCTGCATATTATGCAAGGCGAGGAATATGGTAAGAAATATGATCTTACGCAGTTGGCACATCGGAGTTATGTTCTCAATATGGGGCGTGCTGCTATCGGGGTGAATAACGATATTCCTATCATAGAGAACAAGAGCAGTTATATCTCGCGTAAACACTGCACATTGGAGTATGACGATAGTAGCCGCCATTGGTTCATACGCGATGGCCAGTGGGATAATGGCAGTGCCGGAGGCTGGAAACACTCGCTCAATGGTACTTTCGTCAATTCCAAACAAGTGGACGAGACGGGTTACTTTATTCAAATAGGCGACATTATATCTATAGGAGATACCAAACTACGTGTAGAAGCGTATTAAAAACAACAAAATTATGGCAAATCAAATTACAATCGGGCGCCATCCGCAAAATACTATTGTAGTGGATGCGCAGTACAACACGGTTAGTGGTAGTCATGCTACCATTAGCAGAAATGGCAATACATTGACCTTTGAAGACCATTCTACGAATGGTTCGTATGTCAACGGGCAAAAAGTACATCATAGTTCTATTACAATTCAACAAGGAGATATTATCACTTTAGGGCATCAATACACCCTGAATATGAATGATGTACTCCGCTATATGGGCGGTAGCCGTGATACACAGCGTACACCACAAGTCCCCGGTACGGCACGCGAGATACCTACTCCTATTGTGCGACAAGAGCCACAGCACATCGAAGAGTATTATGGTACGATGCCGGATTCTCATATGGGATTGGCAATTGTGTCGCTGCTTTTAGGTATATCAATTCCTCTTTGTTGGATATTGAGTGCTTTGGCAATTGTTAATGCTTCTCAGGTGGAATCCAGATGGAGAAATAAGGATTATAGTGGAGCGAATTATGCATCCGCCAAAGCCAAGAGATTGGGATGGTGGTCTATAGGTATAGGCTTTGCCTTGGTTATTCTTTGGGTAATTATGGTGATAATTATGGTGATGAGTGGTGAATTATAATCTCAAAAATGTATATATGTCAAATTCAAATCAAACCTACAAAAAAACATTATCCGGTTCGGTAGGTGCCGGAATGGGAAGCCTCATCGGTGGAGGAAACAAAACATACTATGTATTGGAGCACAAAGTGTCTTCCAAATACCATAAAGCCGGTGAAGCACAAGAGATTATCGTCGATCAGATTGAATTGGGACGCGACTCGAGTTGTGCAGTGCAGTTCGATGAATCGTTCAAAACGGTTAGTCGTCATCATGCTGCCATTGTGCGTGATGGGGATAACTGGAAACTGGTGCAATTGAGCAAAACCAATCAAACGTTTCTCAATGGTCATCCCGTTAAGAACGAGTGGTATTTGCAAAATGGTGATGAGATACAACTATCCGTCAATGGTCCGAAACTCGGTTTTATCATTCCGCAGAATAACAAAGTAGGTACCATTGGTCTGAGCCGCCGATTAAGCGCATTCCGTCAGCAGGCTCTCAAACCCTATAAAACGGCTATGTGGAGTATGGCGGCATGTATACTGCTACTTATCTGCGTAGGTGTTGGTTGGGGTATATATGATCACAAGCAAGATGTGGAATATCGGACACTGACCGAACAACAGCGAATTGAGGCTGAGCAACAACACAAGGAGGCATTAGCAGCCGCCAAAGCAGAGCGTGAGGATTTGGAAAAACAACTCAAAAACGTGAAAGCAGATATGAAACGGCTTAAAAGCGGCTCCAATCAAGCCGTTGCCGAACCAACCAAAGTATCTCTCTCCACGACGTCCAATAAGTCTATTGCTGACTGTGAACCGAATGTATATTTTGTATATATCAAAAAAATTGTTGTTACCTATAATGGTGAAACCAAGACATTAGAGGATGTTGGTACGGGTACCGGTTTCCTTTTGTCTGATGGACGCTTTGTTACGGCTCGCCATGTGGTGGAACCTTGGGCATATCCTTCGGGGGCGGATGATACAAATAACCTGATCTGCAATGCTATTGCTAACAATGGTGGTAAGGTCGTTTGTTATCTGGATGCCTATTCTCCTTCAGGAAAGATTTTACATTTGGTATCAACCAATGCAAAAATCAACCGTTCTACTGATGAGACAATCAACTATGATGGAACACCACTGCGTCTTGCATCCAACGATGCTACCGATTATGCCTACTTCCAAACCAATGAACATGGAGGGCTGCCTTATAATGTCTCTTTATCGAAGCAACTGCCGGTACAAACCAAACTGACGATCCTTGGCTATCCGATGGCACTCGGTGCACACTCTCCGGGTGATATCCATCCCATCTATAGCGAGGCAACCGTTGCACGTGAAGGATTGGAGCAGGGCTATATTCTCACTACTGCCACCACTTTCGAGCATGGCAATTCCGGTGGCCCTGTCTTTGCAACAACTACGGATGACGAACTCATCGTGGTGGGTATTGTCTCCGCCGGCGCAGGACGCTCCACCGGTTTGGTAGTCCCTATTTCCGCAATTAAATAAAACGATAACGATTATGAAAACCAAGAATGTATTATTCCGAATGGCGGCACGCTGCGAGGCTGCAGGACGCCCGAACAATGAAGATAACTATCAAATAGATGCTGACCTGTCTGACGACAAGTGGGGCTTTACGGCGGATGCACAAGTTGAGTTGGGCAAGAAAGGTGCTCTGTTGGTTGTATGCGACGGTATGGGCGGAATGAATGCCGGTGAAGTAGCCTCCGCCATTGCTGTAGAAACTATCAAAAGTCGTTTCGCAGCGGAGCAACTGACCGATGCTGTATTGACAGAACCGATGGCATACATCAAAAATGCCATTGTGGCTGCCGATTCTGCTATCAAGAAACATGGCAAGGAGCATCCCGACACTGCCGGTATGGGTTCTACTATCGTGTTGGCATGGCTGCTCGGCAAGAAAGTATATGTCGGTTGGTGTGGCGATAGCCGTTGCTATTGCTACAATTCCAAGACAGGACTGGTTCGCTTGAGTCACGACCACTCGTATGTGCAGGAATTGGTGGATGCCGGCAAACTGACCGAGGAACTGGCTTTCGACCACCCGAACAACAATATCATTACGCGCTCGCTGGGAGACCCTAATGGTACGGCTCGCCCGGATGTGAAAGAGTATGACCTACATAACGAGGATATTCTGCTCTTGTGTTCCGATGGGCTATGTGGTTGCCTCCGTGATAATGAGATAGAGGAGCAACTGGCTGCTCACCAAACCTCAATGCAGGAATGTCGTGATGCACTTTGGGTTGCAGACGAGGCGGCAGGGTGGCATGATAATGTTACGGTCGCTTTGGCGCAAGTCATCAATGGCGCAATGCCTGCTGTTTCTGTCGGAACGCATACATCAAGTTCTTCTGATAAAGAACTGCTGCAGACCAATAAACGTCTCAAAATTATTATTGCCGTTCTTGCTGTATTGCTGGTAGCGATTCTCGCTGTGGCAGCATACAACCCTGCCAAACGATTTATAAAGGAGTACAAGTGCTTTGTTTTACAAGATAGCATCGCAAATCCTGATACACAAAACCAAAGTGCACAATTGGGGACACCGAAATCTGACGAAGATGTTGGCACAGAAGCAGCAACAACGGAATCTGCAATAGATAAGTCAAAGTCTGATATCGGTGCAGATGATGTTCAAAAGAGCGAATCTCCTGAAGCATCGGGTGCAGGCGAGACAAATCAAGAAAAAACAATGGTAAAACCTGAGGAAAAGTTGCCGAAAGTAAAAACAACAGAGCAGGACAAGACAGACGTTTCTGTTGCAGCATCGGGTGCAGGCGAGACAAATCAAGAAGAAAAGCCCAATAAAAATATACCTGAAGTAAAAAAGGCAAAGAACAATAGTACGGCTGCTTCTGCTGCAGAACAAAGTGCAGAGCAAAATCTTTCAACTGACCACGAAGAAACAAGTAACGATTAAATTATGCAACTACAAGAAAATACGCTTTTTGCGAGTAGATACCAACTAATCAAACTTCTGGGACGCGGTGGTTTCTCAGAAGTTTGGTTGGCAAAAGACAATTGGACGCACCTCAAGATTGCGCTCAAAGTCTATGCACCCGGCACGGGTATGGACGCCAACGGCTTGCAGGAGTTCTGCGGAGAGTTGGCAAGCGTCTATGACCTTAATCATACCAATCTGCTCAAGCCGCAGCACGTGGATACGTGGGAAAATATGCCGTATTTGATTATGGCGTATTGCTCGCAAGGTTCATGCGGCAGTAAGTTGGGCAAGATGTCCGAAACTGAGATGTGGAAGTTTATCCACGATGTAGCGGCTGGATTAGCGTACTTGCATTCGAAAGATGTGGTACACCAAGATATCAAACCCGACAATATCCTTATTGACGATGCAGGTAACTATCTGATTACCGATTTCGGGGTATCCACCCGGGCACGTAGCACGTTGCGCAAAAGTGTTGTTGCTTCTTCTGCAGGTGGTACAACCGCTTATATGGGACCGGAGCGTTTCTCCCGTCAACCGGCTCCTACTAAGGCAAGCGATATATGGTCGTTTGGTGCAATGTGTTTTGAGTTATTAGAGGGTGTTGTACCCTTTGGTGAGATAGGTGGCGGTATGCAGAAAGGCGGTGCGGAGATACCTGCTATTACCGCCGATGTCTCCGATGCCCTCAAATACACAATCACCAAGATGCTCCAGAAAGAAACGTGGGACAGACCTACAGCCGCTACATTGGTAGAATGGGCAACCAATCCTGACGCTATTGAGGTGGATCATTCGTTGCTCGAAGAGACCGAACCGGTAGCAACGCCGTCGGTAGATCCTACGGATAGCGACCGCAGTACGCAACGATTAGACTCTGCCACTGGTATCGGTCAAACCACGCAGCGATTGGGACATACACCTGCGGAAGAGGAAAACGTACCCTTATCCCTCTCGCCAACGACAATCCATGTGCCAGCGGAAGGTGGTGTGCAGATCATAAATATCAAATCGGATGATACAAATTGGAGAACTGGTCATTATGACGAATGGATACATTGGGTAAGCAATAATAGCAATAGTCTTATTTTGCGTTTTGACAAGAATAAAACGGGTGAAACGCGTAAATGCTCATTGGAAGTTCGCGCACACGACAAGACTGGCAAATTGGTGCTTGCAACACTCCAACTCTCTCAAATTTCCTTACCCAAGAGCAATAATTCTTGGTGGAAATGGCTATTATTGGGTACTTTCCTTTCGATTGCACTGATAGTTGGTATAGGTGCCCTAATTGAGAACCAACAAGAAAAACAGCGTTTAGAATCTGCCCATTCTGCAGCCGTAACACGTTTTGAACAGCAACTTGACGCTGCCGACTTAGATAATATCACGGCTTTAGAAAATGCGCTACAGAGTTTGCGAGACATTGAGAACCTCGAAGATAATAGCAAGTATTCCGGCTCATATGTCTATTATAAAAAACAACAATTACTCAAAGACAAAACGCAATCCTTATACAATACTGCCAATTATCGATATCAGATAGCCCCTGTTGGAACTAATATCGAACGACGGAATAAGGAAAAACGCGATAAACTAAATGAAATTTATAATAAGATTTAATATGAAACGACTATTTCTATTAGGTTGCTTAATATGCACTTGTTCATTTTTCGTCTATGCTGATGGCGAATGTGAGAAAGCACTCCGAGAAGCAAAGGATTATTACAATGCAGGAAATTATCAAAAAGCAAAAGAATCATACGACTATGTAGTTAAAGTATGTGGATCAGATTATAGGAATGCTGCCGCTATGTCCAAAAATTGTCAAGAAATGCTGACCCAACAGTCGTCGAAATCAGTACGAGAGAACATTCCTAAGTCGGCAGCAAGTATTGCTTCTACATTGTCTGTTACCCCAACAACTATTTCTTGTTCCGCAAGTGGCAAAACCGAATATATAGCCGTCAATTGTAATACGAATTGGGAAATTCAATATCCTACAGGTACTATGTATCGTGCTACACGTTCTGGAAATATGGTAAAGGTCGAAATCTACCCCAATTCTGCAACAAGTAGCAGAACGGCTTATTTTAATATAAAGACTGCTGACGGAAGCCGGGTTCAGAAAATTTCTTTGAGTCAACAGGGCAAAACTGCGAATGCTCAGAATAATAATTCTTCCAATGTCCGCAATAGTAATTCTGCGCCATATTTGACTCTATCGCAGACATCCATAAATGCAGGAGCAGCGGGTACAACCCAAACTATTGGCGTAGCAAGTAATCAGTCTTGGAAAATTGACTATCCGACAGGAAATATGTACTCTGTTACTCGAAACGGAAATAACATTATCGTTAAAATTAATCCGAATAATACATCTGTTATAAGAAACGATTTTTTTCAAGTATCTACACTTGATGGCAGTACAAACGTTAAAGTATATCTTTATCAAGCAGCAGCGACCTCCTCATCTTCGCGAACATCTTATTCTGCTTCACGCTCTAATAGTTCTTATGGACAATATTCGGCATATCAATCTCCCTATCGCAGATATATACAGAAGAATGGTGTTTTTGAGATAACTTGGTTTGGAATGCGCACAGGTTTTGGAACAGGTGCGGCTTTATCTATGTCCTTGTTTACGATGCGTTTGGGACCAATCCAATTCTCACCTTTCGAGACGACTGCGACTTATAATATTTTATCATCTGGTGGTGATATGGATATATTTTATCAACCAACAATTGCTGCACTCATACCTCTCGGAGCAAATAACGCAATATACGCAGGTATTGGACCATCATACGCTCTGATAAATTCAGATATCTGGTTCAAAGCAGAGGCAGGATGGCGTTTACACTATGGACATTGTACTTCGTCGGATTTCTTCCTCAGATATGATGGCACTTTCTGCGTGGGTGTATCTATACAATGGTCAACAGGTTGGTAATATGTAAAGAACATTGCGGAAACAATTATATGTTATGGGGATTACAAAATACGAGTATTGATATCCCCAAACGCTTAAAAACGGAATTTATATGCAACTAACAGAAAATACGTATTTTGGCGATAACAATCGCTATTACTTAGAGAAATTGCTGGGGCGTGGTGGCTTTTCAGAAGTTTGGTTGGTGAAAGATAATATCACCAACTTGGAATTAGCCCTCAAGGTGTATGCTCCCGGTACGGGAATGGACGAGGATGGCTTGCAGACCTTTAGCCAAGAGTTGGCAAGGGTCTATAATCTCAACCATACCAATCTGCTCAAACCGCAGCACGTGGATTCATATCAAGGTATGCCTTACCTGACTATGTCCTATTGCCCGCAGGGGTCTTTGGTTCGGCGGATTGGCAAGATGTCAGAAACAGAGATACGCAAAGTTATTCACGATGTGGCTGCAGGATTGGCGTATCTGCATGAGCGTGATATTATCCACCAAGACATCAAACCCGACAATATATTGATAGATAGTGCGGGCAATTATGTCATTACTGATTTCGGTATTTCAACCCGCGCTCGCAGCACGTTGCGCAAGAGTGTAGCAGCCTCTTTTGCTAATTCGGGTGGTACAATTGCGTATATGGGACCGGAGCGTTTCGGCAAAGAACCTGCACCTATCAAAGCCAGCGATATATGGTCGTTGGGCGCAATGTGCTATGAACTGATGACCGGCGATACACCATTTGGCGAGCACGGAGGACTTATTCAGAAATCAGGGGCAGAAATTCCTAATATACAGGGTAACTATTCAAACGAACTAAAACAAATAGTAGAGCGAATGTTATCCCTCGATCCGTGGGACAGACCTACGGCTGCGGCTTTGGAGAAAGGAGATTTCTCAACTACAGCACAGGAGCGTAATCGTCCCACCGTGGCAAAAACTACGTCTCGTTTTACCCAACAAACCGTTATCTCACCAACAGGAAAAGGGACAATAAAAAACAATTCTACACAAAACAATGTAGGAACAACAAATAAGAAAAAGAAAATTGTGTGGACTATCGTATGCTTCCTATTATTAGTCGTATTAGCAGTAGGTATCAGTATATGTGTTAACAATAATGCGCAAACCTATAATAATGCACCACAAATACAATCTACTTCTGCCGTAGAAGAAGTTGTAGCAGTAGTAGAAGAAGCATATGAGCCTGAAGCCATAGATAAAAATAGAGTACGGACTCTACTTACAAATATATCCCGTTGCTCGAGTAGAGGAGGCAATTATAGTTTGTTGAGCGACTATTATACATACGAGATAAATCCGTATGTTAGGGTGGGAGTCAACAGATATAATTATGATATAGGCGAAAAAATAAAAGCCTACGTGGAGAAATTTCCCCAATACGAAATCTCGGACCCTTATAATTTCTCATACTTAAATACTTCATTTCCATTAACGGTCAAATGTGATGTATTGGTGGATTGGATTAATACACAAGGTATTTCCCGAAAGGCTATTCTTCATAAAACTTACTATATAACATCCGATTACAAAGTATCCGGATTTACTGACGAACAAGTAAATCTTTAGAATGTAGTTGAGAATCTATAACAAATGCTTTAATGATGATGCATAGGGGTGATGGAGTATAAGAAAGAAACACACGCAGCCTAAATGGATAGGGTGCGTGTGGAGAAATAAAGTGTTCTTTGACATATTGTCAGACAAAGTGCTGGGGGACTTTATCGGACTTACGGTGTGCAGAATTCAGAGTTTGGATTTCAGCCATAGTTCCATAATAGGGTCGGAGAGGAAAAGACCATCCGGAGTGGATACTATATAGTCTTTCTCTCGCAGGACATTCTGAATACGCTCCACATTGGACTTGCTCCCCAATTGGTATTCCTGAAGTACCGATACCGATGTAAATTGATTGTGTTGTCCTGCTGCAATGGCTTTCAGGAAGTTCATTTGGTAACTTGACAGCCCTCCTGTTTGCTCCATAAAGAGCGGCGTACATTGGATGAGCAAGTCATTGATACCTGCCTGTATGGTCTGTTCCGTAACTTCGATGTCGGTGTTAATCATCACGTTCCATGCCAATTGCTGGACGTAAGACGATTGATTTTGGACCATATTGCAAATGGCACGGATATGCTCCTCGGATATGGTCAGTCCCTTGTCGGTGAACTTCTGACGGATGAACGGAATCCAGTCTTCCGTAGGGATAGGCTGTAGGTAATTGGGTTCGCCAAACTGATAGAACGGCATCGCCTTGCTTTGGAAGAGTTTGTTCATCATGTGCTGACGGCTGCCGAACAGACAGTAAGACACATGCTTCTGATGCTGCCATACACCGCGCATACGTTTCTGTACCTGTAATGTATCGGACCATTCCGCCACTTGCTGAAACTCGTCTATGCACACCACGATATGCTTCCCTATCTGTTGTGCAATAGGTTCGGGCAACTGAAGTATCTCCTCCGGAGCATATTCCTTTGGGGTGATACCCAGCGAAACCGAATACTCGGCAGTAGGGGCGGGACTAAAGGAAATTTTCGGAGTCAAGCGAGTCAGGAAATTCTTGGTCTTTTCCAAGAAGATTTCCATTTTGCCGGAGGTCTGCTTGAGTATAGACTCCGCGAATTTGTTGTAGAAATCATACTCTGATTTGCAGTCGTAGATGTCCATATACACGGTGTGAACTATCGATGGGTCCACAACCTGTTGCACTTTCTTCACGAGGGAGGTTTTCCCCATCCGTCGAGGAGAGATGAGCACCACATTGAGACCGTTCTCAAAGTCCATTTTCAGACGGCGCGTTTCTTTGATTCTGTCCGTAAAGTTGTCGCCGGACACCGAAACACCATAGATAAATGAGCGATTAATTCCTTGTAACATACCTGATTACTATTGGTTCACACTCTTGTGGTCCACAAAGTAGTGTACCACAGAAAGTGGTGCAAAGGTACTACAAAAAAATGGAAGAGGCAAGTATTTGAGCAAAAAGGTGCTTCTCATTTATGATAAGCCCATTACAGCCATTTTGTCTGACAATATCACATAGGAGCCAGAAAGAAGATATAGATTTAACGAAACAAGATAAATGTAAAGATATGAACCGATTAACAGTTCTTTTGGCGGCACTCTGCATGTCAGTGATGTCGCT
>ERZ808286.1281-NODE-1281-length-12944-cov-5.338040_pt1 | contig 12944 bp, 7 predicted proteins | sample MGYA00521276_ERZ808286 | MGnify/ENA primary metagenome ERZ808286 (study PRJEB31516, sample SAMN03275607) | gut metagenome | biome: mammalia-associated habitat; material: feces | host: Papio cynocephalus | place: Kenya | collected 2012-08-01 ... | reverse complement strand
GCGTAATTACTTATAATCACTTAGCAAGAGTTTTTGGTCCACCCCTTTGTCTCGGCGCAAGGTCACCAATAGACCACAATCGAACAACAAAAAAAGAGCAACCCAGTATAAAGGTTACTCTTAATTTTTTTATAATTATTATTTAAAAGAGTGTACAACACAAAATTAGGTATTTCACTTGCATTATAAACATAACCAAAATGTATCAAAATTTAATAAAATCTTAATAAATTCCGACCAAGCCGACTCTTTTGTAGACTTTTCGAAGAGTTTTTCGCGCAATTACACTTGCTCTTTCAGCGCCAATTCTCATCAACTCTTCAAGGTATTTTTTGTCCTTTAAGAGTTCGTTCATTTTGTCTCTTACAGGTCCGATTTCCTTTATGACGCATTCCGCAACTTCCGATTTTAAATCGTTATAATTTTTCCCTTCAAAATGTTTTTCCGCTTCCGCGATTGAAATTCCGTTAATTCTCGAATAAATCACCAGCAAATTTGACACCCCAGGTTGTTCGTCGCAATATTTTATTCTTGCTAAACTGTCGGTCACCGCACGCTTAAACTTTCTTCTAATTGTTTGGTCGTCATCTTCGATGTAAATAACATTATTTTCGTTATTTTCCGATTTTGCCATTTTTCTTGTAGGGTCGACAAGTCCCATAATTTTTGCCCCGACTTTTGGCACGACGCCTTTTGGAAGGATGAAAGTGTCGCCATACTTTGAGTTGAATCTTGTCGCGATGTCACGGCAAATTTCGATATGTTGCATTTGGTCGACGCCGACAGGCACGACAGTCGCGTTATAGAGCAAAATATCCCCCGCCATAAGCATTGGATAAGCAAAAAGTCCCACTGACACAACCTTGTCCTTTGCTTTATGGTCTTTAAACTGCGTCATTCTACTTGCTTCACCAAAATTTGTGTTACAATTCATAATCCACGCGAGTTCGGCGTGCTCTTTTACGTGTGATTGGCAATAAATAATTGATTTTTCATGGTCAAGCCCCATAGCCAAAAATGTTGCAAACTGCTTATAAATATTATCGGTTAGTGTTTTTTTGTCGATGTCAATCGTCAAAGAGTGCAAATCTGCAACTGCAAAAATGCAACTATTATCCTTTTGCATTTCTTTCCAATTTTTCATCGCTCCCAAATAATTGCCTAAGGTCAATTTTCCAGTAGGCTTTGTCGCGCTATAAATTGTTTCCATTTTTACACTCCTTTTTTTTAATAGTTTATTCTTTATCCGTTTTCGTCTCAGTTTCAACCAAGTTTTCTTTTAAAGTGTCGTCACTAGATACTTTTTTTGTTGTTTTTTTAGCCCTTGATTTTGGCTTTTGAGCTGGTTTTTCTATTTCTTTATTTGCTGTTTCTTCAGCTTCTATAGATTTTTCGGAATCCTTTTTAACAATTTTCTTTTGTTTTGGTGTTTCAACCTCCGCAGGCACCACATATTCGTCAATTGTTATTTGAGTTTCGGGGCTATTTTCAACGCCCATTTCGATTTTTCTACTTCTCTTTTTAGGTGTTTTTTCAATCTCGCTAGGTTCAACACTTGAAATTGAAACGCCTGCATTTAACGAATTTTCCACTTGTTTTTTTGATTTTACAACGCGCTTTGGTGTGGTTTTCCCCGACCTATCACCTGACGGAAGTTCCATATTGTGCTTTTGTTCCGCCATTTGCTTTTCCCGCGAAGCGTTGAGTTCCATAACATAGCGCATATGGTTTTCTTTAAGTTCAATATTCCCCGTCACAATAACACTGATAATCGCTGCGATTGGTGGCGCAAAAAGCATACCCAAAATACCAAACATCGCCCCGCCAATAATGATTGAACTTGCAATAACAAGTGAGCTGACTTTCAATTTATTACCCGTTATGATAGGAATAAGGATGTTAAATTCAAGTGTTGTAATGATAACGGTTGCTAAAATCATATAGAGTGCTGAGTCGACGGAATTGAAAATTAAGGTAAGCAAAACCGCGGGCACCGCGCCGATATAAATACCAAAATAAGGAATAAAGTTAAAAATACCTATAATAAGGGCGTTTTCCCAGGTAAATTTGAGCCCCATAATGGAATAAGTTATTCCAAGCGACACAAACAAAATTGAAAATTCGATAAGTTTGCAAATAACATAATCAAACAAAATTTTATTAGCGTTTCTAGCCATAACGCAAAGTTCGTCTGCTCGCTCTTTTTTGAAATTGGCGTACACAAAACGACGCGTAAATTTTGTAATTTTTTCCTTGTCTTTGAGCATCAATATAGACAACAAAAGCCCCATAAGGAAGTTAAACGCGCCCGTCACAACGCTCATAGAAATGGTCATAAGGTCGCCGATATTGTCAATTGTTTGCTTTAAACTTTCAAAAAGAGTTTTGAGCAAATTTCTAATACTTGTTTGGTCGACTTCCGCCCCAAACCACCTTTGGATAAGTGCGCAAATTTCGTTTATAACATTGTTAACCATTTGCGTCCAGCCGTCACCGCCACCTGTTGTGAGTTCTTGCACAATTGCGATAATTTTTGGAATAAGTATAGCAAAAATAATGACAATAAAGCCCACCAAAATAAGCATAACAAGAGTAATAGAAATCGCCCTTTTTATCCCAAACTTAAAAGGACTATTTTTAAAAGCATTCTTTAATATAACATTTTCTGTAAAATCAACGAGTCTATGAAAAATAAAGGCAATAACTACACCAATTAGAAGTGGTGTAATACCATTCAAAAGTCCGTTTATAATTTGCGACAAATAAGGACTGACCACATTGCTCAGTGCGAGCGCCACAAAAAACGCCCAAAACATCGCAACAAAAAGCCCAAACCACTTAATTCTAAATGGACTTTGTCTTGACATCGAATAGTTACTATTAAACTCTTTTTTATCCATAGTGTTATTATATAAAATTTGTCCTTTTAAAGCAACACATTTTTGTGTCGCAAAATAGAATTTTTTTTGAAATCATAAACATTAACTGCAAATGCATCAATTAGAAACGCCAACATCTAAGTCTTTATATTTTGTCAATCATAGCGACTGTTTAAATAGACAAAGTTTAATACAAAAGACTAAATAAAAAAATCTACGAAGAAAATTCTCCGTAGTCTAAAATTTATCTTGCGAAATCTTGTTCGTCAAGCCCCATTTGATAAAGGCTGTTTACATAATCGGCGCACTTTTCTTCGCCGTAACAAACACGACCGAACTCATCTTCAAAACTATTCATTTGCTTTGGCTCTGCGTAATCTCGTTGCGCGACTGTTTGAGCAGGTTTTTGCTCAGCAATATGTTTTTTTATAATGTCCAAATTCATAACACTTTCGTCAAAAATACTAAGTCCGTTTTTATCTTTAACTATCATAAAAAATACTCCCTTTTTGTTGTATTTTTATTACGCAATTATACTAGCACAATTTAGTACATTTGTCAATAGTTATTTTAAAAACAATAAAAGATGCATCCCTAAAAGAAAATTTTGCCCCCACTCCCCCACCAAAAGAAATGTTTAAGTTTAAAAATATAAGCATAAATTTTTTATAAAAAAGGCCCAAATTTGCCAAGTAAAAAAGAGCCTTTTGTTTTAAAAACTAGTCGTTAGCCATCATTTCAGCTTTTTCTCTTTCTAGTCTTTCTTGTTCGCGTTTTTGTGCTTCTTTTTCAAGCCAATTTTTTGAAACTTCTGGATAGACTTCCTTATACTCTTTCATTCCAGTACCAGCTGGGATAAGTTTACCTATCATAATGTTTTCTTTAAGTCCAAGTAGCTTATCAACTTTACCTTTAACCGCTGCTTCCGTCAAAACTCTTGATGTTTCTTGGAATGACGCAGCAGACAAGAATGATTCTGTTGCAAGTGAAGCATTTGTGATACCAAGAAGAACTCTCTTTGCTGTTGCTGGTTTTCCGCCGTTCATTAAGATGTTCTTATTGATTTCTTCATACTCTTGAAGTTCAAGCATTGCGCCTGGCAAAAGTTCTGAATCGCCTGGGTCTTCAATTTTAACCTTTCTAAGCATTTGACGAATAATAATTTCGACGTGTTTTGCGTTGATACGGACATCTTGAAGTCTATAAACGCTCAAAACTTCTCTCAAAAGATATTCTTGAACACCACGAAGACCAATAACTCTTAAAATGTCGTTTGGATAGATTGAACCCGATGTCAATCTTTGTCCGACAGCAACACTGTCGCCAGTTTTAACAGCCAAAACAGTTTTGTTCTTAGGTGGAGTCATATATTCTACATCTCCTTCACTTGAAAGGATAGTAATCTTATATCTTTCGCCACTGTCTTCAACTTTAACTTTACCAGCTACTTCACTGATAATTGCTTCACCTTTTGGTCGCCTTGCTTCGAAAATTTCTTCGACACGAGGAAGACCTTTCGTGATATCAGCCGCAGCCGCAACACCACCAGTGTGGAATGTTCTCATTGTAAGCTGTGTACCAGGTTCACCGATACTTTGAGCAGCGATTGTACCAACCGCTTCACCAATGCTAACCATTTGGTTGCTTGCCATATTTCTGCCGTAGCATTTTGCACAAACACCGTGTTTTGCTTTACAAGTAAGAAGGGTTCTAATTTCAACTTGCGTAATTCCTGCGTTGACAATAGCCTTTGCTTGCTCTGGTAAAATCATTTCGTTTGCTTTAACAATGACTTCTTTTGTCTTAGGGTCAATAACATCATTGACTGCAACACGACCTGAAATTCTGTCCTCCAATTTTTCAACAACCGTCTTATCTTCAATAATATCACCAACGACAAGGCCTTTTGTCTTTTCGCCGAGATTTTTGAAACAGTCATCTTCAGTTACAACAACTTCTTGCGCAACATCAACAAGCCTACGAGTCAAATAACCCGAGTCAGCCGTTTTAAGAGCCGTATCAGCAAGACCTTTACGTCCACCACGAGATGACAAGAAATAGTCGATTGGAGTAAGACCTGTTCTAAAACAAGATTTAACAGGAATGTCAATTTTAATAGCCGATGTACTTGCGATAATTCCACGCATTCCGCAAAGCTGGTTAACGTGAGAAGGGTTACCACGAGCGCCCGATGAAATCATCATTTTAACAGGGTTAAGCGCGTCAAAACTATTTAAAACTGCGTCTTTAACTTTTTCAGTTGTTTCATTCCAAATTGTAATGTTTTTGTTAATTTTTTCGTCAAACGAAATAAGTCCGCGTCTAAACGCCTTTTCGTTCTCAAGAACTTTTGCATCCGCTTCGGCAATGAGTTGAGCCTTTTCTTGTGGTTCTCTCATATCGTAAACATTAACCGTAATAGCGCCGATTGTGGAATATTTGTATCCAAGTTCCTTGATTTTGTCAAGCATAATAACAGTTGGAGTTGGACCGAGTTTATTATATGTGTTAGCAACAACTTGCCCCAAAACTTTCTTAGAAACTGCCCCTTCGACTTCGTATCTAAGAGCATTTTCTCTCTTTGACCTATCAATAAAGCCAATATTTTGTGGAATGCAATGGTTGAACAAAATTCTACCAACAGTTGTCTCTACTTTTCCAGTAATTTTTTCACCGTTAAAGTCAACGGTACGTCTAACGATAATCTTGCTTTGAAGTTCAAGATTCTTCGTTTGATACGCCATAATTGCTTCATCTTCGTCTTTGTAGGCACTTCCCGCATTCAAAGCGTTTGGCTTGTCGACAGTCAAGTAGTAACATCCAAGAACAATATCTTGTTGTGGTGTCATAACAGGTTGTCCGTCGGCTGGTTTTAAGACGTTGTTGCTTGCAAGCATAATCATACGCGCTTCCGCTCTCGCTTCAAGTGAAAGTGGAACGTGAATAGGCATTTGGTCGCCGTCGAAGTCAGCGTTGAAGCCCACACAAACAAGTGGGTGAAGTTTAATCGCTCTTCCCTCACAAAGGACAGGTTCAAACGCTTGGATACCAAGTCTGTGAAGTGTAGGAGCACGGTTCAAAAGAACAGGGTGGTCTTTAATAACTTCGTCCAAAACGTCCCAAACGATAGGTTTTTCTCTTTCAATAATTCTCTTTGCAGTCTTAATGTTATGAGTGTCGTTCATTTCGACAAGTCTGTGCATAATGAAAGGTTTGAAAAGTTCAAGAGCCATTTCTTTTGGTAGACCGCATTGATAAATTTTAAGTTCAGGCCCAACGACAATAACCGAACGGCCTGAGTAGTCGACTCTTTTTCCTAGCAAGTTTTGACGGAAACGCCCTTGTTTTCCGCGGAGCATTGCTGTCAAAGACTTCAAATCTCTTTGTTTTGGTCCTTGAATAGCCTTGCCACGTTTTCCGTTTTCAATAAGCGCGTCAACTGCTTCTTGGAGCATTCTCTTTTCGTTACGGATAATAACATCAGGAGCGCCAAGTTCGATAAGCTTTTTAAGACGGTTATTTCTATTGATAACTCTTCTATATAGGTCGTTTAAGTCACTTGTGGCAAATCTTCCGCCGTCAAGTTGGACCATAGGTCTAAGGTCAGGTGGAATAACTGGAATAACATCCATAATCATCCATTCTGGCTTATTTCCGCTCTTTAAGAAGTCGTCAACGATTTCAAGGTGTTTAACAGCCTTTAATTTCTTTTGACCTTTTGCAGTCTTAATAACTTCTCTAAGTTCCTTATATTCCTTTTCAAGGTCGATTTGGGATAGCAAAGTCTTAATTGCCTCAGCACCCATTCCCGCCTTAAAGGAGTCTTGACCATATTCGTCAAGCGCATCACGATATTCTTTATCTGTAATGACTTGTTTATAAACAAATGGTGTCTTTTTAGGGTCGATAACGATGTAGTTGACATAATAAAGCACTTGTTCTAGCGCTTTTGGCGAGATGTCAAGAATGGTTCCGATACGAGATGGAGTTCCCCTAAAAAACCATATGTGACTAACTGGGGTAGCAAGTTCAATGTGCCCCATTCTTTCACGCCTAACTGTCGAATGTGTAACTTCAACACCACACTTATCGCACACGACGCCTTTATACCTGATTCTCTTGTACTTTCCGCAAGAACATTCCCAATTCTTCCTTGGCCCGAAAATCCTTTCGCAAAAAAGGCCGTCTCTCTCTGGCTTCAAGGTACGATAGTTGATTGTCTCTGGCTTGGTAACTTCCCCATAACTCCACGACCTAATTTTTTCTGGCGAAGCGATACCAATTCTCATAGAATCAAAATTGTTTAGTTCAAACATAAAATTCTCCTTATTTTGCTTTTTCTATTGATTTAAAAGTACATTTGGAGACCTTTTTGCGAAAAAAAACATATATTTTTTACAAAAAAGTCGTCCAAAAGTTAAAATTTTTTATTTGTTTTTAATAGAAAAACTTATTCCAAATCATCAAACAATGATTCTTCATCAAAGTCGTCAAACATATCGCTGTCGCTAGTCGACGTAGACGCATCTTGTTCGGAAATAATATCCGAAGATGTGACTTCGTTATCAAGACCAAGTTCAATGTCTTGAGTTGGCTCTTTTTGTTTTGTGACAAATGGAGCTGGTTCATTTTCGTCATTTGTGAGTTCGCTAATTGAGACTTCCTTGTTTTCTTCGGTCAAAATCTTAATATCAAGTCCCAAACTTTGGAATTCTTTTATCATAACCTTGAAACTTTCTGGAATTCCTGGGTCGGCGATTGGGAACCCTTTAACAATTGCTTCATAAGCCTTGTTTCTTCCCACAACATCGTCACTCTTAACAGTGAGCATTTCTTGAAGAAGGTGAGAAACACCATACGCTTCAAGCGCCCAAACTTCCATTTCACCAAATCTTTGTCCACCAAACATCGCTTTTCCGCCCAAAGGTTGTTGTGTAACAAGTGAGTAAGGTCCTGTTGACCTTGCGTGCATCTTACTGTCAACCATGTGGTCAAGTTTAAGCATATACATTGTTCCAACGGTAACTCTATTTTCAAATGGTTCGCCTGTACGGCCATCGTACAAGACCATTTTCCCGTCTTCACTCATATTGTTATCTTTCATGAGTTGGAAAATCTCTTGTTCCTTGATGCAGTCAAAGACAGGAATTGCAACTTTCCAATCAAGTACTTTTGCGACTTTCCCGAGCAAAACTTCCAAAACCTGTCCTACGTTCATACGGCTTGGAATACCAAGTGGGTTTAAAACGACATCAACTGGCGTGCCGTCCTCCATATAAGGAAGGTCAGCAAGTGGAAGAACACGGGATACAACACCTTTGTTTCCGTGACGTCCAGACATTTTGTCTCCAACGGACAATTTTCTCTTTTGCGCGACATAAACTTTAACCATTGTGTTAACGCCAGGTTCAAGTTCGTCCTTATTCTTTCTTGTAAAGACTTGAACATCAACAACAATTCCACCACGCCCGTGTTGGACACGAAGAGATGTATCTCTTACTTCTCTTGCCTTTTCGCCGAAAATTGCACGAAGGAGTCTTTCTTCTGGGGTAAGTTCAGTCTCGCCCTTTGGAGTAACTTTTCCAACCAAAATGTCGCCCGTTCTAACTTCCGCCCCGATTCTAACGATTCCGTTTTCGTCAAGGTTCTTCAAAGCGTCTTCACCAAGGTTTGGAATATCTCTTGTAATTTCTTCATCACCAAGTTTTGTGCTACGCGCCTTGCTTTCTTCGACCTTTAAAGTGATAGATGTATAAATATCTTCCCTAACAAGTCTTTCAGAAATCAAAATAGCGTCTTCGTAGTTATACCCTTCCCAGTTCATATATGCAACGGTCATATTCTTGCCAAGTGCAAGTTCGCCGTTTTTGGTTGAGAAACCATCCGCCAAAGTGTCACCCACTTCAACTCTTTGGTTTTTAATAACCGCTGGTTTTTGGTTAATACAAGTATCTTGGTTAGTTTTTGCATATTTAACAAGTTGATAAACATCGGTTTCGCCGTCGTCGTTCTTGACTCTAATTTCAGTGCCCGAAACAAAACTGACAAAACCCGCTTTCTTACAAAGAATCATAGCGCCCGAGTCAACAGCAATCTTGTGTTCCATACCCGTTGCGACAATAGGTGCTTCAGTTGTCAAAAGTGGAACCGCTTGACGTTGCATGTTCGACGCCATAAGAGCACGAGCCGTATCGTCGTTTGCAAGGAAAGGAACAAGTGCCGTAGCAGCGGAAACAAGTTGTCTTGGCGAAACATCGACATAATCGACTTCGCTTGCTGGAACTTCGATAACACTTTCCTTCTTTCTAACAACCACACGTGGGTTGACAAATTTTCCATCCTCAGTTAAAGGTTCGGTCGCTTGCGCTACACAGCAATTTTCTTCTTCGTCCGCCATAAGGTAGACAACTTCGTTAGTTACAACACCAGTTTTCTTGTCGACGACTTTAAGTGGTGACAAAATAAAGCCATATTCATTAACTTTTGCGTAGCAAGCAAGAGAGTTAATAAGACCAATACCTTGACCTTCAGGAGTTTCAATAACACAAATTCTTCCGTAATGCGAATAGTGAATATCACGGACATCTGCGGTTGCTCTTTCTTTTTTAACACCGCCAGGACCGACAGCGGAGATTTTTCTCTTTTGAGTAAGTTCACTAATAGGGTTAACTTGGTCCATAAGTTGCGACAATTGCGACGATGCCAAGAAATCTTTGAGCGCCTTATTTATAGGTCTAGCATTGATAACGCTTGCTGGATTAACCGTCGACAAGTCTTGCGCTTGGAGAGTTTCTCTTATAACACCCGCTAACTTATTAACACCACTTCTAAACGCACTCGCCATAAGTTCGCCAACGGTAGCGATTCTACGGTTTGCCAAGTGGTCGATATTGTCAATTTCGCCAATTCCATCATTCAAATCCAAATGATAACTTATGGTCGCAAAAATATCATCCATTGTAAGTTGGAAATTCATAAGTTCTTTTGCGTGGAATCTAATTGCTTCCAGCTTTTCTTCGTCAGTTTTGCACTCTGCAAGGAGTTTTTTAAGAGTTGGATAGTGGACTTTTTCCAAAATTCCGAGTTCTTGTTCGTCGCATGGGAAAACAGCCGACAAATCAACTCTGTTATTTCCAACAACTTTATGTGGAACAAACTTTTCGCCGTCCATTTTAAATTCGCCACGCAAAGTTTTCGCTCTAAGCCAAACTTCGTTTATTCCTGCATTTTGGATTTCTTTTGCGATTTCTCTTCCGATAATTTCGCCGTCTTTAACAACAACTTTGTTTCCAATTTTGATGTCTCCATAAGCAGTTTGTCCAGTGATACGAGTTGCGATAGAAAGTTTTTTGTTAAGTTTATATCTTCCAACTCTCGCCAAGTTGTAATATTGGTGAGTGAAGAAAAGTGAATTTATATAATTATATGTTGCTTCCGCGCTTGGGACTTCGCTTGGACGCATTTTTTTAGATAACTCAATAAGAGCCGACTCTTGTGTGTCTTGTGGCTCTTTATCAAGAGTATTCATAATAAGTGGATTGTTGCCGAAAATATCAGCAATTTGCTTTGAAGTGTATCCAAAACATTTAAGAAAAACGCCAAGAGTAACTTTGCTACTTCTATCAACGACGACCTTTAAAATGTCGTTTGCGTTTTGTTCGATTTCAATCCAAGTTCCACGAGTAGGAATGATTGTGCCGTTGAAAAGCCATTTACCAGTCTTATCTTGCTCTTTTGCAAAATAGGCGCTTGGACTTCTCACGATTTGACTGACGACAACCCTTTCAATTCCATTAAAGATAAACGAGCCTTCTTCTGTCATAAGTGGCACGTCTCCAAGGAATACTTCTTGTTCGACAACTTCGCCGTCTTCCTTCCTAACAAGTCTAACTTTTGCTCTTAAAGCAACAGAGTATGTGATCCCCTTTCTCTTGCATTCAAGTTTGCTATACTTGCTCGTTGGGTCCAAGGTGTAGTCAACGAAATAAATCTCCGCCTTCCCCGAGTAATCTACAATTGGAGAAAATTCTTCCAAAATCTCTGCTATGCCATGTTCCAAAAAGTCCTTATAGGCGTCCTTTTGGATAGCGATAAGATAAGGCATATCAATAGGTTCGTTAATTTTGGAAAAATTATATCTTTCGACTTTTCCATACATTGTTTTTTTGAACTGTGGCTTAGATTGTCCCATTTTCACTCCTTAACCGATATATGTGTTTTCATATGTTGTTGCAAAAAAAATAGATATTATGTCAATTTATTTAAAAATTTGATACTTTTAACATAATTTTCATAAAATCTATTTTAATTTCATCATTTACTCCCCCACCAAACACCAAATAGCGCATTGTAACAGCATAATGTAACTTAGAGTTTAGCACAACGAAAAAAATCCGTCAATAGTTTTTTCACAATTTCCTTAAAATTTCTTGACAAATTTCAAAAATTTAGTTAGATTATATGCTAAATTTTACTTTTCGCTCAAAAATTCACCCCTTTTTACCCTAAAATTTCTCTCTTTTAACCAAAAATCTTCCCCAACCTTGTAACAAACACTTGTTTTTTCAAAAAAATTGCTCAAAAGTTAAAACCATTTTTTTATTTTTAATAAAATAAATTGTTTATCAACACTTACTAAGTATGTTTTCTCTCAAAGTCCCTTGCCTTTTCCAAAAGTTTTCCACATTCTCTCTATTTGTTGACAACTTCCCCACCTCATAAAAAAGATACTGACCTACCCTTTATATTTTTAGAATATTTTAATGAGAGCGGTCAAGCAAATACTTACTTTTTAGTAAGTATTTTTATTTATTCTCTTTGGTAAACTAAAAATAAGGAGAGAGACTTATGAAATCAACCACGGCGGTTTCATTGCGCATAAACAAATTACTAACAAAACACAATATGACGCGATACAAATTATGTCGTAAAATTGCGATGTCTGAAGTTACTCTCAAACACATTTTGGATGGTGAATATAAAAGCATAAGATTTGACACATTAGTTTTGATAGCTGACGGATTTGATATGACGATTCAAGAATTTTTAGATGATGATTTGTTTAAAAGAGACAATTTAGATATAGAGTGAAAAAGTCGAGATTTTAAGTCCCGACTTTTTTATTAAAATCCAGAATAGGTTTTGCCATATTAAACCAACTTTTATTTAAGGATAGAACCTTTACTCTAAACTTTTTAAAAGCAAAATATTAAGCCTAATTTCCCCTTAAAACTGCGATATAATTTTACAAATTTCACTAATACATTCGTCAGAATCGTTATTTTGGACGACAAAATCGCAAAATTGCTTGCTTTTTCGCTCTTTATTTGCATTTTTAAGTTTTCTATCTAAAATTTCTTCCTTTTCGTGCCTTTTAGTGAGCCTTTCTTTTAATTTGTCGTCATCCGCGTCAATAAAGATTATTACAACCTTTTTGTCTACAAAAAACTCCAAATTTTTTATGTTTTTTATTGAAATTGGGTCGATTATAGTTAGACACGCGTTCGCGCAACTAAGCGCGCTATCAAAATCCACCATTTTTCGCCCGTAATAGTCACCACAAAAAAGGCTATATTCCGCCATTTCGCCATTTTTAACAAAATTTAAAAAATCATTTTTTGTAACAAAATTATAGTCGCTACTTGTTTCTTCCTTTCGCCTATCACGAGTCGTGTAAGCGGTCACAAATTTTAAGCCCATTTTTTCCGCCACCGCTTTTGCGACTTTGCTTTTTCCAACCCCACCAGGTCCACACAAAACAAAAATCTTCTTTTCCATATTTTCTAACAAAAAAGACTAAAAGTATTAACTTAAAGTCTTTTCCCCTTTCGCCTTTTATATTAAACTCTTGCCATTTTTTTGTATTTTAAAAACTTCCTTAATGCCTAGGCTATTTTTTTACCCGTTTCAAAACTATTTTTAAATAAAGTGGTCAAAAAATTATTTACAATTTCCGCCACAAGTGCAAGGCTTGCCTTCTTGACACCCGCAAGTGCAATTTGGGCCACAAGTACATTTTTTTGAGTGGTCATCACAATCACATTCGTCACTCTCTTGGTACTCGCA
>ERZ808286.1280-NODE-1280-length-12945-cov-2.428782_pt1 | contig 12945 bp, 11 predicted proteins | sample MGYA00521276_ERZ808286 | MGnify/ENA primary metagenome ERZ808286 (study PRJEB31516, sample SAMN03275607) | gut metagenome | biome: mammalia-associated habitat; material: feces | host: Papio cynocephalus | place: Kenya | collected 2012-08-01 ... | reverse complement strand
GTTTAAAGTCGCTCTTTCGGCGATAGCTTCTTCCGTCTCTCCTGGTATCGCCGCTAAAATAGCTTTTTCTACCGCGGTATCAATACGGATAGCGGCGTAAGCTAATGCGGGAGCACTGCCGAGTACAAGGCTAATATCGCCTAAAAGAATATCGTTTTTATTTATCTCGGCTCCCGCTAACTTGCTCACTTCCGTTTTCAACAACGCTATCTTGCATTGCCCTTTGTTGAAGTACCATAAGTACTGTGAAAGAACAAAGCGGTCGCTATCCGTAATCATTTGCACGTTGTAGTTAAAGTGGAATATTTCGCGGTTGTCTTTCACTAAGATAATGCCGTGTCCGTTATCGTCCATTCTCACGGTCGTATGTTGTCCGAGAAGTGAAGCAAATACGCCCCCCGACCAGTTAACATTAGTCGTTTTCTCCGCGGAAACTTTGTAACCGCCGTCAACATCGTCCACGGGGCTATAACTTTCTTTGCCCGATAAATCGGTATCGGCGAAGATTGCGAAGTCGTACATATCAATTCGCCCGTAAGCGTCCGTATATTTCACGGGGTTTAGAACGCGGTACGCCTCGTTGACGGAAGTTTCCGTACTCGTCTCCACTGTTTGGTCACCCGCCGATAAATTCGTTTTGCAATCGGCGGTAAAAGACAAGGTGTTGTAGCAAGTAAAGACATTGAGTGGCAAGACAACGCTTTGCGCCCAACCGTAGTTTTTCGCCTCATAACTGTCTTTGTCAGACTTGAAGCAGATATGCACATACTGTGGGGGTGGGAAGTTTTTCGTATATCTGTTAAAAGCGATATTCAAAAGCCAGTCAAACCTTTGTAGGCAAGTATTACCCGTTGTGCGTTCCACGATTGAAGTGCCTAACTGTACATAGTCGCTTATATCCGTTTCACGGTCTATAAGGTTCTTTTGCGCTATTTCGGAAAAGCGGGGTGCCGACGGGATACCGATAATCTGCGAAAGACGGTTAAAGTCTTTTGAATATTCGACTTTGCTTTGTAAATATTCGCCGTAGTTTATTGTCGTGACTTTCGATACATAATACCAATCGCCGTCGATAATGTACAGTTCGCCGCTTTCTTTAAGCTCGGCTAAATGCTCGCACCATTCCGTGCGCTCGTAGATACTGTTCCCCGTCCTTATGAGCTTGCCGTAAACATTTTGCCCGAGCGCCACGCTATCAACAAGGATATCCTCTTGATTGTTGAATTGTTGATGGATAGGCACGCCGTCGTATGCACTTGCGTTGTTAAGATACTTGCGCAAGTCGGGGCGGCTTTGACTTATCCTTACGTCGTCGGAAGTGCGGTAGGTAATGATAAAGTTAAAATCGTTAACCTTTATGTCCTTACGGTCGGCAAAGCCAAACTCTTGCGCTAAGATTTTCTTAATCGTGTAGTCGTTTGCGGCTTCACCCGTATTTAGCGTAGGGAGCCTATAATTCAAACCGCGAATAACATTTTCGCCTAACAAGAAGTATATCGCCATGCCCTTGTTTGGGTCCTCGTCTTTGTTAAGACTAAGAACATCGTATATCGTCTTTTCGTAAACGTAGGTCGTGATATCCTTTTCGGTACCCGCCGCGACGGTTGTCGCTCCGATTGTAAGATTGCTTGTGACGCGGGCTTTTACGCTATCGATTTGCATTATCGGCTTTGCAAGCTCTAACATTGCGTTATCGTTAGATACTGTATAACTGCCGTCCTCGGACTTAGGTGCGACTATTTCCGTGATAGACCCACCCATTTGTATCATATTCGTCACATAAGAGGTTACGGACGATATATATTCTTCCACAAAACGGCTATTATATACCGAAAGCTTTGTCGCCCTATCCTCTTTTTTGTCCGTTGAGCCGTAGCGTTTCCAACCGACTTTATAGCGGTCGCCATCTACTTCGACTTTCGGGCGGGCGTGGATATACTTACCGATTTCATACAAAATTTCGTAAAAATTCTTTTGATTATAGAACGTTTCTATAATCGTCGTTTGCGCTAATTCGTCCTCGTTATCGGCGTAAAACGCTTGCGGCGTTTGTAAGATAGGCACATTCGTTTTCTTCCATACGGGTTGCACGGTAAGTTGCGCTTTGCGAAAAAGATATAAGGCGTTCGTCACGCTTGCGCTCGTGTAAGTTAAATCTCGTGACGACACAGAAAACTGTGCGGCTATCATTGTTGAGTTATCGCTATATGGCGTTGTTCTAACTTGCCCCATACCAGCGAGGGTTCCCCAAATGTTTATATAGCCATATGCGGATAAGCTTGGGGTCGCGTCATATCGTCTATCGGCAAAAGAATATTTTTTTGAAACGATAGAAAGAATATAGTTGTATCCTCTTTCTGCGGTAAAGGATATAATACGGTCACTTGCGGTGGCGGAATATTCGCAAAGTTTTGTAGTAATGGCTATAAGCGTCGGGGTTCTGGTGACACCATCCCACTCAAAACTCGAATATATATATCCGATATTTTCGTAAGGGGGACTAAAAAGGTCACCTAACGAAACCAATGGAACGTCGATATCGTCCTCAACCCATACCTCGTCTGTATATTCCGAAGCGGGGTTAACTTCGTAACTTTTTACGATTTCGGCATTGTTTATATCTGTTACATACCTTGATATTGTAACAACTATTGTACAAAAACCGTTTTTTCGATAATTTTTTGTTTCTCTTACGCCGCAAGAGCAACGCAACATTGGTAGTGGCAATTCTATAAGTTTGCTTGCTTCCCCATCGTCTAAAAGTATGTTTGTGTTAAAGTTGTTCCACCTATCCCACGACGGCTTTTCCACCGTACCGTCGGCATAAGAGAGTGTGTACCAAGTTGGCATTACCCATTCGAATTTATGCCCTATATATCCCGACCCTACGCCTAAGCCATCGTATTTGAATGGGCGGAAGTCTTGCGTGGGCGTTACATTCTTTTCGCGCCTATAATCTTGCGACGACAAAGGAATTTCTGCCGTTGTGCCTTTATGCGGCGAGAAAACGTCACGGAGCTTGTATGTAACCGCCATATTGTCGCAAACGCGTTGTTGCGCTATGACATTTGGCTCTTTTAAAACAATGTGATGGTCGTAATAGGTTTCGTCCGAAAGAATTTTCTTTTCGACAATATCCGAGCCTACTACCCACGAGGTTTCTTTCGTGTTCGTCATCTCGTCGCCCGTGTAGTCTTGTAAAGTCATAAAAACGGGCGTAGACGGCTCAAACTCTTTTTGAAAGGATAAGCCCGCAAGGGTTATGTTCCCCGTGTCTATCGTGTCGTCAAGGTTGTCTGCCCAGTCGTGAGCTAAAAGGATATAGTCGGAGTAGTCAACGCCGCCGATTGTCAATTTCGTTTTTATCATCTTAATCTCCCGAAAGTTAAGTTAATATCCGATATCGCTTGCTTATAAGCAATTTGATTGTTTTCTTCGAACACTTTATAAGTATATTGTATTTCTCTGCCGTGATACTTAGCTATAAGCGAAGCACCCGACGACACAAGTCCCAAAGAGGCTCCGAGGACTACGCCTATCGGACCGCCCGCCGCGCCGAATACCGCGCCCTCTATTGTTGAGGCAAGAACGCCTGTGCTATCTTTGACTACTTCGAATTGTCGGCTTATAATATCTTGATAAGCTTCATCGCCGTTATCTTTGCCTCGTTCTTGCAACCAATTGTTAAAAGCAAGCAAAGTGACTTGCCGCGAAACCGCCGCTAAGTGCGTTGCGTTAGTCCACATAATGCGCTTTTGTCTATTAGCGTTAGTTGTTCCCGTAAGCTTAGCCCGTATCCCGCCACTTTCTTTTTCGGTGGATTGCGGTTGTTCGGTAGCCGACTTTTCGCTTGTACCCGCCGCCGATGTGATTTCACCGCCGCCCCCCTCTTTGCGGACGATTACCTCTATCTTAGAAAAAGATTGCCGTAATGCCATAGCTTACTCCTTTTTTGCATTGTTGCGCAAAGATATGCTTATAAGGTTAATGTCATTATTCGTCAAAGCCATTTCCACCTTTTCAAGCACGTCGCGATAAACGTATTCGTGACCGTCGAAAGTGACCTTAAAAAAGACCTTTTTGTTAACATCAGTGGCGGGGGCGACTTCGCCGTCTATCTTGTATGCCGTCGCCGTTAAAAGGATATTCCGCACTTGCTTGACAACTTCACTGTCTTTAAAGTCGAAAAATGTTAAGTTTTTAACGGTCTGCAAAGAGGTGATGACGGCACCCGCTATGTCGGGTCTGTTCTGCATTGTCAAACCTAACGGCGCACCTATCAATTGCCAAGTCATTCTGCTCATACGCAAAGGCGCATAGTTTTGCTCTGTGAAGAACGATATCTCCATTTGCATGTCGTTGTAAGTGTAAGCGGCATTGATATAGCTTACCGTAAAGCCACAACGGGCAACAATACATTCGCCGAATTGTAGCATTTGAGGCTCTTCGTCGTAGGTGAGAATACCGTAATGCCACATAGTCGTTATCTCGTCGCCGTCTGCGGTCGTTAACTGTTTCGGCACACCCATAGCATTGCGACGGAGCAAACGGATATAGTAGTCGAGCAACTTTATCTTGTTCGACTGTATAAGGAAGGTTATTTGCCCCGCAACGGTGCCGTTATCGAGGTCGGGGCTTGCCGTTACTTCGTCATTCGTTATCTCTACGAGGGCGTAAGCCTTATTCATAGAGGCGTTTATACTTGCAAGCCATTGCTCATAGATACCGCCGTCAACGCGGCTTGTAAGCGGCTCGTCGCTCGTTGCGGATAGACGATTACTCCAATCGTAAAACTCTACATTGAGATAGTCGGCGATATCGATATCAACGCTTTCGCCGTCCTTGTCCGTGACGTTCATGTTTTCGGTGTTGTCCGCAAAGTCTTGCGCTACAAAGTCTTTAAAATCTTCGTTAGTAAACAATACTTTCATTGTTTTCCTACTCTCCTTTGCCATAAGGCTTGTGTTTCGGCAAACGACCGACCGCGATTGAACGATAACTTATCTATGCCGTATTTTTGCACTGTTTTAGGATAATTGCCGCTAAAAAAGATATCTTCGAGTACATTCGAAAACATTTCACGCATTTGCGGCTTTGTGAGGTTTTCTATTTCGAGCATAGACTGTTGTCTAAGCGCAAGCTTAGGCTTCTGCCCGGTCATACGCCCCGTCTTTTCTCCCTCTTTTAATGCGCTACGGATAACGTCGACATAGTTCTCCGTCATCGTCAAAAGCCCCTTAGAGGCTTGTATGTTCTGATAGACCTTATCTACGATTTCGTCAAGATTTGCGTCAGTTTTGCCGTCTAAGGTTATGATATTTGCCGCCTTAGTGGGCGTAAAAGGCTTGTAATAGGGCTTAGCCGCACTCTTAGCTAAATCAAAAACGAGAAACGGCACACTTTTTATTTGTGTTCTGCCGCTTCCCGTTTCAGTAGCCTTGTATTTGATAATAGGAAGCTTCCCTCTAAGCTTTTCGTTCCCGAATATCTCTGTAAGGTCGTATTTTTCTAAATATTGTTTTCCCATACTTATAAAATGTTATTCAACGTCGCATAGTATATTCTTAACGGGCGCGGTTGCCATTTCACGGAACAGTCGGGGTTCGCCACCGAGAAAAGCCCGCCGTCGACTACTACAAGGTCGTCTGGACTTAGATTTGCATAGTCTGAGTAGTACTTTATATTAAACGTCTTTAAAGGCGTTATAAGTCCTTTTACGGGTTGTATCGTACTGCCCTCGGTGTCGCCCATTATTGTGAAGTCAAAGCTACCCGTAAAGTAATACTGATTGAATTGATACTTGCCGATATTAGCAAACCGTTTGTCTAAGGTTGCGCCGTTTGTGAAAGACTTGTTTGTAAAACCGCCGTTTCCGTTGTAACAAAGGCAAACGGTCCACGCTCCCGACCCCGTATCCGCGTTTGGGAAAAACCAATCACCCGCTACTATTTCTATCTCGTTGTCACTCTCGGGCTTTTTACTCTCTGCATAACGAGTAATCATCATATCTTCGGAAAAAGTAAAATAATCGCCTAAATTGTTATCGTGATAGACTGTTTTCTTGTACGAATATGTGCAAATATCGCGACCTTTGAGCCAACCGTCTGTTAGTGAATACACAAAACGCCACTCTTCATTCTTTAAAATCGAAGAGAAAGGCTTAACGGGCAAAGTGGACTTAGCTTTCAATAAGTCGGAGGATATCATTTCGTTTGCTTCGATATCAAATATCCACCCCTCACTATCGGGAGTTTCATACATAACGCCGAGAGAGTACGCTTTCTTTAATGAAGTGTAGCGTTTAAATATCAACGCTCTCGGGTTTTTGTGCGTGTTTTTTGGCTTTAAAAACATTTTTACCACTCCTTACCTTGCGGATAGAACGAATAACGCCCGAAGTAGACAAGCCCTAAGCTCTTTAAAAGGTCTACGGCTTCCTTATGCCAATCGCGGTCTTGATTGCGCATAACGTCGGCGGACATATTCTGCATTGTATCAAGGTCTACGCCCGCGATAGCGGAAAGGTCGCCGTTATCTATAAGGTAGCACCCCTCTAAAAACATAGCCTCTAAGAATGTTTCACGGAACTCGTTTATAGGATAAGTCCGCAAGCCGCGCTTTGCTATCAAGTAATTGAGTTGATTGCGGGAACTCTTGCTATGCGTATAGACATAGTTATAGGTCTTTATGCGAACATAAGCAAGGAAGCGGGCAATCTTGTTGGGGTTATCTCCGTCAAGTTCGACTTCGAGGTTACGCTCGCGCTCTTCAAAATAGGCACGGGTTAGCTCGTACTGATGTTTGTCGCCGCGATAAATCGCCCACCTATCGGAATATGGATAACTTATCTGTGACGGGTCGAGGTTTTCTAACTGATAGTCGGTATAAATCGGTGCCGTGTACATATTATTGCTCCTTGAATTTCCTTGAATATTCTTCGAATGTTCCCGACGGCTTCGGCGGTTGTTGTGGTCTATTGCCCGTCGCCGAATTGTATCTGTCGGCGCGTTCGATTGCGCTTGTAGTTTTTGCGGTTTCTGCAAGCTCTGCTCCTTGTCTTTCCGCTAAAAGAAGAGCTTCACCACGAACGGCTTCCTCTCTTGCTCCGACGATATAGTTGCCTTGTTCGTCGTGGGTACTCTTACCGCCTTTAATGAACTTACCGCCCTCTCCTTGTATCGTCTTACCGATACCGAGTTCTTTTCCCGTATAGGCGGCGGTCATTGTTTCGGGGACAAGACCTTTCCCCTCTAACTCTTTTATTTTGTCTCCCGATATAAACTTGCTCGTACTCGCCGCAACCGACGTCGTAGCAAAAACCTTGCCCGACCGATAGTGCTTGACTACCGAAACGAGCCTATCGCCCGTGCGAACGTTATCGTTCACAACGTAAGTATAAGTTTTTGTGTCTTTCGGTTGTGAACCGTAAGTGACGTTTGCGAATTTCATAATATACCCCTTTGGTTGTATTATACACCAAAAAAAGAAAGAGGGCAAGCAATCTTACCCTCTTTTTATGTTTTTAGTTGTTAGTTAGTTGTACCGTCGTTGAAGCCCGAAAGGGTGCCTTTCACAACTGCGCCGTCAATAGGCGTGAATACTACGGTGTTCATGATATCCGCGATGTTGGATGCCGTCCATGTAGAGGCGAGAGCCGCGCCGCCGTCGATTATCATTTTAATGGTAGCACCGTGGAGTACTTCTACACCGACTTTCATCTGCGGGAGAATGTACACGCCGCCGAAGTAAGTGTTCGGGTTAGCCGTGATAGACGGACCTACGATACCTCTGCAAGTACCCGCGCCGTAAACGATGAACGCTTGTACCTTGTCAAGCAAGCCGCGAACGGTTTGTCTCTTCTTAACGGTATCGGTATCGTCGGCGGTGCCAAGCAAGTCGAGTGCGACATACATAAACTGTCTTTCGACTTTGTTGAAGAGGAAGAGGTCTACGCCGTCGTACATACCGCAAACGCCCGTTCCGCTATTGATACGCTTATCTTCGCTATCCGTAAACGGGTTCAAGAAGCCGTTAGCGAGTATTCTCGCGGAAACGTCGGAAGCGTTCTGCATATACTGAACTTTCATTTCCGCGTTAAAGGACGGAGTTACGAAGCCCTGTCTTTCGTCTGCGGGAACAATAAACGCGCCGATTTCGGGTATGCCATCGGTCAAGGAAGCGTTAGCTTTCAAGAACGCTCTGGAATACGAGTTAGCGGCGGTACCTACCGCGGATGGGTCGCCCGCATAGACTGCGGCGGCGATTTCGTCGGCGGAGATATCTGCCGCAACAATCGCGCCTACTTCGTGCGCCAAGCCTTTATCGAAGTTATCGCCGTTACGGAAGAACGCTTCGAACTGTTTAGCGAAAGTTATAATGTTGATGGAAAGACCTGCAACCTTAACGAGCTGAGCAAGTATAATGGACTGCAAGTTAAAGGAGTTGGAATAGTCTTGCGCCGAGCCGATTGCTACGCCCTCGTCGTAGATAAGGTCTACGGGGATAGTGTAGTGAGTAGACTGCGGAGCGTTGCCGTAACCGCCCTCATTCTTTTTGTTGTGGAACGCGCCGTTGTTGGTCGCGCCGAGTTTACGGAAGCGGGGTGCGTAAGGAAGAACCCTCATAACGTCAATCTTGTTAACGTTGAGAACGTCCGAGGTCGGCGTATAAGTATCTATACAACCCTTTCCGTTGATGTGCTTAATTTCGGGGAAGAGGTTTTCATATACAAGGCGAGAGCTTGCATATTCAACGTCGTATCCGTTAAGAGCTACAAATGCCATAAGTTTACTCCTTTATGTTTTTAAAAATTTTTTATTTAAAGTCTTTGGAATACTCCGCAAAGCTTTTCTGATAAGAGGCAACCTTATCGTTTGCCGACGGGTCTTTCTGCATAACGCCAGGTCTGGTCGTTGTGCCGAAGTCTTTCTTTTCGTACTTGTCTTGATACCCCGTAATCTGTTCTTTTAAGTCCTCGTTCTCCTTGACAACCGCTTTGAACTTAGCGTCAATGGCGGCAATCGCGGCGGCGAGGTCGGCTTTCGTAACGATATCTTCTATCGAAACGCCGTTACCCTGGTCGCCAGTCTGCACGGCACCGTCTACGGGTTGTGCGGGGGCGGCGGGTGTTTCTCCCGTCTGTTCTCCGGTGGTCTCTTTCGACTGTACGGTTTCTTCTTTGCCTTTACCGTCTACTTCGGTTTTCTGTTCGTCGACGACTTTTCCGTCGCTCGGCTCGGTCTGTTCTTTCGCCGTAGCAACGCTTTCCACTTTGCTATCAGTGGCTTTGCCTTTTTCGGCTTCCACGGACGCGAGTAACTCACGGGCTAAATTTTCTCTTTCTTCAAGCGAAAGCGACATAACCTTTTTCTTAGCACTTGCTTCAAACATAATTACTCCTTTGACGGTATTTAAAGGCTTTCCGTCGGTGTGCCTTTATCTTGCGACCATGACGCAATTGTTGCCGTCTGCATCTGGTCTTTTAAAGCTTTGGTCTGTTCCAAATACTTTATTTCTCTGCTTCTTTCCTCTTCGGAAAGGGTCTTATAGTTCTCTTTGACGAACCTTTCGGGCGACATGTTGCCCACCGCAAATACGTCGCTTGTCGTTTTTAGGCGTTCGTTAGCGGGCGACTGGTCCTCTGCTTTGAGAATAATGCGTACGGGGCTTTTGCCGTAAAAGCGCATAACTTCTTCGAGCATTTCGTCAATAGCGGGAGCGTTCAATTCTATCTGCCCCTTTATCCAAGTATCGCTTTTTGTACGCTCGCTCACGATTTCGGTAGCCGTTCTTGCGCCCGCGCCCTCACTAAGGAACGAGGCAACGGAAGAAGCCGAGATATTGAGCTTTAACGCGATATCTTTGTAAATGTTTTCTTTCTGTTTACGGATATCTTCACCGCGCAAAGCAAACTGTATAGGTGTTACTTTGTCGTTGTCACCCGCAATAGACGATACTTTTTGATAGAAGCGTTCGCTCAACGCCCTATAATCTTGTTGGTCGTCGTCTTTATTCCACATCTGTTCGGGTATTAAAGCCCTTGCACGCGCCAAATCTACCTCGTTTTTTTCGAAGTATTTCATTTGGTCGTACTGGAAGTTTTCCGTGAACAGAATATCGCCTATCGGTTGCCCGAACGGTATATTAGGCACTTGTGGAATATCGTCGGTAAACCGCAAAACGCGGCACCCGAGCGAGTTTACAAACGGCAAATACTGCTCTTCGTCGACGACAACACCTGGATAATATTTCATTATGTGCTGTTTGACTTCGAAAGGCAATTGCGCCCACTTAACCTCTTCGGCGTACATATCTTTCGGACGGTTGTTGACCGAGCTTTGAAGATTTCCGACGGCTCTATAAACCGCTATTTTCACACACGGCTCGCCCTTGTCGTTAAAGTATCTCTCTTCACATATGCCGAAGTGCGCGTCCTTTTTGCCAGGCACGGTGTTGTGAATAGCGTCAAAGAACACTTTTACGCGGATAATGTTGCCCACGCTATCAAAATCGGCAAAGAATGTGTCAATTCTGTGAGCGGAAACAAAAAGTTCGCCGTTAGCGCGGTTAGTCTTTATAAGCGAGGTACCCCCCGCGATTGCATATTTATGCGCTTTTTTAAGCGTTCTATACAATGCGGTTTTCTTAGCCCATTTAACGGCAAAATTCGTATCGGGCAAGTCGCCCGTGAAGTCAATGCCGTTAGCAAAAAGCATATTGTTAAGCCCGCTTGCGACAGACGGTAAAAGGCGTTGCGGCACAAGCCCCGCTTGTCTGTTGTGAAAGCCGTTCACCCACCCGTCGTAACACGCCAAACACCTGTTGAGATAGATGGAGTAGAACGCAAAATAATACTCGGGGGCAAGCAAGTAAAAGGTGTTGTTGACGTAAAAGTCGTAAAACTCACCGAGCGACCCGCTGCAACCCACGGTATCTATGTCGTATAACTGTTGTGACATAGCGCACTCCTTAATTCAATTCTGTTTTATCTACCTTTTTAGCCCTTTTTTTGTGGCTTTGAGAGATTTTTTCTTGTAATTCAAGCCTTTTCTTCTCTTCGACGACGTTCGTCATAAGGGTTTTGTAGAACGCCCCTATTTTTTCCGCGCCGAGAACGGAGATAAGTTGGTTTAGGTCGTTAAGAGCCTCGTTGAGTTTTTTGGAAAGACTTAAAAGCTCGCAAAAAAAGTTAAATTCCGCGCGCTTTAAGAGTTTTTCGTCGTCAAGAGCCTTAAAAATATCCTCGCGCGATACTTGTTTGAGAACATCTTCATCGATTTGCCCAGAACGGGTCTTTTTTTCGGTGTTTTCAGCCATTGTTTTGCTCCTTTTGTTCTTCACTGAAAAGTTTTATAGTCGCCGTAGTGCGATTTACGCATTCGATAGCCCTCACTATCTCTTTGGTCGTCGCTACGAGCAAGTTAAAGGTTGCGAGGCGAAGCAATGCGTCCTCGTCCCGCGGACTGTCTTTAAAACCGATTTCGGCTTTAAACGCCTCACTGTCGAGTTCATTATGTCTTACAAGCGTTTTTGCAATGATAAGGTTTAAAAGGTCGGCGCATTGACCCACCTTTTTCAAGAACTCGTCCTGTTCTTTTTGAATGTTTTTCTCTTCCATAAAAAGCTCCGTTATTTTATAATCTTAGCAAAACGGCGGATATCGTCGTAATGTGAAGATTTTCTATCTTGATTACGTATAGGGAACGAGATGTTAAAGCAATTAGAGTAGTAAGGAATAAGCCCGTATTCGAGCGCGTCGCAAAGGTCGTTCGGAATTTCGGGGTTGAGCTTGCCACCCTTATAGCGTTGTTTCTCTATTTCGTTAGCAAGCCTATGAAAGTTAGGTTTGCCGTCCCATGTTAGGGTTCCCTCGTTAAGAATTTTTAGAACGCCGTAAGCAAATGCGTTCTTAATAATTCCCAAGTTGACATCGTACTTGTGCTTGTAAGTAAACGACTTAATGCGTATTTGTCGCCACAAGCGTTTATTCTCTGCCGTCTGTTGCGTATGACGGACTTGAGCAATAAAAGCGGAAGCCGCGCCGTCGATAGAGATATAAGTTTCAAGACGATTATAAACTATTCCGTACTTATTGTCAAGAAAATTTATAAATTTATCTAAAATTTCGCACTGTTCGGTCGGCGCAAGGGTTCTTTGTGTCTCTTTCGGGTCGTCATAGCACACTTCTAAGGTCTGCGTAGTGCCGTCGTCGAGAATAGCGACGGGAACAACCGCAAAGGTATCGTTAGCGGTAGCGTGGTCGACCCCTATAATGAGCGTAGTGATGTAGTGTTGCTCTAAGTCGTAGTCGCGCAAATACATAGTTTTTCGGACGAATTGCGGGAAAACGACGTCGCTTGTCGAAGCGTGTATATCGCCTAAGAATACGCGCTTGAACTCCGTCGGGTTAGCTTTCTGTGAAGAAAGGACGTAGTTACGAGTTTCGTCATTGAGAAGCCCCCATATATCGAAGCAACATGCGTAAATGTATTTCCAGTCGGGGTCGTTCTTTTTCTCTTCCACAAAGTCTACGAACCAATGCCCGACGGTTTCATTGTTTCCGACTACGACGAACTTAGCCATTTTATCGACTTGGCGAATAAAGGTAATGAGCGACTGTTCGACAACGTTGCGGTCTTTGTTCTTCTGGACTTCCTCATAAAGGACCAAAGAAACCTTGTTAGGAGTATTAACGCCACGAGAGCGTTGACCACCCTTACTGTCGGTTATCGGGAAGAAGTATGTCGCGCCGACTGTGCCTCTATGCACAATCTTGTCATGGCTTTTAGGGATGAACCATTCGTTTGAGGGGTTGTCGCCAACGTCAAAGCCCGAGTTGCGTAAAAACTTTTCGATTTCGTTTATAATGCTATCCTTGATTTCGGTCGCCGTCGCTTGAAGCATAACGATGTCTTTGTCGTGGTACTTGTTCGTGTATATCCACCC
>ERZ808286.1278-NODE-1278-length-12984-cov-6.282388_pt1 | contig 12984 bp, 10 predicted proteins | sample MGYA00521276_ERZ808286 | MGnify/ENA primary metagenome ERZ808286 (study PRJEB31516, sample SAMN03275607) | gut metagenome | biome: mammalia-associated habitat; material: feces | host: Papio cynocephalus | place: Kenya | collected 2012-08-01 ... | reverse complement strand
AGGTGTTTATCCCGCCCTTCTCGTTTACGACCGACAATGCCGCTATGGTCTGCCAAGCGGGCTATTTCAAGTATCTCGACCACGACTTCTGCCCCCTCGACCTTGTCCCCTATGCCAAAACGCAAATCTAATGCACAATGCATAATGAAAAGTAAGGAGGATATAAGGTGGATGTAAGGTGGGTAGTCCATTCAATGCATAATGAAAAAGTCCTGTGGATGTCCTGAGGATGTCGGGTGGATAACCTCTCTATCCTATAACCATCCTAATAACGATCCTATAACAAATTCAAGCCGAAAAAAATAACGGTCAGTTACACGATAATTAACGTTCCTTTCAAAATGCCAACTTGCAGGCAAATACGTTCCGCCCTCGCGCCTTACGCCGACATCATCATTTTTGTCGTTACCCTGCTTGTGGCGAATTATTTCTGGAAATTCACCATACACGGTGACGAGGGCGGTATGATGGTTACGTGGTTCGGACTGGACATCACCGCCCCTTTCGATTGCCTCGCACGCCATATCACCCGTGAGGTCTATTGGCTCATCTGTCTTTTTCGCGATACCTGTACGCTGACAAGCCCAACTACCTATTATTTTGATTCGGGTGTCGGTACATACATAGCATGGAGTTGCACCCCCCTCAAACAGTCGTTTATATGGCTTTGCCTGCTGCTTGCCACACGCGGCGGTTGGATACACAAAATCTGGTATATCCCCTTGGGGTGGGGGGGCATCTATGTATTCAATATCCTCAGGATATTCGCCATTTCTCTCTTGACCGAGTTCCACCCCGATTGGTTCGATTTCCTTCATACCTACCTCTTCAAGTACTTTTTCTATGGTATGATGTTCCTCCTTTGGCTGCTTTTTGTCAATAAAGTACGCTATATCGGCAAAACCAAATAGTCCTTTGTCCATTGTCCTAAAAGTACTTTTTGTTAAGAATAACCGTCCGCTTGTTTTTCTCTTTGCGGCTTTTGTTGCATATCTCAAAATAAAACACTACCTTTGCCGCATAAATCAATTGCTATATGAAACGTTTTTCTTTGGTCATACTTTGTGCCGTATTGGCACTCGGTGCTATGGCACAAGACATCATCGTTACTACCGATGCCGAGCGTATCAATGCCAAAATCGTAGAAGTCTCCTCTTACGACATCCTCTACAAACAGGCATCCGACCTCGACGGACCTACCACACGCCTCCCGTTGTCCAATATCGTGTCCATCCTCTTTGAGGACGGGCGGGTCTCGGTCTTCAACAACGACCTGAAAAATCCTGCACTCTATGACAAAGTGGTGCGGCAACCGCTCCTGCCCGGTGTTATAACCAAGCAGAAGAATACCTATTTCCTCACCGAAGACACGCAGGTGACCAAGATGAGCGAAGAAGCCTACTTGAAATTTATAGAGAACAACTGCCCTGAAGCGTGGCGGAGTTACCTGCGCGGGCAGCAGTTGTGGTCGCTTGGTTGGCGCTTCTTCGGAGCGGGCTTGTGTATGGAGGCGGTTGGTATACCCGTGTACTTCGTCGGACTCAATTTGCAGAACAAAAGCCAAATCAACGACCCCAACAGCAATTACGGAATAGGGATGTCCTTGGCGGGTATTATAATGATGGCAGGCGGTGGCGTTTGCGAAATTGCATCCGTTCCGTTGCTCTCCGTGGGATGCAGGAAACGCCGTCATTCCCACGAGGTGTACAACAACTGCTACTATCTGCAACACCCTGTCAAAGATAAAACGGAAACCGCTACACCCCCTGTTTCGCTCAATCTGCAAGCCACGACGGACGGTCTCGGCGTGGCTCTCAAATTCTGAATAAATTCTAAATGCATAAAAGAGACTGCCTACACTTGTCAGGCAGTCTCTTTTCAAGTTGTTTTTTCGTTGTCTTTTTAGACATGTTAGACAGTCTCTTTTTATGTATTTAATGTTGTCAGAAACATGACCTGTGAGCGTCTTTAATCGCACAGCGAGAACAGATCCTCGCGCGGATTGACAAGCATAACCGGTACCTGCGAACGGCTGATGGCGTGCCGCTCCGGGGGACCGAAAAGAATATCATCCAAACCGTAGTCGCGGCTTGCGGTCAGAACAAGCAAATCGTGCTGGAAATCACGTTGCCGCTCGCTTGACTCGCGCACAAGAGAAAAACTGTCTTTCTTGGCTTCCTGTATCTCGTATGTAATTGCTTCCCCTGTACGCTCCGACACAGAGCGGATGTGCGTGGCTATCCGGTTGGTGTTTTGCAGGGCGTGACTTCCATAGTCGTGCGCTTTCAGAAGTATGATATGCGCACCCGTCTTGCGTGCGATATAGGTGCATATCTCTGCCTTGTACACCTCTTCTTCCAACATACTGACCGGAACCAAAATACGGTGCAGAGGCTTGATATTCATCGTAGTGGTGATAAACACGTATGGACGCCGTTCTTCACGGCAGGCGTTGAGATGGTGCTGTATCGTGCGCGATGTGTTGGCGCACTCTATCAACCGTATGTCTTCATTGTCGTCCCAAAGCATGCTATTTGATATTGCGTTTGTCTAACTGATGACGATATTCTACGGCTGCGGCGGCATGCTGACCGTAATGCGCGGAAAATATGTGCGTACCCGAAAAATCAGGATTGGCGCACATGTAGAGATAATCCGTAGCCGGCGCATTCAGTACCACATCAAGGGTAGCCGGTGCAGCACACCGTATCGGACCGGGAGGAAGACCCGGATACTTGTACGTGTTATAGGGCGAATCAATGGCGAGATGGCGTTTCAGTACACGCCGCAACTTGAAATCGCCATTGGCGTAGATAACCGTCGGACACGACTGAAGAAGCATACCCTTATGCACACGGTTAAGATACAGACTTGCCACTATCGGCAGTTCGTCCTTCTTGTGTGTCTCTCCCTCAACGATTGAAGCCACAATGGCTACCTCAACAGGCGTCAAACCTATAGAATCCGCTTTGTGCCGCCGCTCCTCGTTCCAAAAACGGTTGTACTCCTTGTACATACGCTCGAATAACTGGTCAGGGGAAATGGTCCAATAGACCTCATAAGTGTTCGGGATAAACAGACAAATCGCCGTCTCCTTGTTCAGACCGTATTGCGCCATATATTCATCGCTCTCAAGACGGCGGAGAATATCCGCACTGTCCAAAAGCAGACTGGACGCTATCTTGCCCGCCAACTGCTCGCGGGTGCGGATATAGTGGTTGAAAGTAAGACGCACGGGCGTCTGCTCCCCTGATTGCAGGCGGCGGATAAAATAACGGTCACCCATTATGGCGGGGAAACGATAGAAACCTGCTTGGGGAGCAACCAACCCCATCTTCTCGGCATGCCAATCAAAGGACCACCGTGAACCAATCTCGTAATCGGTCTTCACTATGCTCATCACCGAATCCAAGGTGCCGGCGGGGTAGATATGATACCCGTGCTGTTCTCCGTCATACGAACGGAGATTGCTGATGTGCAGGCGGTAATACTGCTCTATACAAACCACACCCGCCGCAACTGTCAGCACGCCCGATATAATCAGAATAATCTTATAACTTTTCTTCATAAATAAATCTCTGAAACGTTGCTCCCCACCTTTCAAGGGGAAGACCTCTACATATTCGCATTGTAGTACTTCGGATTGCCCGTTACCTCCTCACCCGCAAAACCCGCTTTGGTATAGGGGTAATCCGCTGCGGGAAGTTCCAGTTCGGCAAGCGTCTGACCCTCCAGACGCCCGTGAAACTCGTCTATCTCCCATTTCAATCCGTCCTCCGCAGGAACTATATAACGGGTCTTCTCAATAATACCGGGCAGACACAAATCCAGCAACTCACGCGCATCGGCGACATCTATCTCTTTCTCCCACTCAAAACGGACAATACCGGACTGGCAGCGGGCGGACTTGATGGTCAGAAACGCACGACCGCCGCGTATGCGCACGCGGATAGTACGTTCCTTGTCCTTGCACAGGTAACCCTGCACAATCTCGTAATGATCAGTCGCTTGTGTACGGTAGGAAGTGTTGGTAACAAGAAACTTGCGTTCTATCTCTGTATTTTGCATAACTGTAAGCGTGTCTTCAATTGGCTCAGGCAATATAAACGAAAAGCAGGCAAGCAAAAATCGATGCAAAGGTACGACAAAAAAGTGATATATACAAAAAAAGCACAAAAACGCCGCATAAGATTTGCATAAATGGGAAATTAGTTGTACCTTTGCACCCGCTTTTGAGAAAAAGCAACAATTTTTCAGACAAACAACTGTCAGAGCGCAACCACGGTTATACATCAATAGTATTCCCGGATAGGGCGCAACGGAGAGATGGGTGAGTGGCTGAAACCAACAGTTTGCTAAACTGTCGTACGGGTAACCGTACCGGGGGTTCGAATCCCCCTTTCTCCGCAAAGAGGCTGTCTAACAAGTGTAGACAGCCTCTTTGCTATGTCGTTTTTCCGTAAAATATACCGTAGGACAGGGGACGCGGACGCCACGTCCGCGGTCAAGTCGTCAGACTTGTTTGTTTTCTGCTGTTTCTTAAACTTGTCAGACACCCTCTTTTGTGCATTTATTGGTGAGAGTGTGCAACTATTGCTGGTGGACAACGCCGGTGGGGAGACATGAAGCGTGAGGCAGGTGCGAAGCACTGAGTACCGTAGCGACACGAAGCCCCGTGGGCTGAGTAGAACTCCTTATCGTCCCGCAGCGTCAAAAGTGTAGCAACGTGAAACGTAAGCTATGTGTGCATAATACACCGACCTCGTGTCTTCTATCGCTCGTGTCGTACTTAGCCTTGTATTGTCTCTATATAACCACATCGGGTTATTAACGGGTTATTAACGGGTTATTAACGGGTTATTAACGGGTTATTAACGGGTTATTCAGCATACTATGCCGAGAGTATAACGGGTGTTTACTCTGCCATCGGCACCAACTCTCCGCTGTGGATGCAACGACCTGGACAAGTCGGAATACGCCATTCCGGAGATGTGAACGCCACGTCCGCGGTCGGTTTGATACAAACCGAGTGGATTTTGCTGTGCTTATGGAGACAACGCATCTCGCGTCGTTATCGGCTATAGCCGCCCCTTGTTATCCTGTATCGGGAAAACGTCCTGGAATTTTCGCATTTTTGTTTGCATATATGCGGAAAAATATGTACTTTTGCGCTGGTTTTGCTGAAAACGGGGTGCGTTTATTGGGTATCGGACTATTCGACAGACCTGTTATCTCTGCTGCAACAGCCTCGCAGGCAGGTGCAGCGGGATGTGATTGAAACCATTATGAAAAAGAAACCATACTTAGACAACCACGGTAAGGCACTCCCTTATCCTTGGTTAATCAACACAATGTTGTGTTTGGTGGGCGGAAGCCAGATGTTGCGGCTGCGGTTTTGGAGCAGGCATCCGCACCACGCTGCGGAAAGGACATTGCGCGATATCCTGACCATCTCGCGCAATACCGTTTACGGCAAAGAACATCATTTCGATATTATCCTCTCTGCCACCAATGCCGACGACCTGTTCAGGCTCTATCGACAATATGTACCGGTAAACGACAGTTTCGAAACATTGCGCCCTTACGTGGAACGCTGCAAACACGGCGAGGAAAATATCCTTTTTCCCGGTAAACCGGATATGTACGCCACCACATCGGGGACTACCAGTGAACCTAAGTGGATTCCGATGACGCACAAGTACCTCAAAGACGTGTACGGCAAGATGTCCCATATATGGACGTGGAACTTTGTCAAACACCGCAACCGTATCTTTGGCGGGCATATATTCCCCATTGTGGGAAAGGAGGTGGAGGGGTATGCACCCGACGGCACATTGTTCGGCTCGGTGAGCGGTGTTTTGGTACGCGATATACCTCCTATTATAAAGAAACATTATGTGGCTCCCGCCTCTGTGATGTCAATTGCCGACTACAACGCACGCAACTATACGCTGATGCGTCTGGCTATGCAGCACCGTGATGTAACGCTTTGGGCGACCGCCAACCCGTCAACTATACTCGAACTGATGCGCACCGTGGACGAACATGCCAATGAACTGATAGAGGACATCGGACGCGGCTCCCTGAGTTACGATTTCGACATATCGCCCCATATCCGAGAGGAACTGCAGCCCTATATGTCGCCACGCCCCGAGCGTGCGGAGGAACTCCGCCAAATATTGCGCGAAAAAGGCAGACTGCTGCCAAAAGACTACTGGCCGTGGCTGCAATACCTCAGTACATGGAAATGCGGCAACACGAAAATCTATATGAACAAGTATATGGACGCTTTCGACTGGGACAAAACCTACTACCAGGAACTGGGCTATATCGCCACCGAATGCCGTTTCGGCTTCGCACTCGACGACACCAACGAATCCGTACTTTTCCCGCAGTTCCACTACTACGAGTTCGTGGAGGAAAGCGAACTCGATTCCCCTGACAAACATTTCCTGCAACTGGACGAACTGCAGCAAGGCAAACGCTATTGCGCTTATGTTACCACCTATTCGGGACTGTACCGCTACAATATGAACGACCTCGTCGAGGTGGGCGGCAGATACTACAACACCCCCACCGTACACATGGTGTCGAAAGTCAACGGTATAGTCTCTATGACAGGCGAAAAACTCTATGAACCGCAGTTTATCCAGGCCGTCCACGAGGCGGAAGAGGAGACAGGTATCAAAACCAAGTTCTTCGTCGGCTTCGCCGATGTCAAAGAGTCGCTCTACCATTTCTATTACGAGTTCGAAGACGAGAACATAGGGCAGAAAGAGGCGGACGAGTTCACCAAAGTGGTGGACAAACACCTCCAAGCCATCAATATCGAATACGAGTCCAAGCGGGCTTCGTTCCGCCTCCACGCACCACAGGCGCATATCCTCCTCAATAATGCGTATGCACGCTTCAAGGCGGCTTGCCTGAGAGACGGCTTCCGGGACGGTCAGTTCAAGTTCAACCTCCTGATGCAGGACGAGAAACGACGCAACAAGTTCAGCCTCATCGAGCGTCTCGAAACCGGTATGGACCGTGTGGCATCCTCCATCATCGAGCAGGCGAACATCATCGACAACCGTATGGAACAACGCCGTATAGAGAGAGAAAAACGTGCCATTGCACGCAAAAACCGCCGGCAGGAACGGCAATCCAAACACAAGGAAAGGAAATAGCCATCCGCCTATGACCCACAATGTACTATCTGCTGTCTCTGCTGACACGCAAGCAGTGATTCTGGACTTGGATGGCACACTCTACAACAAACGCCGTCTGCCGGCTTGTCTTATTGCCCGCAATCTCTTCTGGCTGCCCCTCCTTTGGGCAGAGAGAAAAACACGCCGCGCTATGCAAGGCGTGTTCCTCGGCTCCAAAGAGGCTTTCTACAACGAGTTTTTCCGCCGTATGGCACAGGGACGTTCTTTCACACCCGCTATGGCGAGGTGGTGGTATTTCCGGAGGTATATGCCTTCTATGGTGGCTGCTTTGAAGTGCCGGTTCCGACCGCAACCATGGCTCGGAGGCTTTCTGACTGAATGTCGCAAACGCCATCTGCGCATAGTGGTCTATTCCGACTATGGCTTTGTGGACGAGAAACTGATGGCTCTCGGACTCCACGCGGATATGTTCGAGTTTGTTGTATCCGCACCCTCGTTGGGAGGACTCAAACCCTCCAAAGAGTGTGCGATGGAGGTCTGCAGACGGCTGAATATTCCACCCGCTAATTGCCTCTTTATCGGAGACAGGGATGACACCGACGGTGCCTCCGCACGAGCCATCGGTGCCCGTTTCTATCTGGTAAAGGCATAATATCTAAATATTAATAATTGTGCATTGTGCATTATGCATTGTGCATTGAAAAAGTAAGGTGGATGCTTATAGAATGTTTATAGGATGCTTATAGGATAGGCGGATGTTCTATATATGTTAATTGCTAATTGTTAATTATTAATTGCGAAAAATGAATAAACGTTACGCCGAAATGCAGGTTGAGCCGGGTGTGTATATCCCCGATGTGGGCATCAACTACCCTGAGGACGACCCCTATGCTCGTCTATACAGACCCGTATATGACCGCAAGGTGGTGGTGGATGCCAACTACCCCTACCTCAACGAATCGTTTAAGTATCGTTTCCTGAATTGGTTTATGTGGGGACTGCTGCTCAAAGTCGGTTTGGGCATCAAACTGCGGGTGCAGATGGGCTTGCGCTTCAAAGGGCGTGACAACTTGAAGAAATACAAAGACGTACTTTCCGGCGGGGCGATCACCATTGCCAACCACTGCTACCGTCTCGACTGCCCGTGTGTGTTGCTCGCGGTTCACGCCAGGCACACCACACGTATCCCGATGTATGCACCCAATTTCTCCACCAAGGACAATTTCTTTCTCAATATAGTCGGCGGTATCCCTATCCCGCCGCACGAGGCGGGTATCACTGCCTTAAAGAAGTTTAACGCCGCTTTTGACGAGTTCCACCGGCGAGGCTGGTGGTTCCACATCTTCCCCGAAGCGGCACGCTGGGACTTCTATAAGCCGCTCCGCCCGTTCCAAAAAGGGGCTTTCGCCATGTCCTACAAGTACGATATGCCACTCCTGCCATGTGTCATCACCTATCGCGAGCGCACGGGTATCTACCGCCTCTTTGGCAAGAAATCGCTGCCCCTGTTGCAGGTGGAGATAGGCGAACCCATCCTGCCTGACCGCAACAACCCGCGCGGTATGGAGGTGGAGCGTCTCCGCACCCTCGCCCACCACACAATGGAGCGTATGGCGGGTATCACGCACAACAGTTGGGCGGTCAGCCCCGAGCAGGAATAGGAGTTTGTAGTATCAATTTACAAATTCTCTAATTTGCGCATTTACACATTTACAAATTGAATATGCCCCGTCTCCTCCCCTATATTGCTGTCCTTATTTCGATGCTCATCTGGTCGGCTGCTGGTATTGCCATCAAGGAAGCCCTTGTGGTGCTGCCGCCTATGACAATGATTGTCATTCGCTTTACGCTGGCTGTACTGCTGATGCTTATAATCGGTCTCTGTGCACGCAAAAGTAAAATGCTCCGTTTGCAGCGGGTGGACAGGAAAGACCTGCCACTTTTTATCTTGGGCGGTATCTTCCAGCCGTTTCTCTACTATATATTGGAAACATTCAGTTACGATGCACTTTCCTCGCCCACTATCGCCGAAGCACTGCTCTCTACCAGTCCCGTTTTGGCACCGTTCTTTGCCGCTGCTCTCTTGCGCGAGCGCGTTACACGGCACAATATCTTCGGTATCCTCCTCTCCACCGCCGGTATGCTACTGCTGGTGCTTGTGGGGGCGTCCGATTTCAGTATCGGCAACCCGTGGGGCATAGCCTTCGCCTTTGCTGCCGTCTCCGCTGCTGTACTATATACGATTGTCCTGCGCCGTATTCCTGCCAAATACAATCCGCTCACTGCCGTTTTCTACGTGCAACTGACCGCCCTTCTTTTGTTCTACCCCCTTTGCGGCTTCACCGACGGTCTTTCGGGTTTTGCTCGTTTTGCCGATGTGGATACGGTGCAACTCTGGCGTTCTCTGGCGGCGGTCGGCTATCTGGCAATCGGGGCGTCCGTCATTGCTTTTATATGTTTCTGCTATACCGTCCGTGTCATCGGCGTTACCCGCACCAATGCTTTCAACAACGTCCGCCCCGCCTTTACGGCAATCTGGATGCTCCTTTTCTTCGGCGAGCAACTTCCTTGGGCTAAATGGCTCGGCATCCTCCTCATCATCCTCGGTCTCTTCGTCTGCCAAAAGCAACCCGCCCCTACACATAAATAGCAGTTGCTACTCTCTTGTAAACGCCGATATACACTGATTGATGTTTCAATAAAAGGGCTGCCCCAAGCGGAAGTAGAGGTACCATGCATAGTTCGGGTCGTTGTCGCGGAGCGATAACGACCGGTAGTTGCCGTAGCCTTCGGGCGTGATGGCACCGATGTTGTATGCTGCCCATCTGATGCCGCTTGGCAGACCGAGGTCCATCCACGTATGCCCGTTCTCTTCACCAATAAGACAAATGTTCTCCGTTTTGTTATTATTTGTTCACATATAGGTACACAAAAAAAACGCGGACTTCTGTTAAGTCAATCCGATGTTGTGATCCTGAGAAAACCTGTTTTATCGAAATAACATGCAGAAACCCACGCGTGCATATCGTACAAGCGCATACCTAATACAGATACACGCAAGTGTGGATACACCCGTGAGCATCTACTAATGTCTTGCTATCGAATGATTTTATGAAATTTCTCAGGTTTCAACAGTCGAATTGCAAGCGTTAGCAAACGCTTTTGCGTTCAGCGTACTTCTGTGGGAACCACGAAGCAGCCAAACGCTTTTATGTCCACAAAGTCCAGCCAACCGCTTTCTCGGGACACCGCTGTATCCGTTGCCGAAAGCCCGTCGCGTGGGTTTTGCATTTGCTGGCTGTTTTCATCGTCCGTCAGCGAGACGAGATAACCCCTTGGATGGATTTAACGTTGCAAAATTACAACAAATCAAATATTTAGTATATGCAAAATTAGAACCGCTATTTGAATAATTTAGAATATGCAGGTGTGAAAAAATACTATGTTGTCAATGAAGTAAAGTGCAGGGTATAAAAAAACCTCTCCGCATAACCGGAGAGGTTGTGCGGAGAGGTTTTTTATTTGCAGTTGTGCAGTTTTCTTTATTGGAAGTTGGCGCGGTTGTCTTTTACCTCCGCTTTCTCTTCCATCAGGGAGATAGCCTGATAGGGCAGGCTGTATGCATATCGTGAAGCAAGCATTGTCTTCTCCTGCTCGGGGTCGAATTCGCCGTCTGCAGTAGTCTTGGTGCCGGTCTTGATGACATATACACCCATATTGCCTTTCAGCGGTTCGCTCAGTGTGTTGTCGTTCATAGCCAGAGCCGCACCGATGATAGCGGGTTCTGCACCGGCATTGCCGAAACGGTAGTCCGAAAGCGATACTTTGTCCACAGTCTGGATAGCGGTACCGGTAATGGCTGCGGCAGCGTCCAGCGACTCTACGCCTGCGAGTTTGTCAGCAATGTATTTCGCTTTGGCGTTGTTGGTAGCCTCGTAGGTCAGTTCGGCACGCACTGCGTCCAGCGGGCGGTATTCTTTGTCGTTCACTTCGGTCAGCACGGCTACTACAAACTTGTCTCCGCACTCGAACACATCGCTCACCTGTCCCTCTTTTGCCTCGAAAGCCCAGCGTACGATAGGGCGGCTTGATTTCAGTTCGCCCACTTTCTCGGTAGTAGCCTGCAGGTTGTATTGCGGTGTCAGGTTCATACCCTCTTCAGTGGCTGCTTTGCGGAAAGCCTCTTCGTTTGCCGAATTGGCGGCAATGAACTGTTTTGCGCGGTTATAGATAATAGAGTAGGTCTTGCTCGATGGTGTAACCTCACGCGCGAGGATAGCCAGTTTCACTTTCGGAGTAGCAGGGCTCATGTCCATAATCTCGAATGTCTGTTCGCCCATACCTTGTTTTATGGTGAAGCGACCGCCTTTCTTGCCGGCAAAAGCCTGTTCTGCAATGTTCTTCGGCAGGTCGGTGGCAGTAAACCAACCGAGTTCCTGATCCTCTTGTCCTTCGCCTGCAATGGCTTTCAGTTCTACCGAGTCAGCCACCGAGTAACCGCTCTTCATAATGCGTGCCATAGAGTAGGTGTCGTTCTCGAAGAGAATACCGGTTGTGTTGCCGGTTTGGGCATTTGCGCCGAAAGCGAACTCTTTGTATTGTGCAGGCACAGTTTCCGCCGAGTAGTCGCGTCCGTCGTAGGGTATATCGGAGTTGGTGTTTACTACCAGCGTAACATCGTCGGCGGTGCGGAACTCGTCCTGCAGACGCTCCATCATATCTTTTGCGTCGGTCATATCCTGTTCCGACGGCTCAATAGGGAAGGTAATATAAGCGATGGCACGGTTGGGCGTTTGTTTGTAGAGAGCCTTGTGCTGTTTGTAGAGTTTCTTGATGTCGCTTTCGCTCACCGATACCAGACTGTCGGCTACGGTGAAATACGGTTGCAGTACATAGTCTACGTTAACGCTTGTCTGTCGTGCTTCGAAGGCATATTTTGCGTCTATCGAGTTTGCTTTGACGAGGCTTTGTACGAGGTTGGTGTATTTCTCCTGCATATAGGTCAGTCGCACGGCGTTTTCCCAATACATCCAGTACGATTTTGCCTGTTTGAGGTTGGCCGCCTGTTCGGGGTCGTCCACATCCTGCTCTATTGAGTTGAGGAACTGCACCAGTGTGTTGCGGTTGAACTGTCCGTTTTGGTCGTAGAATGCGCGGCGGCTTCGGATCAGTTGGTGCGGGTTTTCGCCGATACAGAGTTGGCCCAACTCGTCTGTGGTGATGTCCATACCGATTTTTTCCGCTTGTGCGCGGAGGGTGTAGTCCATCAGCATCATCTGCCATACCTGGTTGCGGATTTGGTTGGTCATATCCTCGTCAAAGTCGGTGCGACCGGTTTCTATTTTATAGACGTCGGTCAGTTGTTCTTTGGCGGCTTCGTATTCGGTGTAGTGAATATCCTCTCCCTCGATGGTAGCCACGTTTTCGCGGCTATGGTTGAGGAACGAGCTGCCCGAATTGAGGGCGTCTCCCATAATAAATGCCAGCATAGCGAGTCCCACAATGGTGATGAGCAGGGCGCCATGGTTACGAATCTTTTGTAAACTTGCCATAATATCTTTTGTGTTTTTATATTTCCGAATCTTACGCACAATGCACCATACGTTGCAAAGCAGCGTGCAAAGTTACAAACATTTTTCGGAATACCAAAATTTTACATTCTTTTCTTTACCAAAAGATGAAAGGGTGGGGGACAAAATGAATAATATGCAGGACAGGCAATGCATAAAGTGTATAAAAAGTGCATAAAAACTCCCATAAAACCCTGCATATCCTCCATTTCTTTCTACGTCCTTTCTACGTCCTTTCTACGTCTTTTCTACGTCTTTTC
>ERZ808286.1272-NODE-1272-length-13023-cov-3.588217_pt1 | contig 13023 bp, 8 predicted proteins | sample MGYA00521276_ERZ808286 | MGnify/ENA primary metagenome ERZ808286 (study PRJEB31516, sample SAMN03275607) | gut metagenome | biome: mammalia-associated habitat; material: feces | host: Papio cynocephalus | place: Kenya | collected 2012-08-01 ... | reverse complement strand
GTGGACGGCGGCGTGGCCTCATTTTTCTTTCAAGCAAAGTGCTTGTTCTCTTTTGGCAAAACGCAAGCGTTTTGTTGGTTTGCCCCTCATCTCCGCAAAGCAGAGCTTCCCCCCAAGGGGAAGCCAACAAGGTTCCTTTTTCGAGATTTCTCTCTTCGTTCGGAATGACAACAAGCAAAGCCGAAAAAGCGCTTGCATTTTTTCGGCGTGCGTAGAGGACAGCAAGCCAAAGTTTGACCGTCAGGGCAAGAATTGCGGAGCGATAGCCGTCAGGCAACTTTGGCGAAGATGATGAAGGGGGAAAGCTTTACTTTTCTAAATAAGCAAAAAATTAATTCTATAGCAATGCGCTTTTTTCTTCCCTATAACTCTTTTTTCTTCCACGTGCCTTTGAGCGTCAGCGCAATGCCCCACACCGCGCCGGCAAGCCAACCTATCGGCGACGCCCAGAAAACGCCGTAAAGATACACCTTGTCCAGCACGAGAGCGCTTGTCACCCTCACCACGAAGCTGCACAAATTGACGAGCATCGCAAGGTTCGCCGCACCCGTGCCCCTAAGCAAACTGGTGGAAACGATCATATATCCCATGATAACCACGCACGGCAGATAGATGTTCATAAACGTGCACGCAACCTCTATCACCTGCCCCACGTCGATTTCCGACGGATCGATGCTGTCGGTATCCAAAAAGATGTTTATGATGCCGATTCGGAAGCATAAAATAAGCGTTGCGAAAACTGCGACCAAACCCGTCATTATGAGCATAAGGCTTTTGTAGCCGTCGGTGATGCGCTTGAATTCGCCTTTCCCTTTGTTCTGCGCAGCGTAGGCCGAGATGGCGATGCCGAAGGAGTTGAGCATCTGGGTGATGATTTCGTCAATGCGGTTCCCCAGCCCGAACGCCGTGGTGAACACCGCGCCTTTGCCGTTGACTATGGCGTTTATAACCATAAATCCCACGCACGCGCAGGTATTCTGTATGGTGGACGGCACGCCGAGTTTCACGATGGACTTAAACAGCGCTTTGTCGAAAACCAAATCGCCCTTTTTGAGTGCGATAAGCTTAAGCTTTTTCTGCACGTACACAGCCATCGTTACGGCCGAAACCATTTGCGCAAGCATGGTTCCGAGCGCCACGCCCTGAATGTCCATGTCCATAACGACCGTGAAAAGATAGTCCAGAACCACGTTCAGCAGAACGCATGCAATCAGCGCGACGAGCGGCATTTTGCTGTTGCCGAGGCTTCGGATGACCTGCGCCAAGGTGTTGTAGGCAATCATAAACGGCACGCCCGCAAAATAGAACTTCAGATAAATCGACGCATACGGCAAAAGCGAATCGTCGACGTTGATAAGCTTAAGAAGCGGCGTCGAAACGAAAAAGCCGATGACGCCTATTGCCACCGCCAGCACGCCCATCGAAATGAGGAGCGTGGTGTAGCAGCGTTTCAGCTCCACAAAGCTCTTTTTGCCGAACTTTTGGCCGAGCACCACTGCCGCGCCCGCCAAAAATCCCATAACCACCGTGAGCAGCAAATTGACCACCGGCAAGCTTGCCGAAAGCGCGCCGAACTGCAACGCTTCGCCCTTGACGTTGCCGAGGATTATGGCGTCGGTCCAGCTGTAAAACAGCTGAAAAACGTTGCCGGCCAAAAGCGGCAACGCAAACGTAATTATCTTTTTCGTAGGGCTTCCGACGGTTAGGTCAACCACACTGCCCTTGGCTTCTTCCGTTTGTTCGTTTTGTTGAAGTTCTTCTATCTTTTCCATAACAACCTTCTTTTGTTTTCATATACTATATATCCGTTTTGAAAACGGTTGTCAACTTTTTTAGGGCGATTTTTGAAAAATCGGGAGCAACCTTTCGGTTGCCCCCGATAAGAAGTTGAATTAATGTTTGTTTTGTCCGTTTTTAACGTAAGAAACGTGCAACAGCTCGTGCGCCCTATCCTTAAGAACGGTGTTATAAAGCTCGGTAACCACAGGGTTTTCGTCGGAAACTCTGATGCCCGTCTGACGATCGGTTTCGTAAAGACCTTCGCCACGCGCTTTTTTGACGTCGCTCACCGCAAACGGTTGCCCCGCGCCCGCAATGCAGCCGCCCGGACAAGCCATAACTTCCACGAAGTCGTATTTCGCTTCGCCGCTCTCCAGCTTGTCGATGAGGTCGCTTGCGTTTTTAAGCCCCGAAACGACGGCTATCTTCACTTCGCGTTCGCCGACGGCGAGCTTTGCTTCCTTGACGCCGTTCATACCTCTTACTCCGGAATATGCCAAGGCTCTCACGGAGTTATGGTCTTTCGCGCCCGCAACGTACCTTAAAGCCGCTTCGGTAACGCCGCCCGTTACGCCGAATATCACGCCTGCGCCGCTTGCCGTTCCGAAAGGTTTGTCCACTGCCGTCGCGTCGATTTCGGCAAGCATTATGCCGGATTCCTTGATCATTTGCACCAGCTCCTGCGTGGTGAGAACGTAATCGACGTCCGGACCTCCGTGTCTGAATTCCTCACGGTTCGCTTCGTACTTTTTGGCCGTGCAAGGCATGATCGCAACGTGCACGTGCTTCTTCTCGAGCTTTTCGTCGCCGGTGCGAAGGATTGCGGCAAACATTTCCATCGGGCTTTTCGACGTGGAAATGTACGGCAAAATTTCAGGATATTTGGTTTCCGCAAACCTTATCCATGCCGGGCAGCAGCTGGTGAAAAGCGGCATTTTTTGCTCCGAGCCGAGCCTTTCGACAAGCTCCGCCGCTTCCTCAACGATAGTTACGTCCGCCGCGGTGGAAGTGTCGTAAACCGCGTCGAAGCCCATCATCTTGAGGGCCGTAACAATTTTACCCATAACGTTTTCGCCCGGTTTCACGCTGAGCTCTTTGCCGATGCCCACCCTGACTGCCGGCGCAATCTGCACCGTAACGTAGCTGTCTTTGTCGTCAAGCGCGGCAAACACTTTGTCAACGTAGCTCTTGACCACGATTGCGCCCGTCGGACATGCCGCGGAGCATTGCCCGCAGTTGACGCACGGCGAGTCGGCCAGTTTTCCGTTGAAAGCGGTGGCAATGACCATTTTTGAGCCGCGGAAAGCAAAATCTATCGCGCCCACGTTCTGAATTTCGTTGCACATGCGCACGCAGTCGCCGCAAAGAATACACTTATGGTGATCTCTGACGATGCTCACGCTGCTGTCGTCTATTTCAGGCTCTGCGGCAGTGTTCGGAAACCGCACGCCTTCGATGTTGTACCTGATCGCAAAGGACTGAAGCTTGCATTTGCCGTTGTTTGCGCAAGTGGTGCAATCTCTGCAATGGTTCGCAAGCAGCAGCTCCAGAATCATTTTTCTGTATTTCCTCAACCTTTCGGTGTTGGTTTTTATCACCATGCCTGCCCTCGGCGGAGTGCTGCAAGCGGCTTCGATTCCGCCTCTTTCGTTCTCCACCACGCACATACGGCAAGCGCCGTAAATGGACAGTTCGCTGTGATAACAGAAAGTCGGCATCTTTATGCCAAGCTTTCTTATAACTTCCAGAACGTTCTTTTCGCCTGCTATTTCAACGGAGAGGCCGTCAACCGTCATGAATTGTTTTTCTTCCATTTTCAGCCCTCCTTAATTGCCTTGAAATTGCAGTTTGAAACGCAAGAACCGCACTTTATGCACTTGTTTTGGTCGATAACGAACGGCTTTTTGATTTCACCGCTGATTGCGCCGACCGGACAGTTCCTTGCGCATTTCGAGCAGCCTTTGCACACCGACGGATCGATGACGTAGCGTTTTAACTTCTGGCATTTGCCTGCCGGACATCTCTTTTCTCTTATGTGCGCTTCGTATTCGTCCCTGAAATATTTTATGGTCGAAACCACAGGGCCCGCGGCCGTTTTGCCCAAACCGCAGAGCGCCGTGTTGCTGATGGTGTCTGCAAGATCCAGCAAAAGTTCGATGTCGCCTTCCTTGCCTTTTCCGTCCACGATGCGGTCCAGAATTTCAAGCATGCGCTTGGTTCCCTCTCTGCACGGAACGCATTTGCCGCAGCTTTCGCGTTGCGTGAAGTCCATAAAGAACCTTGCCACTTCAACCATGCAGCTGGACTCGTCCATGACCACCATGCCGCCGCTTCCGATGATTGCGCCGACCTTTTTGAGGCTGTCAAAATCAAGCGCCAGATCCAAATGCTCCGAAGTCAAACATCCGCCCGACGGACCGCCGATCTGAACGGCTTTGAATTTGCCGCCGTTTCTGATGCCGCCGCCGATTTCAAAAATGACGTCCTTAAGGGTGGTTCCCATCGGGACTTCGATAAGGCCGGTGTTGGCGATGTTTCCGGTGAGAGCGAACGCTTTGGTCCCCGGACTCGTTTCGGTGCCTATAGTGCAGAACCATTTTGCGCCCTTGGTGATGACGGACGGAACGTTTGCGTAAGTTTCGACGTTGTTCAAAACGGTAGGCTTGTCGAAAAGTCCGTGTTCGACCGTGCGAGGAGGTTTCGTCCTCGGCATGCCGCGCTTGCCTTCGATGGAAGCCGTCAGCGCCGAGCCTTCGCCGCAGACGAACGCGCCCGCGCCCTGATTGATATGTAAATCGAAATCAAAACCGCTGCCCAAAATGTTTTTGCCCAAAAGTCCGATTTCTCTGGCCTGCTCGATTGCGGTGCGAAGCCTGAAAACAGCGAGAGGATATTCCGCGCGAACGTATATATAACCTTCGTTTGCGCCGCAAGCCACCGCCGCGATCATCATACCTTCCAGCATGCGATGCGGATCGCCTTCCATAACCGAACGGTCCATAAACGCGCCCGGATCGCCTTCGTCGCCGTTGCAGACTACGTATTTAGGAAAATTCTCTTGTTTTGCGACCTGCGACCATTTTTTGCCGACGGGGAATCCGCCGCCGCCCCTGCCGCGCAGTTTCGATTCGGAAATCTCGTTCACCACGTCTTCCGGAGTCATGTCGAACAACGCCTTTTCAAAAGCCGTGTAGCCGCCTATGCTGAGGTATTCCTTCACGGAAAGCGCGTCGATATGACCGCAATGCTCCAAAACTATGCGGTCTTGTTTTTTGTAAAACGGAATTTCTTCCTGCTTGCGATAGATTTCGCCGTTCACTTTGTAGGCAAGCCTGTCGATAGGCTCGTTTTGCAGAACGGTTTTTTCAACGATTTCCTCGCAGTCCGAAAGGCGGACTTTAGTGTAGAGGTAGCCTTCCGGCTCGATGCGCACCAAAGGTCCCATTTCGCAGAACCCGTGGCAGCCGCTTTTTTTCATGGCGATGCTCTCGCCTTTTTCCGCGCAGCTATCGCACGCTTTGTCGTGCAAGCCCGGCTCGTGCGGTTCGACTTTAAGCTCAACCGAGCATTTGATGCCGCTTTCTTCGATAAGTTCTTTGAGTCGGTCGAAAATTTTCAGCGATCCGCTGGAAACGCAACCCGTGCCCGCGCAGACCAAAATCCTTCTCTTCTGAAGCTTGGCCGCCGCCACGCATGCGTCGCGGAACTCTTTCAGGTCTTGTCTGGTTTTAAGCATCGATCTTGCCCTCCCTGAGTTCTTCCAACACTTTGGCCGCCTTTTCTTTGGTCATCTGGGAGTAAACGTGTCCGTTCACCGTGATGACGGGAGCAAGTCCGCACGCGCCGAGACACGCCACCGTTTCAACGGTGAACATTCTGTCGTCGGTGGTTTTTTTGGTTGCGGAAAGACCGAGTTCTTTCCTTAAATAGTCGAGAACGTCGGTGGAATGGCGAACGTGGCACGCCGTGCCGTCGCAAACCTTCAGAACGTATTTCCCTTTCGGCTCCAAGCTGAAGTTTTCGTAAAAAGTCGCAACGCCGTAAATTTTGGCTTCGCTGAGTTTCAGTTTTTCGGAAAGGTACGGAAATATCTCTTTCGGGAGATATCTGTAAGCTTCTTGAGCCGCCTGCAATACGGCAATAAGAGAACTCTCTTTGTTGCCGTATTTTTCGATGGCTTTATCTAAAACGGTATAGTCAAAATCACAATTCATGTCGTATACCGGCCTTAGTTTTTGCTTTTTATGTAGCGGTCGATTGCCGCCGCCGCGGTTTTGCCTGCGCCCATTGCGAGGATAACCGTTGCCGCGCCCGTAACCGCGTCGCCGCCCGCAAAGACGCCTTCGCGAGAAGTAAGTCCGTCTTCGTCTGCAACCACGCAACCGTGTTTGTTGGTGTCGAGACCTGCGGTGGTGGACTTGATGAGCGGGTTAGGAGAAGTGCCGAGCGCCATGATAACGCAGTCGCAATCCACCGTGAAGTCCGCGCCTTCCACAGGGATAGGTTTTGCTCTGCCGGAAGCGTCAGGCTCGGAAAGCTGCATCTGCTGGCATCTGATGCCGGTAACCCAACCTTTTTGAGGAGGTTCCGCGCCGCCCAGTATTTCCACAGGATTGGTGAGGAATTTGAAAACTATGCCTTCTTCCATTGCGTGCTCGACTTCTTCGTGACGGGCTGGAAGTTCTTTTTGCGTTCTTCTGTAAACCACGGTTACGTTTGCGCCCAGACGTTTTGCGCAGCGCGCCGCGTCCATAGCCACGTTACCGCCGCCGACGACAACGACTTCCTTGTTCTCTTTGATAGGAGTGTTGCTGTCAGGCTTGTAGGCTTTCATAAGGTTGGTTCTGGTCAAAAATTCGTTTGCGCTGTAAACGCCGTTGAGGTTTTCGCCCGGGATATTCATAAATTTCGGGAGGCCTGCGCCGCTGCCGATAAACACGCTTTCGAAGCCGTATTCGTTCATAAGCTCGTCGATGGACAGAACTTTGCCGATAACCATGTTAGTTTCGACGTTAACGCCCAGATCTTTGAGGGTGTCGATTTCTTTCTGAACGATGGCTTTAGGAAGACGGAATTCAGGTATGCCGTAAACCAAAACGCCGCCGGCGAGGTGTAAAGCTTCAAAAACGGTCACTTCATAGCCCATTTTTGCGAGATCGCCCGCGCAGGTAAGTCCGCTAGGACCGCTGCCGATAACCGCAACCTTGTGGCCGTTGGAAGCGGGACGAACCGGTTTTTCGGTGCTGTTGGCGTTGTGCCAGTCGGCCACGAAGCGTTCAAGTCTGCCGATGCCGACGCTTTCGCCTTTGATGCCTCTGACGCAGAATTTTTCGCACTGATTTTCCTGCGGGCAAACGCGGCCGCAAACGGCCGGAAGGCTGGAGGATTCGGAAATGATTTTATACGCTTCTTCGAAGCGGCCTTCCGAAACTTCTTTTATGAAAGCAGGGATATTGATTTTGACCGGGCAACCTTGTCTGCACGGCTGATTTTTGCAGTTCAAACAACGTTTAGCCTCGTCGATGGCTTGTTCTTCGGTGTAGCCCAAAGCCACTTCTTTGAAGTTTTTGCTTCTTTCCGACGGATTTTGAGTCGGCATTTCGTTGCGTTTCAAGCTCATGTTAGGCATAGTTATTTGACCTCCTTCTTAAACAAATTGCAGGTTTCTTCGTGACGTTTGCGCTCGAACGGTTTGTACATCGAGCCTCTGGCCATAGCTTCGTCGAAGTCGACGAGATGTCCGTCGAAATCCGGTCCGTCAACGCAGGCGAATTTGGTTTCGCCGCCGACGGTAAGCCTGCAGCCGCCGCACATACCCGTGCCGTCAACCATAATAGGGTTCATGCTGATAACGGTCTTAACTCCGTATTTTTCAGTGGTTTTGCAAACGAACTTCATCATGATAACCGGTCCGATTGCGATAACCTCGTCGTATTTTTCGCCGCCGAGGATAAGGTCTTCCAAAGCGTTGGTTACGAGGCCCTTGGTGCCGTAGCTGCCGTCGTCGGTCATCATAACGAATTTGTCGCTGCAAGCCTTGAATTCGTCTTCTAGAATAACGAGGTCTTTATTTCTGAAGCCGACGATGCTGGTGACGTTTATGCCTTTTTCGTGCATTTTTTTAGCCACCGGATAAGCGATAGCGCAGCCCACGCCGCCGCCGACGACCGCGACTTTTTTAAGTCCGTCCGTTTCGGTCGGTTTTCCGAGAGGGCCGACGAAATCGTGAATGAAATCGCCTTCTTCGAGGTGATTGAGTTTTTCGGTGGTAGCTCCGACGATCTGGAATATAATGGACACCCAGCCCGCTTCCCTATCGTAATCGGCGATAGTCAGAGGAATGCGTTCGCCGTCGGCGTCAACTCTCAGAATGATGAACTGACCCGGTTCGGCCTTTTTTGCGATGAGCGGCGCTTCGACGTCCATGCGCGTAACAGTCGGATTCAAGCACTGTTTTCTTAAGATTTTATACATAATTCAACTCCTTATTCCCTTTCGGGAAGTAATACTAATATTTATCTTAACATATACGCGCGAAAAAACAAACTGTTTTTTGAAAAAACCTGAAAATATTGTAAAAACAAAAAACCTCCCGCCCGGGGAGGTTTTTTGGTATTTTTGCTGAAACAGCCGTTTACGACAGGCTGAAATCTTCCTGCCCGGCGTTAAGAAGAATCGGTGAAAAGGTCTTGACGTAAGCGTTCGAAGCGTTTCCGTCTTCAACCACCGTAACCGTAACCAGCAGAATGGTTTCGCTTTCTTTAATGAATTTAAGCTCAACGCTGTACTTTCCGTATATCGCTTTTTCCGACGCCTCGTCGGCGCCGAAAACCGCATTGCCGCCATAGGCCAGCACCGTTTTGCCGCTGCTGTATTCGCTTTGCTTCGTCCCTAACCTCGCGCCGTTGATTTCGATAGTTGCTTTGCTTAACGAAATCTGCAAGGTTGTCGCTTTTTCCACTTTGACAGAAACGTAGCTTTCCACAATTTTCGCGACTTCCTCTTTGGTTATGAGGTCGCGCCCTTTGTTGTACATGCCGAGGCTGGACGTCGTCAGCGTCATAACCGCAACGCCAAGTATCGCCATTATGGCCATAACCATAATCAGCTCCACCAGCGTTACGCCTTTTCTGTTCTTTATCCGCCCGAGGGCGGTTTGAAACCTTCTCATAATTATCCTTTCTTATACGGCAAAAACTCCGTAAAAACGTAGCCGTTTTCCTCATAGGTCAAAAGTAAGCCTTTCACCGTCGAGTTTGGAATTGTGTTTCCTGCCGTGTCCTTCATGGTCAGTGAACTTTCCTCAATCGTCAGCTTGCCACTCATTTCTTTGCCTGCCAAGGTTTTCAGAGCGGTCTCTTGATACGTCTTCTTTGTTGGCCAAGAACCGGCAGTTAAAGCACCGTTTATTTCACTATTATTCTTCGCTTTTGCAAAAACGACCGTTGCGTTGTTTGCCGCCGCCACGTTGTCCTCACCTTTTTTGATGTTGTTGAAACCGGTGGTGAACCCCCTGTAGGCCAGCAGGCTCATTATGGCAAAAATGGCAATGGCAACCACGCACTCCACAAGTGTCACGCCTCTTTTGCCTTTGATTTTTTCAATCCTTTTTGCCATATTTCACCTCTTATTCGTATCCTCCGGCCGTCCAATTTGCCGTACTGTTTGTTCCGTTATCGACAGTGATATCTCCAAGTCCATTAGTTTTTCCCAACGCTTCAGATAGCTTTGAAGCAATGTCTAAATCTTTTCCGAAATATTGCCATTGACCATTATTGTTGTTAGTACCCATAACTTTACCGGAAACAATAGCTCCTCCTTTTAGCATCTTATCGTTTGCATTAGGATTGTAGGTTCCCTTTGTCTCTTCGTCAGCACAGAAAAAGACACTTTTTGGATTTGGCATATAAATAACACCATTGGTGTAGCCACCTTTTTTTGCCATAGAAAACAACATTGGCCCTTCGCACATAAACATCGGCAACGATATGTTATTGTTGACATCATCATAATAGTTGGTTATTCTTGAATTTTCCCACATCATAAACCGCACGGAAAAATAATAACCTTCCAACACTGTATCGTTCAAATCGGTTCCGGTTTTGTAGTCGAAAGTAGCATATTTATAAAAATACTTTGCTCCATTTTCAGCCGTGTATTGATAAATTTTCTGACCACGATCGTCCTCATCGACGACTTTTGCCGCAACTATTTGATCTATATGTCGCCTATCTCCTTCAACTTTTGTTTCAAGACTTCCTAAAGATAAAACGTTGTTTCCGTTTCCACTCTTGAGTTCTGATATACGATTTGCATACGCAATATTAGGTAACGCATATATATAAGCCACGTTAAATTGGTTTTTTTGTCCATCGGCCAACAACATGCTTGTTCCAAGCCAACCGTTATCACCGATATTTATCCACCCTACCGTATCGTTAATGTAAACGTTTATATTTCCTAAACTCGTATCAAAATACAACCTCAAGTTGTCTTGATTACTATCTGACCTAGTATTAAATTGAGCACCAGTTTGCGTATCTTTAATATATTTCATGTCGTACATAACGATGTCAGTTATTATATACACTCTCAGCTCGGAACCGACTCTGCCATACAACCCTGCATAACCGTTATTTAAAAGTTTTTCCTTGTTTTCATTTAGTTTTTTCTTAAAATCATCTTCTCCGCTTACACCGCCGATATACCAAAGTCTTCCAAAGAAAGTATCGTCGTTTTTAACATCGGTAATAGCTGCAGCAGATCCCGGTTTTTTCGTAGTACCTGCAGCATTTCCTCTTTTTGTAACCCGAACGGCTTTTGCGCTTATTGCTTTCTGCAATGAATATCCAAAACTTATTTGTGTCGCAGATGTAACCCCTGTGAAATTAACGCCGTTGCGGTCGTTCAATTTGTTGTCACCGGATTGATATTCTTTTGCGTCGTTTCTGGTTTTTTTAAGATTAGGGTATGAATAATCGTCATTGTCAGGATTGTTATACGGTTTTTGATAGTAGCCAGCGCTTATTTCTGTTGCACTATAGTTGTAAACACCCATTTCTTTGAACACATCGGCTACCTTAGCCGGAAATCGCGTTCTTGCCTGCTCGCTTCGTGCAACGTTGTTATGGTTCTCTATAAATTTTTCAGAATACATCTCGCCGTTATAAGTCAAATCGTTAATAACGCTTAATCTACTGTTAACGGACGTGTTTTTAGTTTCCACTATTTTACATCCCATTGCATATACGCCGTATGCGCGTATTCCGTGCACTTTTGTCCATCCTTCCACGGCTTTCGTTCCGCCTAAATTCTCAGACGTAAACGATTCATCCGTTGCCTTATCAAGATAGAAATCAGTGCAATTTTTTCCTTGATAAAACTTGTACCATTTGCCCTTTTCGTAAAGGACTTCTTTTGAATCATACTTTGGTGAACTATGCCCGTCTTTAGCTCCCGATCCTTTTCCTCCGCATATAGACATATATGCCTCAAAGTAATGAGTGTCTTCCGCCACCAATTGCGTTCTTTCAAACACGTACTCGGTTTTTGTTCCACTAACTGTCAAACTTCCCTTATTGCCGTTGCCAACGACCGTAAATGCCTTATATGCACTGGCAACGCCGTCTGCGTTTGCCGTGGTATTAACTCCAAACGTAGTCAAATCACCGCAAATCACAACTTGGCTCGTCGGCAAATTACCCAGTTTTTTATCGCTCAATTGCACGTAAGCGTTATTCTGAACATACACGCTTCCGTTTACTACAAGCGTTTTATCTCCTTTCGAAACTATGTCCAAAAACTTTTGTTCATTCGTTTCTGCAACATTGCCCACTTTTTTCTCATATTCTTTCACTATTGTGTTTTGTAAAGTGTTATCTGTTTTATCGGAAGAACTTTCATTATCGTCTTTATAATATCTTCCTGTCAAAAGAGCGAACAAAAGATTACTTGCTCTCTTTTCATAGGTCGAGAGACTTTTATATTTTGAGCTAACCCACGATTGTATATATTTATGGCAATTTTTCCCTTGTACACCAATGCAAGTGCTGTCATCGTTGATAAAAATGGAAACGTCATCGGCCGTTCCTAAAACATCAGAAAGGAATTCGCCCGGAGTATTGTAATCTTTCAAAAAGTCTTTATACAAAACTCTATCGCTACCATCGTTGAAAAAATACTTATTACCTGCGGAATTATTTTTCTCAAAATCCTTGTTCAAATTGATTGTTTTTGAATATAATCCGGCCAAAACGTTTTCATACCCGGAAGCACTCGCTGCTTTGATTTCCGATTCATCAGGAAACTCCGGAAACGTCTTGAAAGTGTATGCTCCGTTATGGAACTCATCATCGTCGTTTTTTATTCCAAAATCGCCTTTCTTATTATTTTCTTTAACATAATAGCTGTTTGTGATCATTTCTTTTTCCGGATAATATCTTTCGAAACTGCCCGTAGGAACATATATGCTACCACCAACGTAAAGATTTCCTTTTATGATTGCATTTTCGTTATCGGTAGAACAACTTTTTCCGTCAGTGCTTCCTCTTACTCCGTCAACTAAACCGTTGAACAGAACGTTGCCTGAAACGTAAACGTCGCCTTCGATTTCGCAAGCGTTGATGATAAGGTCGCCGTTGACGTAAACGTTTTTCTTGATAATTGTAGGTACAACATTTGAGGAAGCTTTTTCTTTTTGGTTTTCCTTTAAATAAACTCTAATGTCCTCACCTTTATAGCCCAAAACCAAACTGCCGTTGCAGTAAACGTTTCCATTAATGGTACCCGGATAAACAGTATAACCAATATTACCGTCCCAGCTTTCATTCACTTCTTTATATCCTAACATTGCCAGAAGGTAGTCGCCATCCAAGGACAAATCGCCGTCTACCGTGCCTGTTTGCATGGAAAAACTTCCACCGCCGGACACCGACATGGAATTTGAAATTTGATTAACTACGTCTCTAAAAGAACCTGTTTCCAGCGAATGGGTAAATTTAAGCTGATAATTTGATTTTCCAACTTCGGTTTTTACAAGAATTTCAATTTTTGTAGCATCCACCTTAGTCATCGTAACTTTAGTTGTTCCGTATAATCCGGTATTGTTTGCAACAAAAGATTTTGAAGTACCAGCAGCCCATCCGTCTGGTTGATTATTGTAAAACGAATAAATGTTTCCAAAATTCGTCCCATCCTTGAGACCCTCAGCGACGGATAAACAAGACAATTGGGCCTTATGTTGAG
>ERZ808286.1265-NODE-1265-length-13096-cov-6.459167_pt1 | contig 13096 bp, 13 predicted proteins | sample MGYA00521276_ERZ808286 | MGnify/ENA primary metagenome ERZ808286 (study PRJEB31516, sample SAMN03275607) | gut metagenome | biome: mammalia-associated habitat; material: feces | host: Papio cynocephalus | place: Kenya | collected 2012-08-01 ... | reverse complement strand
GTGATTTTCTTTTTTTGTATCTGGTTTTATAGTGTATATTTATGTGAAATCTTTATTTAAGAATTTTCCATAGCCATTGTCCATTGTTGCTTTCCCATTACCAAAGCCCTTATTTGCCATAGTCTTCATATTTAGATCTTCTACACATACTACACTATACTGATTGGCTATCTCAGTAGATATTTTGTGCAGATTATCTAATGTTTCTGACTAATCTAACGTCTTCACCCACTATATTCCTCTAACGTGAAATAGGATACTTCCTTCCTTTTTTACGCTCCAACGTAACACTATAAAGAAAGTAACTGTCACCAATTTTCTTAACTGATGTTCCCTTTTTCTTATACTTCTAAACCCAATCAGGATAAGTCATACGTACTCCTTGTAGTGATATTAATACACTACATATAATATAATAATAAAGAGGAACTCCAACTTAAAACTGAAATTCCTCATTTAAATGACTAAATATTAGGCATATTTATTTCATGCTTTTATTCTGAGCTTTTTTTTAAGCTTCTCCCATATAGCTAAATATTAACTAAATAAGTATTAAGAATTATGGAGGTATTCATTAGGAATAATTTGATAAATGTTAAATTGCATTCATCCTTTAATGCCTGTACTTGCTATTCCTTCCATTATGTTTTTTCTGAAAATTAAAAATAAGATAAAAGTTGGAATAAGAGCAACAACACACCCAGCCATCATCATTCCATAATCAACAAAGTATTCATCCTGTAATAAAGTAAGCCCTATTTCAAGAACAAACATCTCTTTTTTGGTCGCAATTATTAAAGGCCAAAGATAACTACTCCATTCTGTTATAAAAAGAAGAATAGAAATAACAGAAATAGAAGAAACAGATAGAGGCAAAATAATCTTTTCTAATATAAACCAATTTCCTGCCCCATCAATCTTTGCTGCTTCAATCAAAGCATCGGGGATTTGCTCCATATTCTGCTTCATAAAAAATATTCCAAAACTAGAAATAATGCTTGGGAATACAATTCCAAAGTAAGTATTTATTGCTCCCATTGATCTTACAAAATTATACAATGGTACGATAAAAGATTCAAAAGGAACCATTATTGTTGCTAGTATTGCGTAAAAAAAGACCTTTTTTAATGGGAACTTAAACTTTGCAAAAACATATCCAACTAATGCAGATGTTAAAACACTCACAACAGTAACAGTCACTGATGATATCATACTATTTAGAAAATATCGTCCAAAATAACTATCGCTAAAAATCTTATGGAAGTTTTCAAGATATATTTTATGAGGGAACAAAGTAGGATGAACAGCATTAATCTCAGAAGGAGACTTAAAAGCTGTTATAAGCATCCAATATAGAGGAAAAACTGTTATTACAACTAACAAAAAGAAGAAAACAAGAATTATAATATCTAGTTTGTTTATTTTTTTAGCTTTTACTTCTTCCATTTTTATCCTCCTACTCCTCTTTATTGATTCTCATTTGTATAGCAGTAAGAACCATAATTATTATCAATAAGACAACAGATGCGGCACTTGAACGTCCCATAGAATGCATCTGGAATCCCTGCTGGTAGATATAGTAAACAATTGTTTTATAAATATTACCTGAGCTTTGGCTTCCACTTGTCATTGTTATAGCTTGGGTAAAAACCTTTATAAATTTTATCAATGACATTACAACAACAAAAAGAGTAATTGGTCTTATTTGTGGAATTGTAATTGAATGTAACTTTTGAAATCTATTTGCGCCATCTAAGTCAGCTGACTCATAAAGCTCCTTTGGCACAGTTTTGAGACCAACATAAAAAATCATCATGTTATAGCCCATCTCTTTCCATACACTAACAACAATAATTGGGATTGCAATTATTTTTTCGTTATTAATCCAATTTATGCTTTTTCCACCAAAAAAATTAATTATAGAATTAATAAAACCAACATTATAGTCGAAAAGCATTTTCCACATAAGTGTCGATGGTACCATTGATACTATTACAGGAAGAAAGAGTATTGCTTGCCAAAGCTTCATTCCCTTACGTTTAGTGTTAACGACAGAAGCCAAAAAAAGACCAAAGACAACACTTAATACAACAGAAAAGAAGGCAATTATAAATGTATGCCAAAGCGCCTTTCCAAATTCAGCATCTGTTAAAATATACTCATAATTATCGAAAGCAATAAATTTCATTCCAGGTCTAATCATATTTTTTTTGAAGAATGAAATTACGATAGTTTCAATAATTGGAATAAAACGGATAATAGCAAAAAGTACCATTACTGGGATAAGAATACTAAAACAAAAAATAAAATCATTACGTTTTTGCTTATTTTTAAGTCCTATCATTTACTCCTCCATAAATAAAAAGATTTCGGTTCCTCTCCAAATCAGGAGGGGGAATACTGTTAGAAAAGGAACCGAAAAATGATTATCTTTTATTCTGCATATTCGTCATATTCTTTATATGCATCGTTTACTAATTCTGCTAATTTATGAACAGCCTTCTTAATTCCCTCAGGATTATCAAGAAGAGAAGAATCAGCAAAAATACCAGGCAGTGCCTCACCTACCTTTGTTTGTGCCAAATCATAGGCATTATGAACAGGAACGTTGTAAATCTTCATATCTTCAGGCATCTCAAATCCAGGGATTAGGCGTTCATCGAGACCTGCTGTTTTATCTGAGCCAATATATGGGTTATAACAATATCTTTGTCCAGTCTGTACTTCATACATCTCTTCACTTGTAGCCATTTCAATGTACTTACGTGCATATTCCTTATTTTTTGCATCTTTTGGAACATAAAGATTAAGAGAAAGAAGGAATGTTGCTCTTTGAACATTTCCCTTTGGCATTGGGGAAGTGGTCCAATTAATATCTGGTCCTTGCTTTGCAATTGATAGAGCAGATGATGCTTCACGCATATTGATTGCAGTCTTACCATTAGCAAAAGCCTCAGTATCTTTCATACTAGCAAAATCATCTACCTTATACTTATATAGCATATCAATATACATCTTGAGAGCATTATAACCACCCTCATTGTCAAATCCAGCATGGTACTTTCCTGGCTCAGTCTTGCTTTCTTCCCACAAGTTAACACCGTTTGAAAGAAGAGCTAATACCCAGAATTTCTGTGTTGTCCCATTTGGATTTCCACCTAGACGCATAGAGAATCCACTAACAGTAATATTTCCATCCTCATCACGTTTTGTCATTTTAATTGCAGCATCTAAAACTTCTTCCCAAGTATCAGGAACACTGTCATATCCTGCTTCTTTGAGCATATCAACATTCCAATAGAACAATTCATGGAAAGGAGCAGAAGGAACACCATATGTCTTACCTTCATATGTTACACTTTTCGTTAAGGATGGCTCCATTTTGGCTAGAATCGCATCAAGTTCAGGTGTATTTGGTTCAAAATAACCAGCTGTTACATATGGGGTTGCCCAGCTATCTTCTATTTCCATAATATCTGGAACATCGCCAGCTGGAAGAACAACTGCAAGACGTTTAACAAAATCCTGTATTGGCATGTAGAGAACTTCTACACTCTCAACTTCTGGATATTTTTCAAGAAATGCTGGAGTGACTGTATTATTGTAGAAGTCAGCCATACTCTGGGCAGAATTCCAAATTGTTAACTTAATACCTTCTCCCTTCTTTGTAGAAGAAGAATCGTCACTCGTACTAGTAGTGCTTGCTTGAACAGACTGAGAATCATCTTTCTTAGAACATCCAACAAGGACGAAGAAAGAAATAAAAACAACCATCAACACCAAATAGATTTTTTTCTTCATATTTACTCCTAGTCAACCAAAACCGCAAACTAAAGAAAAAAAGGTACTAATAGTAAAATTAAAATTTTATTTCATTAAAAACAAAAAAAACAAAAAAGTCAATTATTTTTATTTTAAAGATAAAACATATCCCATGTTTGTTGATATTTCAGAGCTAGCCTTAATTAAGTTTTCTAAGCAAAAATCTCTCTTTCCTTCTGTTTCTCTAAAGAGAGGCCAATTTAAACTTAAGGATGCAATAATAGTTCCATCATGATCATATATTGGGCATGCTAAGCCATGTATGTTTTGTTCATATTCGCTAACACTTTCTGCAAAACCATTCTCTTTTATTTCTTTTATTACTTCTCTCAATTTTATTGGGCTTTTTATCGTATTTGATGTATAAGGTATTAATATTTCCTTACTAATATACTTTTGAAAATCTTCTTCGCTTAAACCACTTAATAATATTTGGCCAGCAGATGTACAATAAAGAGGACTATGCTTTCCTATCCGCTCATAAAAGCGCTGTTCGTAACGGGAAAAAACTGTTCTTACATGAAGGGCACTATTATCTTCAAGAATACAAAGAATGCTAGTTTCTCCAGTATTAAAGGAAAGATCCTCCATAAATGGCTTAGCGATACGGCTAAGTTCAACATCGTCGATTGAACGACAAGCAACAGAAAATAATTTACTAGTTAGCTTATATCTATTATCTCTATTCTTTTCAACATAATCCAACTTTTGGAGTATTGAAAGAAATCTAAAAAGCGTTGGCTTAGCTAGTCCAACTATTGGTGCTAATTCCTCAAGAGTAAAACCAGAGTTAACAGATAAAGACTCCAAGATTTTTATAGTTCTATAAACAGAATTAGTTGAAAGATTAGATAAATCATCCATCTTATCCTCATTATTTTCCATGCTTTGATTTCCTTATGTTTATACTTTAACATCTCAAAATTATACTTTCAATTGACTCATTATAAAAGCAAAAAAATAAGCTACCTTCACGGTAGCTATAATCATTTCAGAGAAATCATTATTTTTTCTTACTTATATCCTCAAAAGGACCCTCTGGGAATGACTTCATAAAACCTTCTGGTTTTACAAATACTTCATAATACACATAATCAAGATGATGACCCTTAGGAATTATAGAACCATGAGGTAATCCAGCTTTAATGTAACACATATCACCGGCTTTCTGTTCAAATTGTATGCCATTTACCTCCATAGTAAAATCACACTTACTATGACAAACATTGTACTGAGCAACAGCGTTATGTCCAATTTCATAGAAGCCAGAGTTTTCTTCAGCATGGTTAGAACCAACAACTAAACGAACCATTTGTCTACCCTGTACAACTGTATACTGAACATTATCATCATTCTTTTTTACATCCTGAGTGTAAATTAAGCAGTCAGATTCTTTTCTAAATAGAGGGAGAACAAGATGAGATGCTTTATAATTTTCTACATCATAATCAGATAAAAATAGATCAAACTTTGTATACTCTAAGTCTGTTACAGCATGAATTACATAATCCTCTGTCATTGAAGTAAAGAAAAAAGATAGCTCTTCTATGTTATAAGCTTTTTTCTTTGTTAATACGTAGCCCTTACCTGAAGTGAAAATATAAGTAGATATAACACGATCTCTACTCTTTCCTTCTAGATTACTTCCTTCTTTAATAATTCCTTTGTAGCTCTTAATAAAATCTAAAGCGCCACTAAGTACTTCTGTTTCAGCGCAGCCGTTAACAAATGAGTACTTAACTTCATCTTTCTTTACTACACCGTAATCCATAGATTCCTCCATTTATGAAATTTAATTTCATTTAATTTAGTTTTGACTAGAGTAAACCACTAAAAAAACTGATTGTCAACTTTATTATTTCAATTTTTTAAAATAATCTATTTTTATAAAACACAATGCGAGGGAACATGACAAATAAAAAATCTATGGATTTCACATCGGGACAAATTATTAAACCACTACTTTTATTTTCGCTTCCAATGTTTGTTGCCAATATTTTACAACAAATGTACAACGTAACAGACTCAATAATTGTAGGCCAATTACTTGGCTCAAATGCACTAGCTTCAATTGGCGCTAGCAGTGCTATTATCAATCTCTCTATTTCACTTGTAATTGGAATGACCTTGGGTGTTGCAGTTACTGTCTCGCAATTATTTGGAGCTCAAGATATAACTAATGTACAAAAAGCTGTTTCAACATGCTATTCATTTTTTATTTCTTGTGGAATTCTAATATCCATAATAGGTTATATTCTTTCTCCTAAATTACTAGAAATTGTTAATGCACCACCAGAGATATTATATGATGCTCTTTCATACTTAAGAATAACTTTTATGGGAACAACATTAATGATTGGCTACAATGTAGCAAATGCTATTTATCGTGGTCTTGGTAACTCTCGCCTACCTCTTATTTTTCTTATTATTTCCACAATATTTAATATCATTCTCGATATAGTCTTTGTAAAGACACTTAATTTAGGAGTAAAGGGAACAGCTCTAGCTACAATTATTTCTCAAGCAATTTCTTTTATTCTTTCTTTTTCATATTATCAAAGAAATTATCGAAGTATTAAGCTATCCCCTTCGAACTTCAACTTTGAATTATCACTCTTAAAAAAAGTATTAAAAATAGGAGTCCCTTCTGGTATAAAAGGTGGAATGTATTGGGGTGGATTTGTAGTAATTACTTCCTTAATTAATAGTTATGGTCCAAATACTGTAGCAGCATATTCAATAGCTAGTAGAATTGACTCTATTTTACAATCTCCTCTAATAAGTTTGCAACATGCTCTTTCTACGTATGTAGGTCAAAACTATGGAGCAGGAAAAAAAGACAGAATAAAAACAGGCGTAAAAACATCAATGCTTATAGGACTGTGTTTCTCTCTTGTAATGACACTAATTGTATTTCTTCTATCAAACAGCCTGTTAAGTCTCTTTACAGACGACAGAACTGTTATCGAAATTGGAACTCAATACTTACATATTACAAGCATGTTCTACATAATCTATGCACTACAAGAGGTTGTTCAAGGGGTTGCTATAGGAAGTGGAGATACAATTATTCTTATGATCTCTACGATAACTGCAATGTGGATAGTTCGAATACCATGTGCATACTTTTTTTCTTCACTATGGCAAAGTAAAGGTATTTGGCTTAGTCTTCCAACAGGTTGGTTTGTTGCTGCAATTTTTGCTAATGGATACTATCTTTCTGGACATTGGAAGAAAAAAATAGATAAAAAAAACAAAGCTTAAAATAATATTTTTAAAATAAAGTTTCTAAATATTAAAAGAACAATAATATGGTATAGAGAAACTTAGTATTAAATAATTGCTAATGCTGAAAAGAATTATATAATTTTTGGATATTAAATGAATAAAAATACATTTTTTTATGAAATTCAATTTTAATATTGCATTATTTAAAAACTCTGATATTATTAGACTAACCAAAACGCAACGACAAAGAAAAAAACTTTATAGTAAGGAGGAAAGATGGCAATAGCAATTGCAAAAGAAAAAGATAAACCCACTAATTTTGTAAATGGATATGCAGAGAAAGAGCTTCTACCTGGAACACACCCTCTAGTAAGAGGCTATAAATGTATATTGAAAAAAAAGAGTTTCCACTCTCCCCTAATGTATAAAGATAAGACTGTTGTCTTTATTTTTTCGAAGGGTAAAGGATATATTACAAACTCCGAAAAAGCCTACAATATTGAAGGTGTATGTTTCTTTATTCCAGATTTTGATAGTGATCAGTACACTATCTACGCTGCAGAAGATATGGAATATATGATGGTTATTACAGATATGATTCCTTCTGATATAGAGGCATATAAGAATACTCATATTATTCTTCCTCTCTTTAAGAAGCTCTCAGACTGTGACCAATATACACAAACATGTAAAGGTCCTCATACTCAGAGTTGGTCTGTTGTACACTCAGGAAACCTTGCTAGAGTATTAATTGGTGTTGTTAAAGCTGATGGAGAAGGAACTACCGAAAAGGGTCACCCTGCTGTCGATCAGTGGAATTATTGTTTACCAGGTGCCGATTTTCATCTGACAGTTGAGGATGAGACAATCAACACAGAAGAAGGAGATTGGTCTTTTGTTCCTGCAGGATTAGACCATAGCCTACTCTCAGACAAAGGTAAAAGTGTATTCTACGTTTGGTTTGAACATAAGACAGCGGAATTAAAATAGTAGTTATTTAGACGAGACCCGGATGATTTTGTTTAAACTTTAATAAAAACTCTTAGGTGAAATACAACATCATCTAAGAGTTTTTGTTGTTGCTACTCTAAAAATGTACAATTTCGAATATAAATATATTTTTAGTCTCCTAAATGTAGGAAAAAGTAGCAAAAAATATGCAAATTAAGCTACATAAAAAACACGAAACAATATAGGATGTGAATAAGGATGATTTAATCACATGTTATATAGAAAGGTAGAAAGTATAATTCGTAATTGGATTACTAATGACAAAAGAGCTTTGCTCGTAGATGGAGCAAGGCAAGTGGGAAAAACATTCACAATAAGAGAGGTATTAAAAACTCAAAATTGTGAATACATCGAATTTAATCTTTTAGAAAACCCCTCTATTATTAATCTGCTTGCAAAATGTGAATCTGTTGACGAAATGATTTTAGTAGTCTTTCTCTCTTTACAGACAAATGAACCTCCTCGGGGCAAGCCCCGAGGTATCAGACCATCTCTTTATTTTGATTTTGGCTATACTTCGCCAAAATCAAGCTCAAGTTGCCCGTCATATAACTTTTTATATTCCTCCACATCTCTTCCTTGGTTTCTTATATACTTTTCTATCGTATCTCGGCTTGCGTACATTCCTACTGTATTTGCATAATATCCGCTAGTCCAAAGATTCCCTCCCCATAATATTTCTTTCTTTATTTGTGGATATTGTTTAAAAATCTCTCGTGCTGTAATGCTTTTTATTGTTGTAACAATTTTGGTTACCGAAATATTTGGTACACTTTGGACTAGCAAATGCACATGGTCTTCTTCCATACCTATTTCCACGAATCTAATTCCATAACCGCAATCCTCAATACCTATGCATATTTCCTTAAGCGTTTCCGCTACGTTTGGCGTAAATACTTTATTACACCTATACTTTGCAGGAAACACGAGATGGTAAATTAGCAAAGTTCTATTATGAATCTTCACTATGTGTTCATCACTCATACTCGAACATTATATCTCACGACCCAAAGGTCAGGGAATGGACCCAAGCTCAAATCACAGTACGTTTCGTAATTTGAGCAAATTTAAATAACTTTTCCGTCTAATAGATTTACTTTGCAATGCAAAACATATATAGTATAAGTACAAAAGCAAGAAAATGAGTTGACATTCATGGCTACAACAACAAATTTCAGTGTCCGTATGGACAGCAACATTAAGAAACAGTGCGAAGCAATGTATGGTGAATTAGGTCTCAACCTTACTACCGCTATCAATGTGTTTCTTCGCCAATCGCTCCGCGTTGGTGGTTTTCCTTTTGATGTTCGCATGGAGCAACCAAACAAGAAAACAATGGCAGCAATGTTGGAAGCAGAACGTATTGCACATGATCCGTCTGTAAAACGCTACTCTGATGTAGAGGAAGCATTGAAGGCGTTAAAAGAATGAGTAAACATTTAAACATTGTTTGGACAAATCAATTCAAGAAGGACTACAAGTTGGCGATGAAACGTCATCTTGATATTAACCTTTTGGATGATATCATTCGCAAACTGGCAAGCAGCGAACAGATTCCAGAAAAGAATAAAGACCACGCTTTAACCGGAAACTGGGTCGGACATCGTGAGTGCCACATTCAGCCGGATTGCTATTGGTCTATCGGATTGAGAATGATTTGCTCATCTTGACATTATCCCGAACAGGAACGCACAGCGATTTATTTGACAAGTAAGAAAATGCACTCGGTACAAACGCTAGGTGCATTTTCCTTCTTCCCCTGTTGCTACTCTAAAAATGTACAATTCCGTATATAAATATATTTTTAGTCTCCTAAATGTAGGAAAAAGTAGCAAAAACTACAAAAATTAAGCTACATAAAAAACACAAAACAATATAGGATGTGAATAAGGATGATTTAATCACATGTTATATAGAAAGGTAGAAAGTATAATTCGTAATTGGATTACTAATGACAAAAGAGCTTTGCTCGTAGATGGAGCAAGGCAAGTGGGAAAAACATTCACAATAAGAGAGGTATTAAAAACTCAAAATTGTGAATACATCGAATTTAATCTTTTAGAAAACCCCTCTATTATTAATCTGCTTGCAAAATGTGAATCTGTTGACGAGATGATTAGTAGTCTTTCTCTCTTTACAGACAAATCATTCAAAAAAGGAAAAACATTTATATTTTTTGATGAAATACAGGAATTTAAAGAACTTTCAACTAAAATAAAATTTTGGGTTGATGAAGGATCATTTCGTTATATACTAAGTGGATCATTACTAGGAGTGGAAGTAAAAAACATTAAATCAGCTCCTGTTGGATATTTAAAAACAATCACAATGTATCCATTAGATTTTGAAGAGTTCTTACAGCTTTATAATTTCACTGATGAACTAAAAAAACTTCTTTATTCTTCATTTGTTAATAAGACGCCAGTAAATGATTCTCTTCACACAAGGCTAATGAGGATATTTAATATGTACCTCATTGTTGGAGGTATGCCCTCTGCTGTTGAAAAATTCAAAGAGAGCAAAAACTTAGAAGATGTAATGAATATCCATGAGGATATCATAGCTCAATACAAAAAAGACTTCACTCATTATGAAACGGAAGACAAAAAACCTTATCTTACAAAAATTTATGACCTCATTCCTGCAGAATTAAACTCAAATAATAAACGATTTAATTATGCTGATATCAAAAAAGGCCTTCAATATTCTAGAAGTGAAAATAACTTTCTTTGGCTTAGCGAATCTGGAGTTGCTCTTACAGTCTATAACATTGTAGAACCAACAATTCCACTTATGCTCAATGAAAAAAGCAACCTTTTTAAGCTTTTTTTATCTGATGTTGGAATGTTAACAACAATGTATGGTAGAACTACAAAAATAAAACTTTTATCAGATAATGAAGATATTAATAATGGTGCATTGTATGAAAATGTAATTGCACAAGAATTAAAGGCACATGGTTTTAATCTCTATTATTACAACAGCAAAAAATATGGCGAATTAGATTTTGTTATTGAATATAAAGGAAAACCACTTCCAATAGAAGTAAAAAGTGGCAAAAACTATATGAGACATTCTGCGCTAAGTAATGTAATGGAAATATCTAATTATTCAATAGATGAAGCTTATGTTTTATCGAATTATAACGTAGAGCAGAAAGATAAATTAACGTACTATCCAGTATATATGATTATGTTTATTAATGAAGAAAATATACTATTACCTGTTGTAGATTTAGATGATTTATCTAACTAAGGAAATAAAATAGTGTCAGCTTTTAAGCTAAAGAGGAGTGATTCATACATTGCCCCATAGTGCTGACACTAATTCATAGTATTCTTTTTAGCATTGAAAAAATTCAAAGTATAGATTTTAAATTACCTATTTCACCAGGCCATTCATTTCCTTTTGCCCATCTAAGACTTGCTTTTTTATCTTCATATAACCCTTCTCCATTTAAAAAATCTATAAAACCATAAACACCACCTACATCTTCTATAAGGGGAAGTCCATCGGCAGCAATAACTATTGGACGAGCGAGTGTAAGTACATGCTTTATAGCTTCCTTAATTCCACTAGGAGAGACTCTTTTTTTGAGATATTCAACATTATCGTGACAAGTTATTGTAAAACGCCAATTATCACCAAAGTCATATGTATAATGGAGTTTTTCCACAAAAGGATAGACAAAAGGTATAGATGCTTCTGTTTTTCGAGAGAACACAGATGCTTGTTTTATGCTCTTTTTCATATATCCATCATATTCCTCAATACCCTCATATTCTTTATGTCCAGAAGTAGAAAAGATTTGTCCGACAGAGATTGTTTCATTAAGAGCAAATGGATTTAATTCAAAAGAGAACTTTAGGTCATCTAATGTCTTTGAAAAAATATCTTCATCTTTTATTTGATCATGTATATAAAAGTATGATTCTTCATATACTTTCCTGTAGATTGGACCTGTGTATTTTCCTCTCATCCATTTTTTTGGACTTCCACTCTCATAATCATCATCCCAGAAATCAAGATTTTCATCTCTATATGGGTTTTTAAAAATAAGACCTACCATATCTTTCCATCTAGAAACTTTATTTTGAGTAATCCACTCCAGGTCTTCATCAAAAAGAGTATACTCATGTAAATGTGAATTGGTAAAACCGAAAGCTTGATTAATAGCATAGTGAAGATTATGAAGAGGAATATTATATGGTACGATAATATCACGAGAGATAGTATTACCATACTTTATTTCAGCCTCTTTCTTTGCCCCTTTTAAGGAGGCGTCAAGTTCAATGTGAAGAACAATTACATTTGGTAATATCTTAAAAAGCTTTATCTCTTCAGAAGTAAATAAAGGATTTAGGTGAATTGGATCATCTTTTCTTATCTTATTTGATAAACCCATTTGCCTAATAGCCTCTTCAAAGCGTTCACTTTTTTCGCTTTCCTTAAAAAAAGTTTCAGTTCCAATCCCCAAATTAGTTTTTTTTCTTACAACCTTTGATAGAAATACCTTTTCTCTCTTTCGAAATGATTCAACATATTCAGCACCACTACTCTTCTCTTCGCCATTATAGATAACCTTCTCGTATGGTATGTTAATTTTAACTGTAGAAGTAGAAACTCCTAAAGCAAGAGCAATGTCAGATATATCATACCCTTCTTCTTTAAACTTCATAATATCCTGATGAAGTGGAGAATCAATCACACCCGCTGTAATAAGAATCTTATTAACTTTAGCACGGGTAATCTTAAAATGCTCAGCTACAGCACTCATATTGCCTTCACTATGTTCGCTGTCAATTGTTGAATAATAATAGTCAACAACACTGTTCATAAATTTAATTTCGTTTTCTTTCATATATATATATTCCTTTCTTACAAGTTAACATAAAGCATAAAGAAGAGATGGTCAATATTTTTTTACAAGTTAACACTAAAAACTTTAATAAAACAGAAAACATCACCTTTCTGCACTACTTTAGTCTTTTTGCTAACACATGGCATCTCTTCTTGTAAAAAGCAATTGCGTATG
>ERZ808286.1263-NODE-1263-length-13109-cov-8.294469_pt1 | contig 13109 bp, 13 predicted proteins | sample MGYA00521276_ERZ808286 | MGnify/ENA primary metagenome ERZ808286 (study PRJEB31516, sample SAMN03275607) | gut metagenome | biome: mammalia-associated habitat; material: feces | host: Papio cynocephalus | place: Kenya | collected 2012-08-01 ... | reverse complement strand
GCAAAAAAATGATTAATAATATTTTAGTTGAACAATTTTTGGGAAGTTAACAATTTAACGTTCTCTTAGATTATGATTTATTTCTTAAAAGGTCTTTATAAGGTAACAAATGAGTGTGATCATTTATGCTTTCTAAATAGTAGAGCTTCTTTTTTTCATCATAGAGAAGATAGCTTATACTTGTATTTTCAAGATACTTTGAAAGAGCTAAGCGTGATGAAAATGGAAGGCTAAGAAGGCCACATATAAGAGAGCGAATTAATCCTCCGTGACAAACGATTAGAATACTTTCATATGGATTTTCTTCAATTTCTTTAAATACAATCTTTGCTCTGTTATAAGCCATTTCTCCATTTTCACCATTAGGAAATGCCAAGTCTTCTTTTCTGCTATTTACTCTATCAAAGAAATCTTTGTTCTCGTTATCAGCTGATGAGATTAGCTTTCCAGTAAGTAGGCCGTAATCTATTTCACAGAGTTCTTTTCTTCTTTCTATATCCATGTGCCAGTTCTCATTAAGAATATCAGAAGTTTCAATTGCTCTTTTTAGAGTGCTGGAGTAAATCTTATCGAAGTGGATACCTTTTAACCTGTCTCGTAAGAGTTCTGCTTGCTTTCTGCCTATAGAAGATAGAGAGGCATCTTCGTTAAATAATTCGGTGTCTTGCCTGCCATGTCTAACTAAATAGATTTTCTTCATACTAGTTCCTTATAGCGCTTTACTGTTTCTTTTATTAGTCTTTCAAACTTTATATTTTTTTCAACTTCAATATGCTTAATCTTAATACTATGACTAGAAACAACATTTTGACCAACTAGGGCCGCACCGAGTGCGCTAATTTCTTCGGAGTTAAGGAGTAAAACAGGTTGTGTAATAGCAGATGATAGATAGGAGAGAAAAGTTTTATTTTTAGTAATTCCTCCACCTACAACAAAGATGCCATCTTTATTTAAATTATATTGATTCTCTAAATCACATCGCATTATTTCGGAGAGTACAGATAGATAAAGATAGGCTGATTCAATAATTTCTTCTCTTTTGCAACCTCGTTTAATCTTGTAAATATTGAGCCAATCTGTGTCGTTAGATGCCTGAATAAAATCACCATTACTTGAAAATAAACATGCCGGTTCTGTTGATGTAAGATTTGATATATCTTCATTCATCTTGGCATAATCGTCGTTGTAAGAAGTAATTGTTCTAATGCTTTCTAGCATAGAGCCAAAGGAACGGAATGAGCGAGTTGCAGTATATTTTTTAGGGAAAAACGAAGGTTGCAGATATCCTTTTGCACTTGGAACAAAATTTTCTATTTTGTTCTCATTTACAAGAGTTGCCAAAACTTCAGATGTCCCCATAGAAGAGTAGTAAAGGCTTTTGTTCTCTTCTTGAAGACTTTTTTCTATTCCGTAGAAGCCTACTATATGATCATGACCTCCAATTCCATAGTAAATGTTGTCACATTTGCCACCCTCATGTCCCATAGGTAAAATTAGTGAAGGTAGAACAATTGAAAAATAATCTAGTAGAGGCTCTATCCACTTTTTTGTTCTTATATCAAAAACACCTGAGCGTGAAGCTTGTGAATAATCCCAGAAAGGAAGACCTGTTTTTCTATAAACAAAATATGATGATAGGGGGAGAAAGAGATCAGCGTCTTTTACACCTATAATTTCTCTTTTCATCCAAAGAATTTTATGTATTGAAAATAAGGGCTTTGTTAGTGTACCTATTGCTTGACTCGGAGCTAAAGATTCTATTATCTCTCTTTCTTCTTTTGTGCTTGTAATCTCTTTTTCATCCCATAATGGAGGATTGCATATAACTTTATGTTCCTTTATAGGAACAATTGTTTCGCCAACTGATGAGAATCCAACACTTTTTACATTATAGAATGAAGATAATGACTCTAGAGTATTATCAACAAAAGATTCAATTTTCTTTAAATCAAAGAAGAGGTGAGATTTATATTGTATTTTTGGAGTACTCTCTTTTATTACTTTCTCAATTGTACCATTTTCAGCTAATAATAAGCATTTTAAGTTTGTTGTACCGATATCATAACCAACGTAGTACTCCATCTTTTCCTCACTTTAAGCCGTGTGAAAGATGCGTTGCTTTCTTTTGTGCACATTTCATGCCAAATGCAACTGCATCCTTAAGTGTCTTTCCTTCAAGAATAGAATATGTTAACGCACCTGTAAGGGTATCACCACAGCCTATAGTATTAAATACTTTTATTGGTTTATTTTGTACAGGGAAGAAGCTATTACCATCATAAACCCAAGTATCGTATTTACCTCTAGTTATGACGCTCTTGGTTCCATATTTAGAGTAAATATCTCTTGTTATTTCTTCAACCTTCTTTTTCATTTCATCATTTGTATTATTTTCTAGAATGTTGTTTCCTAGTCCAAATGTGAAACAGAACTCACATAAGTTAGGTTTAATGATAGAAGGTCTTGCTTTTAGTGAAGCTTTTAAATCTTCACCTTTTATATCTAAGACTGTTAAGATTCCTTTTTCGTTACATTTCTCGATGATTGAAGGAAATAGAGTAGAGGAAAAGCCTTCTGCTTTTGTACCAGATATTACAACTGCAGAATGGTTGTCAATTTCTTGAAGAAAGAGCTTATATAACCTATCTGAAGCACCTTCATCAACTTTTTGAGCTTCTTCGACTAACTCAGTTGATGTGTTTTTTTCTTCATTAATTATTGTTACACAAGTTCTAATTTCTGAGTCAACTAATATATGTTTTACATTAATTGACTCAGCTTTACATAGTGATAAAAACTCTTCAACCCTAGGCCCACCAAGCTGCGTTATATTAACGCTTTGGTAGCCAAGATCTCTTAAAACTCTCGAGACGTTAATAGCTTTTCCTGAACAAACTTGTCTATGAATACTACTTCTATTTACTTCATTTTCTTTAAATGAAGAAAAAACAATCTGTTTTTGGAATGTTGGGCTAAGGCCTATGGTTAAGACAGAGTTCATCTAATTTTCCTCACTTACGCTCTATTTTCACTTCCCATTACGTCAATGATTTCACTGCAAATAGAAGAAACCTTGGCGATAACGAGTTTGCTTACAGCTCTAGGATCGCTCTTTGATGCTGGGTCATTGTAACCAGCAACAGAAGTGTCAAATACACCATGAACCTTAAGCTCTGTGCCAACGTTAATCTTTCTAATTCCAAGCTTGATGGCTTTTCTGAAATCATCATAAGGGACACCTGTACCACCATGTAGTACTAATGGTGTAGAAGGAAGAAGAGAGTGAATCTTTCCAATACGATCAAAGTCAAGTTTAGGTTCTGCTTTATAGAAGCCATGAACAGTACCTACAGCAACTGCAAGAGCATCAATGCCAGTAGCATTAACAAATTCAAAGGCCTTCTCTGGTTGTGTAAACATTACAGACATATCATCAACAACGATATCGTCTTCCTTGCCACCAACATGTCCGAGTTCAGCTTCTACGCTTACTCCATACTTGCTAGCATATTCAACGACTTCTCTTGTATCTGCCATATTAGCTTCAAAATCCTTCTTTGATGAATCAATCATTACAGATGTGAAACCGTTATCTACACATCTCTTTAATAAGTCAATATCTGTGCAATGGTCTAAGTGTAAAATCATGTTAATACCAAAGTCTGCGGCAATTCCTTCAGCCATCTTTACAACAGCCTTTTCGCCCATAACTTTGATTCCACTTGTTGTTGCCATTGCAATAACAGGACTCTTTTTTTCAGCTGCAGCTTTTGCAATACCAACAAGGTTGTCAAATGAGAAGAAGTTAAATGCAGGAACAGCATAGCCACCCTTCATAGCTTTCATCATTTCATACTTCATTGTTACTAAACTCATATATTCCTCCTAAGAGCTTTTACTCTTTTTAAAACAATTTCTTTATTTATCTCTATATCGCTAGAAGTGAGAATAACAGTAGACTCTTCATCCCACTTTGGCTTTTCAGGGGAGAGAGTTTCTATAAATCTCCCTTCATTATTTAAAAAATCTTCATCTCTAATGCTTTTTCTCTCACTTATCATCTTTTTGTGTTGCTCAAAACTTGGAGCCATATAGAAGAGAAGAAGAGAAAAATCATTTTTTACCATGGATTTTAGTTTGTTAGGAAAACTGCTATCCTGCAGTTCTTTTGTCAGTGGAGCAGATATTATTACAGATATACCTAACTCCAAATTCTCTATGGCTGTATTAAGAAGGGTGGAGTAGCAAGGTGCTCTCCATTCTCTATAGAAGCCATATCTATCTGCATCCTTAAATCCAATTTTACTTTCAATTGAAGTAAGAAAGCTTTGATTAAGGGTATCATAATCCAAATAAGCAATCTTTTCTTCTTTTGCTATTATTCTTGAGAGTGTACTTTTGCCTGTGCCTGCTTTTCCTGCAAAGATAATTAAAATCGCCATTATTCAATCTCCATTATCTTTGCTTTTTCTAAGTATTTGGAAAAGAGAGAAAGCGTTGTAGCTCCTGTTCCTTCCATTTCTAAAGAACCGGAAGCCGCTGCTGTTCCATAGCTAAGCATCTCTTTTAAGCCTCTATCCTGTAGATAAGCTTTAATAATTCCAGCAACCATATTGTCGCCAGCACCTTGGGCACTCTTGGCATTTTCGACAATTGCAGGAGCAAAGAAGGCGTTGTCTTTATCAAAAATAAGAGCTCCATCTTTTCCTAAAGAGACAACAATGACTTCTACTTTTTTTTCTCTAATCAACGCTGAAGAAATATCTGTAATTGACTTGATAGAACCATCACCACCAAAAGTCTTTTTAAACTCGTAAAGATTTGGTTTTATAAGATATGGGGAGGCCTTAAGACCTTCTAAAAGAGCATCTCCTTCTGTATCAAGGATTACTTTAACAGAATTTGAATTAGCTATCTCTATTAGCTCTTTGTAAGCACTTCTTTCTAAGCCTTGAGGAAGGCTTCCTGATAGAGCAACTATAGAGCTAGATGAAATCTCTTTTTTAAAAAGTACTTTAAAGTCTTCCCAACTTGATGGTTCTACTCTTGCTCCCTTTTGGTTAATTTCTGTTGTAGAAGAGTCTTCTGCGTTCCATATTTTTATGTTTTCACGAAGCTCTCCATTCTCTTCAATACCCAAGAAACTTAATCCGAGCTTGCTTAAAGATGTAAGAAAATAATCTTTATTATCTTTAAAGACAAAACCAAGCGCTTTGTTTTCAACTCCAAGATTATTTAAAGCTAAGGAAACATTTATCCCTTTTCCTGACACTTCTCTACGGCTTTCTTCCATTCTATTCATCGAGCCATAAAGAAATGACTTAAGCTTAATAGTCCTATCGATACATGGGTTAAGTGTAACAGTTACTACCATCTTACTCTTTTACGCTTCCTGCAACCTTATTGATGAAGAACTCTTGAGAGAGATTGAATAGGATGAGGGCAGGGATAGCGATAATAACGCTAGTTGCCATCAAAGAGCCCCAATCTGTCATCTCGTCGCCCTTAAATGTTGTTAATCCAACTGTAAGTGTATAAGCTGCTTTCTTTGTAATTAAAGAAGAAGCGATTAAGAACTCCTGCCATACCTGAATAAATGTATATACACCAGTAGCTACTATTCCTGGAGTAACAAGTGGGAGGAAAATTCTAGAAAACATTTGCATTGTTGAGCAACCATCTAGCTTAGCAGCTTCTTCCAAAGCTAAAGGCACATCTTTGTAGTATCCTGATTGCAAGATGATTGAGACAGGAAGCTGTAAAGCAATGTATGGAAGAATAAGAGATGTCAACTTATTGTACATTCCAAGCTTTGTACAAAAAAGGAAGAGTGGTACAAGTAGAACAACAACAGGAAACATCTGTGTGATGCCCAAGAATTTACGTAGAAGCTTGGATCCCTTGAACTTCATTCTTGTCAAAGCAAAGGCAGATAAACTTCCTATAAGTGTAGTAAAAAGCACTGTTAGTAGTGTTACTTTTACACTGTTTAGAAGGAAGGATAGTACCTTATATTGTTTGAATGCAGCAAAGTAGTTTGATAAATTAAAGCTCTTTGGGAACATCTCTGGAGGAACAACGTAGATATCTAGTGTTTCCTTAAAGGAGGTACAAATAATCCAATAGAATGGAAATAGGATTATTAATAAGAGAATTATTGCAAAAAAATATATTACTAGGGATGCTCCCAAAGAACGCTTGTTGTAGATTTTATTATTCATTGTTTCTCCTAAAAACCCTTGCTATTGACTTAAAGACAATAATGATTGTCAACATTATTGTGAATGCGATAACGCTCATTGTTGATGCATTAGATAATGAGAAATATGAGAAGGCTTCTCTTTGAATAAGAATAGACATTGTTGTTGTCATATCTGCAGGCCCACCGTTTGTCATTACTTTCATTATGTCGTAGGCATTAAAGGTCCAAATAAAACATAAGAAAACGCAAGATGCTAATACATCTTTTATGAATGGTAAATAAACATATATGAAAAGCTGAAAGCCATTAGCTCCTTCGAGCTTTGCTGCTTCAACTTGATCTGTCGGAATTGTACATAGCTTTGCATAAATCATGAGCGTGAAGAAAGGAAAGGCTCTCCAAACGTTCGCAAGAATTGCTGCAAGCATAGATAAAGGTCCATTATTGAAGAATGAGAAGCTTGGTTTTACTAGCCCAGATACTCTTAGTAGCCAAGTTATAATACCTGCTTTTTCATTCATCATTAAGGCGAAAATATATCCTGTAATAACAGAAGGAAGAATCCAAGGAATAAGAATAACAGATTTTAATACGCCATTTCCTTTGAAATGTGTAAAAAGGAGGAAAGCTGCACCAACACCAATGAGAATTGCAATAACAAGGTTTGTTACTGTCCAAATTGCTGTTCTTCCAACAGCTTGCCACATTCTCGTTTCTTTAAACATCTTTAGGTAATTATCAAAACCAACAAATGGTCTATTAACAGAAGCTAAAGAGTAGTTAAAGAAGCTTAAAACAAAGTTATAGATCATTGGGTATAGCAAAAAAACGGCAATCATTATGAAAGCTGGAGCTATAAATAGATATGGTAATACTCTTTCTCCTAACGGTTTTTTCATTTTAACCTCATAAGTAAAAGTGTGTCCCTCTTTAATAGAGGGGGGATGTGAGGGACACACTCAATAATCAAAATTTTAGTTAATGGTATCGAGAATAGCCTGAACTTCCTGATAACCAATTGCGCATGCTTCTTCTGGAGTGAGTTCACCCATTAAGCAGCGTGCATATGTTCTATTCCAAGTATCGAATACCTGTAAGAGTACACTTGTGAGAGGAACTGGATACTCTGCCTTAGAGATCTGTTCGCGGAACATGTTGTATTCAGGAGCATTGTATGGCTCATAGTCATAAGCTCTGCTATCTGATGGAAGTCCACGGCAAATCTGGCCCTGCATTTCTGGCTGTAATGCCCACTGGATAAATGCTTTAGCACCTTCTGGATTTTCTGCACCAGAACCCATTGACCACATATAACCACCCATAGCACTACCATTAACACCTGTTGGGCCAAGTGGCATCTCTGCAAATGCACAATCTTCTCTATTTTCAAACTTTGGAAGGACTGATGCAATCTGGCTTGGTGTCCACCAGAGCATTAAAACCTGACCCTGTGCAAACCAAGAACGAGCTGTTGAGTTATCGAGGTTGCCGTCATGAGGCATATACTTATACATTTCCTGAGCCCATGTCATATAGTCGACAGCTTCTGGAGTATTTAACTGACAAACATACTTGCCATTAGCATCCTGTGTATAGACATTTATACCCCAACAAAGCATGAAGCCGCCAAGGTCATAGATACAGAATGTGTTTCTGTTTAGACCACCAGCCATTGCATAATAGCCCTTTTCAAAACCAGCTTTTGCAATTGCTAGAACGTCATCTGTTGTCTTTGGTGCATCAAAACCTAATTCAGAAATAATCTTCTGATTGTAAGCAAGAATTCTGCAATCTGGGTCGAATGGGATTCCGTACCAATGTCCATTAAACTTACTTGCATCGACTGCTTTCTTTGAGTAGTACTCGATATCGAGGCTAGCAACGACATCATCAATAGGAGCAACAACACCACCTGCAACGAAAGTTGGAAGAGAAGAGTGGTTGACCATGATAACGTCATAGTCGTTTCCTGTATTGTGAGAAAGGAGAGTCTGTGAATCGAGAGAATCATATTCTACTGACTCAAATACAAGATCGTACTGAGGATAAGCTGCTTCAAATTTAGCTTCAATATCATTTGGGATAAGTTTTGTCTGAAGTGTACTAGACCAGACCATTACACGTACTGTTGATTTTTCGCTTGACTTAGCTTCCTGTGAACCCTGTGCGAAAATAAGGGATGCAACTAAGAAGATTAGAACGAGTGAGAGAATCCTTTTTTTCATAAAAAATCCGTCCTTTATAATTTTTTAGTTTCAAATGAAACTCTTTTTTTACAAAATCTCATAGAAAAAGTATGGTGTCAACTTAAATTTAAAAAAGATCAAATTTTTTACATTTAAATTTATTTTTACACTATTTGTAGAAATGTATTAATATTTCATTTTTTTGTTGAATTATGGCAAAAAGGATAATAATCTAAATTAGTTACATTTGTAATAAAAAATAATCAAGGAGAAATATATGAAAAAATTATTAGCATTATTGTTAGTTGCTATCCTTTCTGTTTCCTTTGTCTTTGCACAGGGTGGACAGGAAAAGTCAGAAGCAACAGATCCTGTATTAAGTGCTATCGAAAAAGCACAGAAAATGAGTCTCAGTGAGCTTGAAGCTGCTGCTGAAGAAGAATTTAAAGCTGCAGGTGTTACATTCTCTGCTCGTGGTGTTACATCTGGTTTAAAGAAGGTTCTTGCTTCTTTCCAGGAAAAGTATCCATGGTTCCAGTACGAGAAGTTCTCTTCTAGTAAGGACAATGCTCTTTATACAGAGCTAACAACAGCACTTGGTCAAGATCAGTATGTTGCTGACATTGCTATGGTTCAGGATGGTTCTTCTCTTAAAACAGAACTTATTGATACAGGCTATGTTTACAACTATGTTCCATCTTCATTCGAAATTGATCCTGCAGATGCTGATCCATTAACAGCTTTATATGTTAATAAGAACTTCTTCTGGAATGTATCTGGTGAATATGACAAGAGCTATATCCAAAACGTTTGGCAACTAACAGGTAATGATGGTGTTTCTCTTAAGGGTGTTAAGCAGCTCTCTTTCCAGAATCCAGCTAATGAAAAAGTTAATATGTCATTCCTAATTATGCTTACCAGTCCAGATGCATGTGAAAAGCTAAGTAAGGCTTATAAGAGCTATTTTGGCTCTGATTATGCTGGTAACGATGGTTACACTAACATTGGTTATAAGTTTATTACAGAGTTTGTAAAAAATGTCACAACATGGCATAGTTCAGATACAACAGCTGTTAAGAACATGGTTTCTATGACAACTGGTCAGGTTGTTTATGGTCCACTTAACAAGGTTAAGGACTACCCAACAACAAATGACTACCATAAAGATCTTGCTATTTCTGGTTGGAATACATCCCTCGAGGGCTTTGATTCTTATTTCTACAAGATGTGGATTATGATTCCAAAGACAACAAAGCTTCCATACACAGCTTGCTTGTTCCTTGAATACTTCTTTACACCAGAAGGCTTCACATCTGGTTGGGATACAGAAGGTTACTATTCAATTAACCCAGCTGTTCCAGTACCTGAGGGAGATCATACTCTTACAGAGTGGAAGACAAATTCTATTATCGAAGATATCGATTACATCGACTCTGTCTATAAGGACGCAAGTGCTTATATCAGAAGCCTTGTTACAGTTTGACAATTTTCTTCTTTCTAGGGAGGTTCAATGCCTCCCTTTAAAAAAATAGTCACGGTGAAAGCTGTTTTGTTTTTGCCATGGCTATTTTGTTATATTGGAGAATCGAATGGGTTTAGATTTAAAATTCGACCGAAAAAAACAGCTAAATAACGTAAAAAGTTATTTTACAAAGCCAGCCAATGTTATTACGTTGATTTTCTTTGTAATTCTAGCTTTTACTGTTTGTCTTCCTCTCTTTTCACTCTTAAGAGATTCTTTCGTTGTTCATGCAGGAGAGGTTAGAGATGTAGGTGCTAAAGTTGGCACATTTACTCTTTACCATTGGAAGACAATCCTTGCAGAAAAACTTTATAACTATTCTCTCATAACCTTTTGGAAGCCTCTTCTTAACTCAATTTTAATGGCTTTAATAAGCTGTTTAATTGCTGTTGGACTCGGTGGCACAGTTGCTTGGCTCATTACACGATCAGATATGAAGGGAAAGAAGTTCTTATCTACTATTTTTGTTTTTCCTTACATCATGCCAAGCTGGTCAATCGCAATGTTTTGGGAGAACTTCTTTAAAAATAGTAAAATCGTTGCTTGTTACAATCAGGTAGGAATGCTAGAAAGCCTTACAGGACTTTGTGTCCCAGAGTGGGCATTATATGGTTTCTTCCCATGTGCAATGTGTTTAGGTATACACTACGCACCTTTTGCTTATCTACTAATTGGTGGCATTTTAAGAAATATGGATGCGAACCTTGAAGAAGCAGCAACTGTACTTAAGGCTAGTAGGTTTAAAATTCTTAGAAAGGTAACACTCCCAATAGTAATGCCTGCTTTAATTTCAACAGTACTTTTAGTATTTTCAAGTAGCCTCTCAAGTTATACAGTTCCATCGTTCTTAAATAAGAATGGTTCATTCGCTACGATATCTACAACAATGCGTTCACTCTTTAATACCTCATCAATGCAAGGGCAGGGCTTTGTTGTTGCTATCATTCTACTTCTTTTCTCTATTGTTATTCTTACGATTAATAATAAGTTCACAGGAAAGAGAAAATCATTTACGACAGTCAGTGGTAAGAGTGGACAGGTATCTCTTGTAAAATTAGGAAAGGCTAGAGGAATCATTACGGTAGTAGTAATGGTAATTGCAATCTTCCTTGCTATTGTTCCTCTTGTTTCCTTTGCTCTTGAGTCTCTATTAGAGGTTCCTGGTGATTATTCCACACTTTCTCTATATTATTGGACAACTAAAGATACTCTTGAAGACAGAGTTTATGGCTCATCTCAAGGAATTCTTTGCAACCCAACTATATGGAAGGCTATGGGAATGAGTGTTGTTTTATCTCTTGCTGTTGCCTTCATTTCTGGTACTTCTGGTATTATGATTGGGTATGCTGTTGCAAGAAAGAGAAACTCTCGCCTAGCTAGATGGGTATCCAATATGGCATTCTTCCCTTATTTAATACCTGCAATGAGCTTTGGTGCTGTATATCTATCTGTTTCATACATGAAGGCATTTTCATTCTTAAGAGGTTCTATTTGGTTGCTTATCATTGTTGGTGGTGTTAAGTTCCTTCCATTTGCTTCAAAGAGTGGTGCTAACTCAATGATGCAGCTTTCAGCAGAAATTGAAGAAGCAGCTATGATTATGAATGTGCCTTGGTGGAAAAGAATGCTTAAGGTTCTCATTCCTATTCAGAAGGCCAGCTTTATTTCAGGATATCTTCTTCCATTTATATCATGTATGAGAGAGCTTTCTCTCTTTGTTTTAATTGCTGCTCCAGGCTCAATTATTACAAGAGTATTACAGGATTTCGAGGTAAATGGATTAACACAGATTAGTAATGGAATAAACTTCCTTATTATTATGATTGTTTTACTTGTTCAGTTCATTACAAACAAGTTAACAGGTGCTAGCATCGACAAAGGCATTGGAGGTTGATATGCCAAAGATTGTATTAGAACACGTTACAAAAAGATTTGATAAATTTGTTGCAGTTGATGATTTAAATTTAGTTATTGAAGATAGAGACTTTATTACGCTTCTTGGCCCATCCGGATGTGGAAAGACAACAACACTTAGAATGATTGCTGGTCTTGAAACGCCAACAGAAGGTAAAATTACTATCGGTGACAAGGTTGTATTTGATAGTAAAGAAGGAATCGATATTCCTGCTTCAAAGAGAGATATAGGATTCTTATTTCAAAATTATGCTCTTTGGCCACATATGACAGTCTATCAAAATATTTCCTTTGGTCTTGAAAACTTAAAGTGGGATAAGGAAAAGATTAAGAAAAGAGTTAACGAGATGCTCAAAATGCTTAAGATAGAGCAATTTGTAGAGCGTTATCCTGCAGAGCTCTCTGGTGGTCAGCAACAGCGTGTTGCTATAGCAAGAACTCTTGCTCCAAGTCCAAAGGTTCTATTCATGGATGAACCTCTATCTAACCTCGATGCTAAGCTTAGACTTGAAATGCGCTCTGAGTTAAAGAGACTTCATGTAGATACAGATTCAACATTTGTTTATGTAACACATGATCAGATGGAAGCCATGGCGCTAGCAACAAAGATTTGCTTAATGAATAAGGGTATTTTACAGCAATATGAGCCACCTCTTACTGTTTACAATAAGCCTGCAAATCTATTTGTTGCAGACTTTGTTGGTAACCCAACAATGAATTTTATTCCAGCTGTCTTTGAAAGAAAATCAGAGAAAGAAGGGATACTATCTCTCTTTGGCACTAAGCTTTTGTATACATCAAAGGAACCTATTGGTGAATGCAAAGATGTAATTGTTGGAATTAGGCCTGAGTTCATTACGCTTGGAAGTGGAAATCACAAAGGAAAAGTATATACAACTCTTCCTTCTGGTATGGAGACAACAGTAAAGCTTGAAGTAGGGGACTCCTACTTAACGAGTGTTGTATTTGGTAGCGTTGACTACCCATATCTAAAGGAACTTAATTTCTCTTTCAATGGAGACGGAATTATTCTTTTTGATAAAAATAGTGGTAACAGGTTGTGCTTAGGCAGCTTGCAGTAAAGAATGGGCGTGGTTAATTGAGATCACGCCTTCTTTATCACATTCCGCATGGTTTTATAAGAAATTTTTCCTTCTTTTCATTTAATTTTGACATATTTCCAATTTTTAACGTTCTATATATAGACACCCAAAAAAGGAGGGATCAAATATGAACAAAAAAAATGAAAAAAAGAATCACGACTTCGTATTAGAGCTAGTTAACA
>ERZ808286.1261-NODE-1261-length-13115-cov-6.319678_pt1 | contig 13115 bp, 11 predicted proteins | sample MGYA00521276_ERZ808286 | MGnify/ENA primary metagenome ERZ808286 (study PRJEB31516, sample SAMN03275607) | gut metagenome | biome: mammalia-associated habitat; material: feces | host: Papio cynocephalus | place: Kenya | collected 2012-08-01 ... | reverse complement strand
AAAAATGCGGCGGTTGCAGGACTTGGAGGCACGCTACCCCGATATGTTCGACCCCAAGTCGCCCACGCAGCATGTGGGTTCCGACCTCGGAAAGAAAGGTTTCGAGCAGGTGGTACACCAATACCCTATGCTCTCGCTGGCGAACACCTATTCACGGGAGGAGGTGGAGGACTGGATACGCAAACTGCCCGCGAACGCAGAGATAGTATGCGAACTGAAATTCGACGGGCTGAGTATCTCCCTTTGGTACGAACACGGACAACTGACCAAAGCCGTTACACGCGGCGACGGACAGAAAGGCGACAACGTGATTGACAACATCAAGACCATACGGTCGATTCCGTGGCACGTAGAGGGCGCAGACATACCGGCGCATTTTGAGATGCGGGGTGAGGTGCTGCTGCCGTGGAAGAACTTTGATCGGCTGAACGCCGAGCGGGAGGCGCAGGAGGAGCCGCTCTTTGCCAACCCGCGCAATGCGGCTTCGGGAACGCTCAAACTGCAAGACCCGCGCGAGGTGGCGCGACGCGGATTGGATGCCTACCTGTACTATATGTTGGGCGAAGACTTACCCGCCACCACCCATTATGACCGCTTGCAGATTGCACGCCGCTGGGGATTCAAGATAAGCGATGCAATACGTGTATGCCACTCGCTTGACGAGGTGATGGAGTACATCAACCATTGGGACATCGAGCGGCGCAACCTGCCGGTAGCCACCGATGGCATCGTACTGAAAGTGAACAGCATAGCACAACAGGAGGAATTGGGTTACACCGCCAAGACTCCGCGCTGGGCAATCGCCTACAAGTTCCAAGCCGAGCGGCAACTGACACGCCTCAACAAGATTACGTACCAGGTGGGGCGCACGGGGGTAGTAACTCCTGTGGCAAACCTTGAGCCTGTGCAACTGTCGGGTACTGTTGTACAGCGTGCCACGCTTCACAACGAGGATTTTATCCGCTCTCTCGGCATCCGCGAGGGCGATATGGTTTGGGTAGAGAAAGGGGGAGAGATTATCCCGAAGATTGTGGGGAAAGAGACCTCTCCCACTCCTCCAGAGGAGGGGCTTGCGAAAAACAGTACTTTCCCCACCCTCTGCCCCGAATGTGGTACACCGCTGGTGCGTGTGGAGGGCGAGGCGGCGTGGCGTTGCCCCAACGATATGACCTGCCCGCCGCAGATAAAAGGCAAAATAGAGCATTTCGTCTCGCGCCGTGCGATGAACATCGACGGTCTCGGCGAAGAGACCATTGCTCTGCTCTACGACCAAGGGCTATTACACAATATAGCCGACATATACGACCTGACACTCAACGATTTGGCACAACAGGAACGTCTCGGACAGAAGTCGGCACAGAATATCCTCAATGGCATAGAGGCATCGAAGCAGGTGCCGTGGGCGCGGGTGCTATTTGCCCTCGGCATACGTATGGTAGGCGAGACGACGGCAAAGAAAATTGCCCGCTGTTTCCAGAGCATAGACCTGCTGATGTCGGCGACGCACGATCAACTGACTGCCGTAGAGGATGTCGGCGACCAGATAGCCGACAGCATCATCGCCTATTTTGCCGACGAGCGCAACAGAAAGATTGTGGACCGTTTGCGGGCTGCCGGACTGCAAATGGAGTCCCAAGAAAACACCTCACCGACCTCGGACAAACTGGCAGGACAATCTATCGTTATTTCGGGTACATTTGCCCGTCATAGCCGAGACGAATACAAAGCCTTCATCGAAGCCTACGGCGGCAAAAACACAGGCAGCGTAAGCAAAAAGACCGCCTTTATTCTGGCGGGTGAAAATATGGGTCCAGAAAAACTGAAAAAAGCAGAGGCACTCGGCATCAGGTTGGTAAACGAGGAAGAGTTTTTGCAAATGATAGGAGAGAATGTATGAGCCTGAAAGAAAGACTTTTTGAACGCTACATCCGCAAACACCCGCAAGCACAAGGCGGGTTTCCGAATTGGGGAAAAGTGCGGAGCGTATGTATATTGGCAGAAGCCGCACCGGATGACGAGGAGGCTTTAGCCCTTGCGGACTGCTGCAGACAATTGGAAAACATAGGCAAGACCGTACGATTGATTACCTACGCCAACGGACCGGAACGAACAGGACAAGGATTGGTTTTCTGCCGCAAAGATTTTTCCCTTTTCGGACGTCCGCACAAAGACGTACTCAACCAATTAGCCGAACCGACCGACCTGCTTATCGATTTGACCAAACGCCCACTATTGCAGATGCGCTATCTCGCATACTGCACCAATGCCCGTTTCAAGGCAGGCAAGAAACTTTTTCCGAAAAACGAAGACGGCATACACAATATGCTGCTTCAGACCAATGAGGATGGTACGGAATTTGTATTCCGACAGATAGTACATTACATAGAAACCATACGAAGCAATGACTGATATTCGCGAAAGATACGACCGCGCACAGACCGACCTGTATGGTCTCGGCACAGCACTCATCACGCCCTTTAAGAGCGATTTGAGCATTGATTATGAAGCACTTGACCGTCTGTTGGATATTCAATTATCAGGCGACACCGATTATATTGTCGTACTCGGCACCACGGGCGAGGCTGCCACACTGACCGATGATGAAAAGACCGCCGTGCGCGAATTTATTGTTCACAAGGTAGCAGGACGTTTGCCGTTGGTATTGGGTGTGGGCGGCAACTGCACCGCACGGGTAGTGGATGAACTGCACCGTCTTGCCCCCGTTCTGGCAGAGCATTTCACTGCCATCCTGTCAGTTTGCCCCTACTACAACAAGCCTTCGCAGGAGGGTATCTACCGGCATTTTTGCACCATAGCAGAAGCATCGCCTGTGCCTGTACTGCTATATAATGTTCCCGGGCGCACGGGCGTGAATATCACCCCCGAAACGGTTCTGCATATCCATTCTGCCCGCCCTGACAAGGTTTGTGGTATTAAGGAGGCGAGCGGAAATGTACCCCAGATAGAGCACCTGTTGCGGCAAGCCCCGTCCGATTTTTTGGTCATATCGGGCGACGACGGTATCGCCTGCCAACTGATGGAAGCGGGAGCGTCCGGACTAATTTCAGTGGCAGGCAATGCTTTCCCCGCTGTCTTTCGCAAAATCATATACGACAAAGACTCCGCCCTGCAAGCCCGTTATGCGCAGATGGTACACCTGCTGTTTGCGGAAGGCAACCCATCCGGCATAAAAACAGTGCTTGCAGAACAGGGCATAATCTCCAACTATCTCCGTCTGCCGTTGGTATCCAATTCCGATGCAATACAAACCGAGATACGCTGCGCATTGCGTTCCCTAACCGACTGATATATGGAAAAGAAAGAGAAAAACGATTTGTCCTCGCAGGTGAACACTTTGGAACGCGCCTTGGGTGAACGGATGCTGCACCACGGTTTGGTTATCTTGCGCCAGTGGGTAACCGAGTTGGGTTTGGTGGTCTATGCCGACCGTATCGATCAGTTGGAGCAGAATTATCAGAGTCTGTTCGACTATTATCTCACAATGGACGATGCCAATCGTGACCGCCTTTTGGACGAGATGACAGGCGAAGCATACCGTCTCGAAGACGATATTTATGCCGAGATGCGTATCAAACGCGGGCTGTCGCCCGAGATGCACGGTTTCAACGGCAACAACCCGCAGAGTGTGATGCGCTATTTCTCATCGTGCGTGCAAATGCAGACCGAGGACTTCGATTGGATTCGCACTCAATTGCAGGACACAGAACAATCTGCAAAGGCTCTTTTGGCGATTGCCGCTCTCTCGTCCAACCTGCGCGAGTGTTTCTCCGAAGAAGCGATTCTGTTATTGATTGAGGCTATCGGTGCTGAAAATCAAGTGATTGCCAATCAGGCATTAGGCAGCGTCATTTTGCTATTGGCACACTATGATGTGCGTATCGACTATTTTCCCGCTATAGAAAACGCTTTTGCAGCGGCTATTGATACCGATTCTTCGCTTGCCTTGGATACACTCTGTGCATTGGTGCGCTCCAGCAAAGTGAACATCCGCGACCTTATGGCGAAAGGCGAACTCAACGCCGATGATATGCCCGATACACTCAGAGAGGTGCTGGGCATTGACGAAAACGACGACCCAAAACGCAAACTGGCATCTATTGAATCCTGGATGCCGGATAGCGAGAGGGAGTATATGGCAGGTCTGGTTACTATGCTTCCCGACACATGGGTCTATAATATCATTGTGGGGGAAGACCCGCAAAACATACGCCGCATACAACTGACCTACCTGTCTATCGGCAAGATGGACTTGCTGTGGGACGACTTGGAGGTAGCCGAGCAATGGCTCGCCACCCATCTGGTGGAAGAACAACCGACTCCAATAGACTACATCAACTATGCCCACTGCTGTTTTATACGAGGTGATCGTCTGATGGCTTATGAAAACTACCGTCAGGCACGTATGATGTGCAAGTCTGCCAAGGCTTTCTTCGCCCTCTTCCGCCCAGACCGCCAACAGTTGGTCGAACACGGTGTTCCGCTCGAACAGGTTTACCTGATGGAAGACCAACTGCTCACCATTAACAAATAGCACCTTTCCCTGTGGTTTCCCAGACCTTACCCTGAGGATAGCCCGCAGATTGTTGAACCATAAAAATACCCGCTTATGACAAGAATAGCATTTTTCGGTACCAAAAAGTACGACCAGGAGACATTCTCCGCTGTAAATGACAGTTTGGATGCAGAGGACAAAAGCCGTTTCGGGTTTGAACTCAAATACTATAAGGCGCACCCCACGATGGATAACGTGATGCTCGTACAAGGAGCCACTGCGGTATGCGCCTTTGTCAACGACCCGCTCACAGCGGATATCATTGCAGAAATGGGACGTCTGGGCGTAAAACTGATTGCATTGCGCTGTGCCGGTTTCAACAACGTGGACTTATCCGCAGCACGGCAGGCAGGTATTCGTGTGGTACGTGTCCCCGCTTATTCGCCGCACGCCATTGCGGAGTTCACGCTCGGACTGATTCTTTCTGTCAACCGCCACATTCCACGCGCCGTAACCCGTACGCGCGACGGAAATTTCTCGCTGCAAGGTCTGATGGGATTCGACCTCTACGGCAAGACCATCGGTGTAATCGGTACGGGCAAGATTGCCAAAGTGCTGATTGAGTTGCTGCAAGGGTTCGGTATGCGCATTCTCGGTTACGACCCCTACCCTGACCACGTTTTTGCCGGGAAATACGGGCTGGAATACGTGGATTTTGATACGCTACTCCGTGAGGCGGACATTATCTCGCTCCACTGTCCCCTTACACCCGAAAACCACTATATGATTAACGCCGAAGCGATTTCCAAAATGAAACAAGGCGTGATGATAGTCAATACAGGGCGTGGCGGACTGATTGATACGGAGGAACTTATACAGGGACTGAAAAGCCGCCATATCGGTTGTGCCGCTTTGGATGTGTACGAAGAGGAAGGCGGTTATTTCTACGAGGACATATCCGACAATATCATTGAGGACGACACGTTGGCACGCCTGCTCAGTTTCAACAACGTGCTGCTCACCTCCCACCAAGCCTTCTTCACTCGCGAGGCACTGACCAATATCGCCACGACTACGCTGCAGAACGTCAAGGACTTTGTTGAAGGAAAGGAGTTGGTGAACGAAGTGAAAGGTTGAGAGTTTATTGTTTGGTGAAATATTGAAAACAGTGAAAAGATGAAAGTATTATTGATAAACGGCAGTCCGCGGTTGCACGGAAACACAAGTATTGCGTTGGCTGAAGTTGAGAAAATCCTGCAAAAAGAGGGAATAGAAACCGTAACGGTGCAGATTGGCACATACCCTATGCGCGGGTGTATCGCCTGCGGTGCATGCGCTGACAAAGGGCGTTGCGCTTTCAGTGATGAGGTATATGACCACCTGCGTGAGATATTGGAAGCAGGCATTGACGGGCTGGTTGTCGGTTCCCCCGTGTATTATGCAGGACCCAATGGTTCGCTCTGCGCCCTGTTGGACAGGCTGTTCTATTCGTGCGGCTCACTCTTGGCATACAAACCCGCAGCGGCCGTAGCAGTATGCCGCAGGGGAGGAGCAAGTGCCACATTCGACCGGCTGAACAAGTATTTCACTATCAACAATATGCCAGTTGTCCCTTCGCAGTACTGGAACAGCGTACACGGAGCCGCCAAGGGGGAAGCCGCACAAGACCTTGAGGGCTTGCAGACAATGCGTACACTTGCCCGCAATATGGCATGGATGCTCCGTGGTATGCGTCCCGAAGACCGTCCGCAACCCGAACCGCGCCAACGGACAAGTTTCATACGATAGTTTCCCCGCTGCAAAATCTCCGCCGCCGGACGTTGACATTTGACCGTCAAATCTCTCAAAACCACGAGGCTGTCCGACAACTGTTATTCAGGCAGTCTCTTTTTTATTTCAACGGTTGCAGGAACATCGGCTCGTAGTCCGGCATTGTCTCCGGATAGAGGGCATAGCGGATGTCGCGAAGAATATATTCCGGGTGGACAACACCCGTTTCCCAGAAATCATTCCCCCCCGTATCCGTCTCTCGGCGGTAAAAATTATAGACCCGCCTTTCCTTGTATGCCTTGAACCATGTCTGCTTCTCATCAGTCTGCCGCATATCTGCCAATGTCATTGCATTGCACCCTACCCAGACATCCGCATCGCCGAACACTTGCAGAGCCTGTTCCGTACTGAGCGGTATAGAGCCGTCGCTTTGCCTGTCCGAATAGGCATAGTCCGCCCCCGCATCACGGAGTAATCTACCCATATATGTACTGCCGCTCGGCACATACCATGTCCCGCGGAAAGAAGCCCCGGACATTATTGTCCGCCGCTCGGCTATCGCTTGACTGACAGCCTGTTCCTTATGGTATGCTTTGCGTACGGTCTGCACCACAGAGTCGGCTTCTCCCGCCTTGCCCGTCAGTATTCCCGTCATACGTATCCATTCCATACGTGCCAGAGGGTTCTCCTCCCGCCATTCTACCATATATATAACGGGAATACCGGCTTGCCGGATACGCTCCACATACTGCATATTATCCCCGTAAGCACTGACAAACACCGCATCCGGTCGGGACAGCAACAGCCTTTCCACGTTGATATCCATATCGTTTCCCAAATCGGCAACGGGCTGCTTGGGACGGTTATATACCAGTGCCGGGGTTGCCATAGCCACCACTTTGTCTTCCGCCCCGAGCGCGGTAACAAAGCCGATATGGGTGGCGGAGGTGGTGGCTATACGTTGCAAAGGCACTTGCAGCCGCACACCGTCGGCAGGCACCTGTGTCACTGAATCTTCCACTATATAATACCGCTCCAGCAGTTTGCCTTTCTGCCACGGACTGTACACTTCGACTACGTGCATACCCGATGTGTCCGCTATGCGGAAATAAAGCGGGTGTTCGTCATTATGCGCTATCTCTTTCTCCCCGCATGCCGTACAGAGAAAACAGACAAGCAGACTGCAAAGCCATCGGATAATATGTAATCTGTGCATAAGCCCCTACCCTTCTGCTATCTCCCGATTAATCTGCTCTATATAGTTTACTATTTCCTCTTCGCCCAATCCGCTTTCTGCACTCGTAACGAACATCGGAGGCAGTTCCACCCACGTCTCAAGCATCTTGGTTTTGTAGGTTTCCACGTTCTCCCGCAGGCGCACTTTGCCGAGTTTGTCCCCCTTGGTAAAGACAATGGCAAAAGGCACTTCGTTCTCACCGAGCCACTCCATAAACTCCATATCTATCTTTTGCGGCTCGTGGCGGCAATCCACCAACACGAACAAACTGCACAGCGGACCACGCAGCAGACAATAGCGTTCTATCATCTGCTTGAGCCGGACACGCTGCTGCTGACCTGCCTGAGCGTAACCGTAACCCGGCAAATCGACCAGATGCCAACTGTCATCTATGATAAAATGGTTGATAAGCAAGGTCTTACCCGGTTTCTGACTGGTCTTTGCCAATTTCGGATTATGGGTCAGCATGTTTATCAGACTGGATTTCCCCACGTTGGAACGCCCGATAAAAGCATATTCCGGCAGGTTGCTCGTTGGGCAATCGGCTACATCGGGACTGGAAATAACAAACTTGGCGGTATGAATCATAATGTATGGGAGTAGAAAGTTAATGATGTATTAACGGCAGTTCCCCCTTTCAGAGGGGGCGTGGTGGAGTCCCCAACAGATAAAGCCGACAAGGCAAGCGAGAGTAATCACTCCTGCGGCACAGTATCCAGCCCATCGCCACTCTGCGGGCAAGTGAAAGCCCTCGGGGGCTATGAGAATATAACTCGAAGACACCATCGTCATAAAAAGTGCGGGAACAAGCGACATTACGTAACCGTAACGGGTGTGATGCGCCTTGTAGAGATACACTGTCCCAGCCCACAGGGTAAAGACGGCAAGAGTCTGGTTGGTCCACGCAAAGTACCGCCACACAATGTCAAAATCCACAAATACCATACCGAACACGCAGAGAAACAGAGGAATGGCTATTGCCAACCGCTTGCCGGTAAGACGCTGATCAAGATGCAGAAAATCGGCTACAATCAGACGCGCGGAGCGCAAAGCCGTATCGCCCGATGTGATCGGGGCGGCTATCACACCCACTATCGCCAGCACACCGCCTACCGCACCCAACCAGGAACGCGATACCCTGTCAACCACCAAGGCGGCTACGTTCTCACCGGGATGCTGCGCCGCAAAAGCCTGCAAACCGTCTATTCCGTACAACCCTTTCTCCGGATCGGCAAAGAAAGTCCCAGCAGCAGCAGCCCAAATCAAAGCCAGAATACCCTCTGCCACCATTGCACCGTAAAAAATCCATCGCCCTTGACGCTCATTGGTGATACAACGCGCCATCAGCGGCGATTGCGTACCGTGAAAACCGGAAATGGCACCGCAGGCGATACTGACAAACATCATCGGAAACAGAGGCAGACCGTTGGTCTGCCGGTTCTGCAAACCATCGCTCAGCTCGGGCATCTCGCCGCCGTGCCAACCGAGCATCACCACCATTATACCCAAACCCATAAACAGCAGCACACCGCCGAATATGGGATAAAAACGACCTATCAACTTGTCCACAGGCAAAATCGTGGCAAACACATAGTAAACAAAAATAATCAACACCCACACTATCGGGATGGCGTGAGCCTGAAAAAACATCGTGGGCAAACCGCACAGACCCTGCAGCAAAGTGGCAGGACCGGAAAGAAAAGTGGTGGTCAGCAAAATCAGCAGCACAAGCGACAGCACACGCATAAAGAGTTTCACACCGCTGCCCAACTCGTCCCCTATGATGTCGGGAAGCGACGCACCGCCTTTGCGAACCGACAGCATACCAGACAGATAGTCGTGGACACCACCCGCAAAAATAGTACCGAAAACAATCCACAAAAACGCGGCAGGACCGAAAAAGATACCCATTATTGCACCGAAAATAGGACCCAACCCCGCTATATTCAGAAACTGCACCAGAAATATCCGCCACGGCTTCATCGGAACATAGTCCACACCGTCGGTCTTGGTAAGTGCCGGAGTTGCCGCCTTCTCGTCAATACCGAACACACGCTCCACAAGCGTACCGTAAACCAAAAAACCGGCTACCAACGCTATCAGACAAAGAATAAATGTAATCATTTCTCAATGGTATTCAAAAACACAACCGCAAAGATACACTTTTTTTCTGACTTGTGCAAATGCAATCAGCGGATGGTATTTGTGTATTTTGCAAAAAAGCAGTACCTTTGCAAACAAATACAAGGTACAACTATTAGTCTGAAATGTCTCGTATCGCCACGATAGGTTTTTTCGACGGTGTCCACCTCGGACACCGGTATGTTTTTGATTGTCTGCTCAATACTGCCAAACAGCAGCATCTGCTGCCTTTGATCGTTACCTTCCGCCAACACCCACGCGAAGTGTTGCAGGACGGCTATGTTCCTCAGTTGCTGACCACTTTGCAGGAGCGAAAAGCGCTGCTTGATACGTTTGCGGAAACACTGGTACTTGATTTCAACGATGTCTGTATGCTCACAGCAGAGCAGTTTATGATTTTTCTGCGCGATACCTATGATGTACACACCATCCTGATGGGATACGACCACCGGTTCGGCTGCGACCGTCTGCCCACACACCAAGACTATATCCAAGTCGGCGAAAAAAACGGAATACAGGTGATTGTGCTGCCACAATATATGCCGCAAGTGGCTTCCGCAGGCGACGGATTGCCACAGCACGTCAGTTCCACAGAAATACGCACATTGCTCCAAAAAGGAGATATTACAGCCGCAAACGACTTGCTGGGCTACCCCTATACCCTCACGGGAACGGTCGTTCACGGAAACGGCATCGGACGGCAACTGGGCTTCCCTACCGCCAATATATCTTTGCCAGATACGCACAAATTGGTACCGCGCGAAGGGGTGTACAAGGCGGAAGCCTGTCTCCTCAACCAAACGTACAAAGCGGTGTTGAATATAGGCTGCAACCCAACGGTGGGCAACAGCGAACGGACTATCGAAGTCCATATCATTGGCTATCAAAACGATTTGTATGACCGGCAAGTGCAAGTGCGTCTCCTCGCACGATTGCGCAACGAACGCCGTTTCGAGAACACAAACGCTTTGGCACTGCAAATAAACCAAGATATTGCCGACTGCTTGTAACACACACTATTCCTGACATTTCAGACTGCTGCGGTGTATCTCGCGGAAAATGTTTTCCACCATCTCGGCAGACAGGTGATGCGCCTCCGCCCATTCTACACGCTTGCGCACTATCTCATCAAAACGCCCTTGCTGCAATGCAGGCATTCCGTGCGCTTTTTTCCAATCGCCTATACGACGGCTGACCTCCATCCGGCTGGCAATACAGTCCCACAAGCGGTCGTCCGTCTCGTCTATCTCCGCGCGAAGCCAACGCAACTCCGTCTCCACGTCCGGAACATAAGGCAACGGATAAGCAGCCGTTACCCGCTTCAGTTGCTGCGGCGTGATCTGCTGACCCGCATCAGAGAGAGCATTCCATGGGGCTATATGGGTCTCTATCATCGCACCGTCAAAAGCCAAATCGTGTGCGTAGCGCATCAACGGCATAATCTTCTCCGCTGAACCGCCTAAATGACTCGGATCAAGCAGCAACGGTATATCGGGGCGTGCCTCACGGAACGTATGCGCCATTGCCCAGCAGGGACGGTGACCGCAACCGCGGTGTATCGCCATCACAGGAACACCCGTACGCGCTATACGCGCTATATCACCCAACCACAACTGCACATCTTCATTCACTGGGTTCTTCACCAGCACACCGCGCAACCGTTCCCGCTGCGGATGGCAAGACACTACGTCTGCCAATTGCTGAACCAAAATAGGGTTCGCCGTCGTCCGGGCACCCAACCAGATATAGTCTATACCCGCTGACAACGCCTGCTCTATATGTTCGGGAGTCGCCGCTTCCGTAGCAACCGCCATACCCGTCTCCTCTTTCACCGCCTGCAACCACAACAGGGCTTCCGCACCTGCACCCTGAAAAGTATGAGGATTGGTGCGGGGCTTCCATACGCCGGCACGATAAACAACATCGCTCCCCATAAGCGAAGCAATCTCACGGGCTGTTTCTGCTACTTGCGTCCGGCTCTCGGCGGCACAAGGTCCTGCTATTAGTAAAGATAACGCCATAACGCAACGGGCATAACGGCTGATATGGTTAATTTGTGACAATACGGCACTGCCGTCCGTTCAAAACATTTTAGGTTGCAAAGATACGCAAAAAATCCGAATGTACCAAATCCGAACACATTGCCTCTGCACAACCGCAGCAAACAGTAATACATTTACACATTATAGAAAAGTATTATTAGAATTTACAGAAACGTATTTATTAGAAATTAGAATTTACAGAAACGCAATTATTAGGATTTTTGCCACAAAATGACATCGCAGGGGACGCGGACGCCCCCGTCCCCGGTCGGTTTGCCACAAAACGTATGACAATACTGTTAAAAGCACAATATCAGTAACTGTCATCTGGCGGTCGGTTTGCCACAAAACGTATGACAATACTGTTAAAAGCACAATATCAGTAACTGTCATCTGGCGGTCGGTTTGCACCAAAGGGTGCGTTTTAACCGATTATCCCTTGCGTTCTGTGTCCCCTTCCCACCTATCCGCCCCATTGGTCTTATTAGTCTTATTAGTCTTATCCGCCTTATTCGCCCGACCGCCCTGAAAAAATGCACTCATCCATATACTCTCCATATAATAATATCGGGTTATTAACGGGTTATTAACGGGTTATTAACGGGTTATTAACGGGTTATTAACGGGTTGTTCGTTATATGATATGCTGAGGTTGTAACATAAAAAAGGCTGTCTGACACAAGGAGGACAGCCTTTTTTGTATGCTCGGAAACAATGAAAAGTATTTGTACTGCCGGAATTTTGTCAGTCCACAATACAACGGCAGGAGAAAGATTTACGCAGCGGAATACGATAGCGGATACCTATTTCTACACCCGTTAGAAAAAGCGAGTATTTGCCGGATACAACCGGTGTGGCGATAAGTGTGCTGTATTCCGGTATGAAATAGTGCGGGTCGCGTACGCTTTCATTCGTGGCGTTTTCATGGAATCCGACCTCCCCTGTCCCTCCGGCGATATTGCTTGTGCCGGGCGATGTATAGACCGCATACTTGCACAATACATCTGCGCATAAATCCAAAGAACGGGTCAACGGTATGAGTACACCTATCCTGCCTACTATGGATAATTGTTGCCGGTTGGCAAAACGGTCTTTCTGGTTGCCTTCCGGAGCAAAACCGGTGGTGCGGTAAAATCCGTGTGCCGGTACTTCATGGAGCGTCAGCCCCCATTTGTCATAGAAACCGGTATGCTCTATATCGCCGGAAGCATGATAAGAAGATTGTACACAGAATCCATATTCTACGCCTGCTTTTATCTGCAGACTGAGATGTGAGAAAGGTACTACAGACATCAGCAGCAGTTGCGGAGCAATATAGAGTTGCTGCTGCCGTTCACGCCACTTGTAGATGTCCAGTATATGGTCATACCGTTCCCCAGCGACCATATCGTCTGCATCGGTATCTGTAACG
>ERZ808286.1260-NODE-1260-length-13122-cov-3.762991_pt1 | contig 13122 bp, 10 predicted proteins | sample MGYA00521276_ERZ808286 | MGnify/ENA primary metagenome ERZ808286 (study PRJEB31516, sample SAMN03275607) | gut metagenome | biome: mammalia-associated habitat; material: feces | host: Papio cynocephalus | place: Kenya | collected 2012-08-01 ... | reverse complement strand
ACGATTTTCTGCCCGTCAGCACCATCAACATCAACTTCAAGGGATCGGCCGGCCAGAGCTTCGGTGCTTTCCTGACGTCGGGCATCAGCCTGCGCCTTGAAGGCGAAACCAACGACTATTTCGGCAAAGGACTGAGCGGCGGACGCATTGCCATCTTCCCGCCGCGCCGAAGCAAGTTCAAGGCCGAGGACAACATCATAGCCGGCAACACCGGACTCTATGGAGCCACCCGTGGAGAACTATATGTCAACGGTCAGGTTGGCGAACGCTTCGGAGTGCGCAACTCGGGTGCCATTGCCGTCATCGAAGGCGCCGGCGACCATTGCTGCGAATACATGACCGGTGGCCGTGTCGTTGTACTTGGAAAAACCGGAAGCAACTTTGCTGCCGGAATGAGCGGTGGCATTGCTTATGTGTGGGATCCCGAAGGGCGTTTCGACTATTTCTGCAATATGGAAATGGTAGAACTCAGTCTTGTAGAGGACAGCACATCACGCAACGAGCTTCGCGAACTCATCCACAACCATTGGGAGTATACCGATTCGGCACTGGCACGCAGAATGCTTGACGACTGGCAGCACTATATCCAGCAGTTCATTCAAGTAATCCCCATCGAATACAAAAAAGTAATGCAGGAAGAAAAAGACCGCAAGCTGCGCGACCGCATCAATAACATTTGGAGAGAATTTTAAAATATCAACCGACAAAATCAGAACAACCGGCTGAACAATTGGTTCAGTAAACAAAAATATAAAGCAATATGGGAAATCCAAAAGCATTTATGACCATACCGCGCAAAGAAGCCGGTTATCGTCCCATACACGACCGCATACTCGATTATGGTGAAGTAGAGCAAACATTAAACTCGAAAGACCGCCAGGAACAAGCCGGGCGTTGCATGAATTGCGGCGTTCCTTTCTGCCACTGGGCTTGCCCCACGGGCAGCAAAATACCCGAATGGAACGATGCCTTGTATAAAGGAGATTGGGAACTGGCTTTCAAGCGATTGATACAGACCAACGAATTTCCGGAATTCACCGGACGCGTATGTCCCGCCCTATGCGAGAAAAGTTGCGTGCTCAACGAAGTATTGCACGAGCCTACCACCAATCGCGAAAACGAGTGCGCCATCATTGAGCGCGCCTATATGGAAAACTACATACAGCCATGCCATCCCAAACGCATCGGCAAGCGCGTGGCCGTAATCGGTTCCGGCCCGTCGGGACTGGCCACTGCCAACCGGTTGAACCATGCCGGAGTCGAAGTCACCGTATTCGACAAGAACGAAGCCGCCGGAGGCCTGCTGCGCTACGGCATCCCCAACTTCAAGCTCAACAAAGCCATCATTGACAGGCGCATACAGCTGATGGAAACCGAAGGCGTGCATTTTGAATATGGCAAGGATATCGACGTAAACAAACTGCCTGAAGGATTTGATGCCTATGCAATATGCACCGGAACACCCACGGCACGCGACCTCAATGTTCCGGGACGCGAACTGAGGGGAATCTATCTGGCACTCGACTATCTCGGCCAGCAAAACCGCGTTTTGGCCGGTGCAACCTTTACACCGAGCGAGCGCATCACGGCCAAAGGCAAAAAAGTGCTGGTCATCGGTGGCGGTGACACCGGTTCCGACTGTATAGGAACAGCCCATCGTCAGGGAGCCGTTGACGTGACACAAATAGAAATCATGCCAAAGCCTCCGGTAGGCATGAATCCGGCCACACCATGGCCCTATTGGCCCGTGATTCTCAAGACTACATTTGCCCACGAAGAGGGATGCAACCGCCGTTGGTTGCTCAACACCAACAAATTTATCGGCAAAAACGGCAAAGTGACCGGCGCAGAAGTTGAAGGCGTCGTTTGGGAGCCCAATCCCGAGGGAGGACGCCCCATCATGAAGCTCGACGGCAAGAAAGAAATCATTGAATGTGATCTCGTGCTGCTTGCCATGGGATTCTTGCGCCCGCAGCAGCCGCAATTTGCCGAAAATGTATTCGTTGCCGGCGATGCCGCCAACGGAGCAAGCCTCGTGGTAAGAGCCATAGCATCCGGACAGCAAGCCTCGAGAGACATTCTTGACTACCTGAGAAAGTAATTAAAACAGCCATACCCCAACAAGGCTGCATTCACAAAAGCATCCGACCCGGATTGCAGGTTGATACACCAACCGCAATCCGGGTTTTGTCGTCGATTGCAGCGAAAAGTCAGCATTATAAAGGCGTAGAACAAAAGAAATATCGTACTTTTGCAAAAAAAGAATACCATGCGATTTTTTCTGTCAGTCAGCAGACTGCTGTTCATCATAACAACATTCATATTCATCCCCTGCACAATCGCCGCCAAAGACTTTGTGCTGGTCATCGACCCAGGCCATGGCGGAAAAGACCCCGGTGCGCTGGGAACCTATTCGAAAGAAAAGAACATCAACCTGAATGTCGCCTTGAAAGTAGGCGAACTGGTAAGGCGCAACTGCCCTGACGTAAAAGTAGTCTTCACAAGAAAAACCGATGTCTTCGTACAGTTAGACGACCGTGCCGAAATAGCCAACAAAGCCAAGGCCGACCTGTTCATTTCCATCCATACCAACGCATTGCCCAAGGGGCGCCAAATCAGCGGCTCCGAGACCTATTCGCTCGGAATGGCTCGCGCCGGCGAAAATCTCGATGTGGCCAAGCGCGAAAACTCCGTAATCCTTTACGAAAAAGACTACCAAAAACGCTATGCGGGCTTCAACCCCAACTCGGCCGAAAGCTATATCATTTTCGATTTCATGCAAGACCAATACATGAAGCAAAGCGCCGAATTGGCCAACTCCATCCAAAAATATTACGCTCAAGCCGGACGCCCCAACAAAGGAGTGCATCAGGCAGGATTCCTTGTATTGCGCAAAACATCCATGCCAAGTGTACTGACCGAGCTCGGTTTCATCACCACACCACACGACGAACAGTATCTGAACTCAGCCAAAGGCACCGACCAGCTGGCCCGAAGCATCTACAACGGATTCGTAGAATACAAAAACAGGCAGCAGCGCCACAAATCGCCCATTCTCGACTATGCCGACGACAAGCAGGTTCAACAAGAAGAAGCCGAAAACACACGCGAAGCCGAAGAAACACGTAAGAAAGAACAGGCATCACAGCAAAAAGCAGACGGGCAAACCGAAAAAGCCGAAGAAAAGCCTGATATACCCGTTATAGAACAGGAAGAACCGCAACCGGCCGAAAAAGACAAGCCCGAAGAAGCGACACCCTCCGTTGTAGAAAAAAGTGCAGAGGCAAAGCCCGAAAAACAGACGCAGAAAATTGAAAAAGAAAAGGAGCAAATCAAAAAGGAAGGGCAGGAAAACAAAACAGAAAGCAAGGAAATCACCTACAAGATACAAATCCTTACCGCGTCGCGCATGCTGCGCAGCGACGCCCAACAATTCAAAGGACTAAAAGGCGTAGACCATTTCAAAGAAAAGAACATCTACAAATACACCTATGGTTCAACATCATCGTACAGCAGCATCAGCCAGACGAGAAAAGAAATTCTGGAAAAATTTCCCGATTGCTTCATAGTAGCATTCCAAGGAAAAGACCGGATAACAGTACAAGAAGCCCTTCAACTGCAAAAGAAATAACCCTCTAATACGTAGAAAAACATGAAACCCATTGCAAAAGAAATAAAAATAGCCTTGGCAGCAATATGTGCCGTAGTGCTCCTGTTTTACGGCATCAACTTTCTGAAAGGCGTCAACTTGTTCAAGAAGAGCAACATGTATTATGTCGTATTCAACGACATCACCGGCCTGTCGAAAAACAATGCCGTATATGCCGGAGGCTATCCCATAGGAACAGTTCACGAAATCAACTACGACTATGACCATCCCGGACATATCGTAGTAGGTGTAGTCATCGACGAACAGATGAAGCTGCCCAAAGGGTCTACAGCCGAACTCGTATCGAGTATGCTCGGCACCACCACGATGAACCTCTTGCTTGCACCCTCGACCGACTATCTTCAACCCGGTGACTCCATTAAAGGCGGCCCACACCTCGGAGCATTGGAAATGGCAAGCGCAATGGTGCCCAAGATAGAGCAAATGCTGCCCAAGCTCGATTCAATCATGGCTTCAATCAACCTGTTGCTCAGCGATTCCTCAATAATGCGCACACTGCACAACACAGAAGCCCTCACAGCCAACCTGAAACAAGGAACAGGCGACCTGAATAAACTGATTCGCAACGACTTGCCATCGCTCATGGCCAAAATGGACCGCATCGGCGACAATGTGGAACAGCTGACCGGACGGCTCAAGGACATTGACTATGCCGCAACCATAGAAAACATCAACCGCACCATCAGCGATGCACGGCAATTTACACAAGACCTTAACAAAAAAATCAACTCGAAAGACGGTTCGCTGGGACTGCTTCTCAACGACCGCACAATATATGACAATCTGAACAACACGCTGATTTCGTCCGATTCACTCCTGCGCGACCTCAAGGGCCATCCCAAGAGATACGTACATTTCTCCATCTTCGGAAGAAAAGACAAATAAAAAATCACATCACAAAAGGTTTACACATAACCCGTTGCAAAACAAAATGGATGTGGCGGGCAAAAACTACTTGCATAAGCAAAAAAAAAGTTGCAATTTTGCACGAAGTTACATTAGTAACCCATGATACAAAACACAGAACACAATCCTGAACAACATTGGGCCAAATGCTTGAAATACATCAAGGACAATATTGATGAACAAGCATTTAACACATGGTTCACACCTGTCAAATTCCAAAGATTCGACGGGAAGGAACTAAGGATTATTGTTCCGTCAAACTTCTTCTACGAATACCTGGAAGAGCACTACCTGAGCTTGCTGCAAAGTGCCATCGGCAGATATTTCGGAAGCGATGTTCGTCTGCGCTATATCGTCAAAACCGACAGCACCAACAACATAACTACCGACATATCCAGTCAGCCCCACTCCACAGCCGTGGAAAGCGTGCCCTGCGAAGGAGCCAACAAAACACCCGACATATTCTCGGCCACCCGCCACAATCATGTGGCCGACAGCTTGGATTCGCGCCTGAACCCCAACTATACATTTGAAAACTTCATCGAAGGCGACAGCAACAAATTCCCGCGAATGATCGGACTGACCATAGCCGACAAATTTCAGGACTCGTTCAATCCATTCTTCATCTATGGCGCATCGGGCGTGGGAAAGACCCATTTGGCCAACGCCATCGGGACAAGAATGAAAGAGCTGCACCCCGACAAAAGAGTGCTGTATGTATCGGCACACCTGCTCAGGATACAATACACAGACTCGGTTCACGCAAACAAGTTCAACGACTTCATGAACTTTTATCAGTCGATAGACACGCTCATCATCGACGACATTCAGGAATTTGCCGGAAAAAAAGGAACACAAGAAGCATTCTTCAACATCTTCAACCATTTGCAGCACAACCACCGCCAATTGATAATCACATGCGACCGCCCGCCCGTGCAGCTCGAAGGGATGCAGGAACGGTTGCTTACACGCTTCAACTGGGGAATCATCGGGGAACTTGAACGCCCCAACGCAAAACTGCGAAAAGACATCCTCGAATATCACATACAAAGCAACGGATTGCCGTTTCCGAAAAACGTCATCAACTACATAGCCAACAACGTTACAGGCAGCATCCGCGAACTTGAAGGAGTCATCAACTCAATCATGGCCTACTCCGTCATCTACAACAGCGATATCGACATGGATTTGGCCACAAAGACCATCGCACGCACGGTAAAGGTCAACAATGACCCCATCTCGACAGACCGGATATTGGAAAAGGTCTGCAAATTCTATCATATAACCAACAAAGAAGTATTCTCTGCCAGCCGCAAGCACGGAATAGTACAGGCACGTCAGGTCTCCATGTATCTGACACAAAAGTACACCAACCTTTCATCATCGCAGATAGGCCTGCTGATAGGCAAGCGCGACCACTCGACAGTTCTCCACGCCTGCAACTTGATAGAAAAGCGCATAAGCGTGGAAAAAAGCTTTCGAGCGGAAGTTGAAAGCATCGAACGCGAAATATTGAAACGCCCCTGACATTACTACAGCAAAACAGCCACAGCCCAGGACTTGTTTTTGTGCCGTCACCATGAAAGAAAACATGGCGACACAAGAAAAAGACGCAAAAAAGTAGTAGTTTTGCACTTCAAAATAGAACGAAAATAAGAATCACATTATGTACACTTGGTTTGAATGCAAAGTAAAATACGATAAGACCATGGAAAACGGCCTTCAGAAAAAAGTTACGGAACCCTATTTGGTAGACGCCATCAACTTTACCGAAGCCGAAAAACGCATGAACGAAGAAATGGCACCTTTCATAAGAGGCGATTTTCAAGTTGACGACATCAAACGCGTCAAAATTGCCGAGCTCTTTGAAAGCAGCAAGGAAGAAGACGACAAATGGTACAAATGCAAGTTGAGCTTCATAGTAATCGATGAAAAAAGCGGCAAAGAAAAAAAAGCCGTCAATTTGGTTTTAGTCAAGGCCATCAACATAAAAACCGCCCTGCAACACCTGGAAGAAGGAATGAAAACCACACAGATAGACTACGAAGTGACATCGATTATCGAAACACCCATATTGGACGTATTCCACTACCAGGAACCCGACAAGGCTTAACAAGAAGGGAAATAACCATGAGCATTGCCGACAAACTGCAAGCCGTAAAAGAAGAACTGCCGCAAGGCGTCAGGCTGATAGCAGTATCCAAATATCATCCCGAAGAAGAAGTGATGGAAGCCTACAAGGCCGAACAAAGAGACTTCGGTGAAAACATAGCGCAAGAGCTGAGACGCAAACACGAAAACCTGCCCGAAGACATCCGGTGGCACTTCATCGGACACTTGCAAAAAAACAAGATTAAATATATCGCGCCCTACGTCAGCCTGATCCACTCTGTCGACAGCTTTGAGCTGCTTTCGGAAATCAATCATCACGCCATAAAAGCCGCACGCACCATACCCTGTCTGCTGCAAATCCATGTAGCCAAAGAAGAAACGAAATTCGGTTTCAGCTTTGACGAATGCCTTCAAATGCTCGACGAACAACAATGGACACAACTCGGAAACATCTGCATCTCTGGACTGATGTGCATGGCATCCAACGTACCCGATGAAAAACAGATACACGAAGAATTCGGAAGCGTCAACAGATTTTTCGAACGGCTCAAAAGCGAATACTTTAAAGATAATGAACAATTTTCATGCCGTTCATGGGGCATGAGCAGCGATTACAAAATAGCTATCGAAGAGGGCAGCAACATGGTACGCGTAGGAACACGCATCTTCGGCCCGCGCCCCTATCCGACCATTAAGCAAACCTGAAAATCCATTAAGGAAGAAAGCAACCTATATATTCACCAAACATAAATATCATGCCACAGATTTCACAACGAGGCACGAACATGCCACAATCACCGATTCGCAAACTTGCACCTCTGGCAGCGCGAGCGGCGGAACGCGGCATACATATTTATCACTTAAATATAGGACAACCTGATTTGCCGACACCGACCGTTGCACTCGATGCTATCAGAAACTTTAAGCGTACCGTGCTGGAATATACTCCCAGCCAAGGCTTTCTCAGCTACAGAAGAAAGCTTGTAGACTTCTATGCCCACTACAACATCCACACTACACCGGAGGATATCATCATTACCAGCGGAGGATCGGAAGCCGTGCTCTTCGCTTTCATGTCTACACTGAACCCGGGCGACGAGATTCTGATTACAGAACCTTTCTATGCCAACTATCTTGCTTTTGCCATATCGGCCGGCGCCGTCATCAAGCCTATTTCAACCACCATCAACGAAGGCTTTTGCCTGCCCAAGGTAGAAGAAATGGAAAAACTCATTACTCCGCGCACAAGAGCCATTATGATTTGTAACCCCAACAATCCTACCGGCTACTTGTATACAAGGAGAGAAATGAATCAGATACGCGACCTTGTCAAGAAGTACGACCTTTATCTGTTCTCCGACGAAGTATATCGTGACTTCATCTATACAGGTTCACCCTATATATCGGCCATGCATCTGGAAGGCATTGAGCAAAACGTCGTTCTCATTGATTCCGTTTCAAAACGCTACAGTGAATGCGGAATACGCATCGGTGCCTTGATAACAAAGAATGAGCAAGTGAGACAGACCGTCATGAAATTCTGTCAGGCGCGCCTCAGTCCGCCGCTCATAGGCCAGATAGCTGCCGAAGCATCCCTGCAATCAGGCGAAGACTACCTGCGCGATGTTTATGATGAGTATGTAGAAAGGCGCAAATTCTTAATCGATAGCATTAATCGCATTCCCGGTGTTTATTCGCCCATTCCGATGGGAGCTTTCTACACGGTGGCGCAACTTCCCGTTGATGACAGTGAAAAATTCTGCGCATGGTGTCTCACCGACTTCAGCTACGAAAACCAAACCATCATGATGGCACCTGCATCGGGATTTTACATGACTCCCGGCATGGGACATAACGAAGTACGTTTGGCCTATGTCTTGAAAAAGGATGACTTGGCACAAGCCGTCAATGTGCTGGCACGAGCTCTGGAAGCCTATCCCGGAAAAACCATCTGACAAGAACCATCCGACATTTCCCTATGAATTTATCGCTGTTCATTGCACGCCGTCTTTATTCCAACGAACATCATGACCGGCGCATATCACGGCTGGCCATACAGATAGCAACCATCGGAGTTACGATAGGACTCGCAGTAATGATTCTTTCCGTTTGTGTCTTATTGGGCTTCAAGAACGAACTGACCGAAAAAGTAGTCGGTTTCGGTTCGCACATACAGATTCTCAACTCCAAATCCGGTGCTTCACCCGAAAGCTACCCTATTGTAACCGATCACGCTTTCGTTGGCAATGTAGCCCGGCAAGAAGGCGTGACCCATGTACAGCGTTATTCCGGAAAGATTGGAATCGTAAAAACCGACAGCGACTTCAAGGGTATTTTATTGAAAGGCATCGGTGAAGAATATGACACAAATTTCTTACGCAGTCATCTTTTGAAGGGCACCATTCCTCGCTTTACTCTTGAGGAGCACCGCAATGACATCGTCATCAGCGATTTGATAGCAGACAAGATGCGTTTGAAAGTGGGTGACAGGATTTTCGCTTACTTTTTTGAGAACACCATACGCATGCGCAGGTTCAATATCGTTGGCATATACAGAACCAACATGAGCCAATTCGATGAAAACGTTGTCATAGCCAACCTCTACACTGTCAACAGCCTCAACAAATGGCGCAATGACCAAAGCAGTGGACTGGAAATCTTTACCAATAATTTTCCTCACACAGAAGCAACCTACAACAAACTTTTAGACATAACGCGCGAGGCCATCGACAGCGATGGCAACACCTATTCGGTCTACACCATAGAAGAGTTGTACGCCCAAATTTTCGATTGGTTGAAGCTGCTCGACTTGAATGTGTGGGTCATTCTCGGCCTGATGGCGTGCGTGGCCTGCATCACGATGATAAGTGGCTTGCTCATTCTGATTTTGGAGCGGAGCGCCACCATCGGAATACTCAAAGCCGTAGGGGCAAGCGACAAGCTCGTTCGCCACATATTCATCAATTACAGCGCGTTCATCATGTCGCGCGGAATCGTTCTCGGCAATATCATTGGTCTGGGGCTGGCCTTTTTGCAGCAACGCTTCCACCTGATTTCACTCGATGCTACAAAATACTATGTCGACCATGTGCCCATCATGTTCCACCCCGTCCTGTTGTGCATCGTCACCGTGTCCACCATAGCCGTGTGCCTGCTTGCCATGATAGGGCCGAGCTACATGATTACAAAAATCCATCCGGTCAAGGCCATTCGCTTTGATTGAATCTTCAAACCTCAAATTTTATAAGCAGCCATGAAACCATGTTCTTTATTGATGCTTTTTATCTGCGCATTGCTGTTCTCATGTTCCAACGACACGCCTGACGAATCAAGCGGCTGGAAAAGCGAAGAAGAGCGTGCGGCAAAACTGAATCCTCATTTTGTTTCTGTCGATTGGGACAATACGAAAGTGAAAAGCTTCAACACCAAAGACTGGACTTTCACGCTCCAGCAAACCGCTGAGACCGAAAAGATTCAAAAGGGTTCCGTACTTGCCATCTATGCCGACACCGTGGGTTGCATCACAATTGTAAACAGCGTCAAACGTTCAAATGGCAATGTGGAAATCACAGGCCGCGAAGGAGCTTTGTGTGACATTTTTGCCAATACCGACTTTTACCTTAGCACTTCCGCCGATGCAGAAAAGACGAGAACATCCGGCTGTGCCGTCTACTATCCCGAAAAAATCATCTGCCGCGACGATGCCACACACAGAATGAAGGCCGTCAGCTTCACACGAGGCAGCAAGTGGACCGACAAACTTTGGGACTGGGTGGCTCCCGTCTCCTACGGCCTCAAGCTCTACGAAACGGCCGGAAGCAAAATCGGCATCAAGGAAGCGCGCTACAGTGCAGACCTCGATTTGGACCTATATTTTAGTTTCGGTGAACGCACGCTCGAAGCCACCAAAGAAGAAGCCTACAGGCAATATCGCAGCAACAGCCTGGCCATGAAAGCCGTGCTCAACGGCAATATCAATGCATTCAATTCCATAGAAGAAGAAACACATGCCTCTGTTTCTGTCAATAAGGAAACCAAGTTGTGGGAAAACATGTTCAAGCCCGTCCGCATGGTTTTCTATCCCGGAGGCGTGCCCGTGGTAATAACGCTGAGTGCCGATTTGCTCGGTGGCATCAGCGGTAAATTATCAGGAAAACAAAAAGTAAACTTCGGTGTCAGCACAAACATCGAGGGCAAATTCGGCTTCGAGTGGGTTCAAAGCTCCGGCATGACCGAAGTGCGCAGCCTCGACATCACCAACGAACTTTCCCACCCCACCGTTGAAAACACCGGAAGCATAGACATCAAGGCATCCATTTGGCCGCGCATATTCCTTACGCTATACGAATCGGCAGCCGTCACGTTCGATATCTGTCCCTACCTCTCTTCCTCGGTAAGTGGAGGCTACACCGTAGGCGACTATGCCGATGGTACGGCAACCGGCAAGGGCGGCGGCAGCGCCTACCAGATTTCATTGAATGCCGGAGTAGACTGCACAGCAGGATTGAGCCCTATGTTTTTCTCTCACGAATTGTATCACTACCAATTGAAAAACATCAACGCTTTCGATTGCACCCTCTTTGAATCGCCATCGGGAATGCAGGTACTCCATCCCACCACAGCCGAAATGTGTCCCGGCATCACCAATAAGGTGCAAGTGGAAGTCTACGACAAAGTCATCAACGGAGAACCTACCCCGACCCTTCTTCCGCAACTCGTCAAGTTTGAAGGCGATGGAGTGATTTCGGCCGCCTATGCCATCACATCCAACGGAATAGCAAGCATCGACTGGATTTCCTCATCCTATAAGGACAAGCTCACGGCAACACTCTACAACGGCAACGGAGGCATAATCAAGCAAGTCGTCATCAACGGCAACGGCGAAGTGAGGCCGCCCACATCGGGCAGCTTGATAGACCTCGGGCTCAGTGTCAAATGGGCTTCCCACAATGTGGGAGCCAACTCACCCGAAGAGCGCGGCGACCTCTTTGCATGGGGCGAAGTATCTACCAAAAGCAACTTCTCCATAGCCAACTACAAATTCTACGAACCCATAGAACACCAGCATGCCGGGCTCTATCAGTCCGACTTTACACTGCCGGGCAACAGCAACCTTATCTACAACACCGAATTCGATGCAGCCAAAGTCAACATGGGTGGAGGCTATCGTATGCCCAAGAAAAAAGAAATGGCTGAACTTCTCGACAAGTGCGAAAAAAACCTCGTTGTCTACAAAGGAGTAAAAGGCTTGATGCTTACCGGTCCTAACGGCAACTCCATATTTCTTCCCGCAGGTTCGGCTCCCGGCTTTTTGGATGAGGACGTAAATACCAAATTCCCGCTGTCCGACATAACACTTTCCTATTGGACGGGCAACCTTTGCAGCTCCAGCTGGCCTACAGCCTACGGTTTCCATCTGTCGTGGCACGATGCAACGCCCTACTTTGTCGTCTCGTCTGTAAACCGCTGCGGAGGAGCCTGTGTACGTGCTGTAGGAAATTAACCGCCCTACTCAATTCAACCCAAATACTTTACAAACATTGCCAACCTCCGGTATTTGCGCTGCAGGTGTCAGAGTTTGGCAATGCTGATATCAAGCATGAAAGGCTCCCGAGAACTATCCGGGAGCCTCTTTCTTACTATTTGAGGATTTGCCATATACCATCTGAGAAGCTCTCATATACTATCCGGGGAGCTTCCACATAGTATATGGGAAGTTCTCAGATAGTACATTGTCTTTTCCTGATTTTAATAGACGGTTTTTAGATTGATAGGCTGATTCCATAGACATTCCTTGGGATTTCCTCCTGAAAAGGTTGTCACATCCGCAAAAGGCTACTGAAAAGATGGACAGACAATTATCGTATATAGACGATAAGATTGTTTCCAAATATTTTTATTTTGAATATTCTATATTGAAAAATGGGAAATGTATATATTCTATCACTACCGAATGTCACCAAAGAGCAATGCCAATTGAAAAGAATGATACTTAGGCACTTGATGCTACAGAAATAAAACAGCAATAAGGAAACATAAAACTGCAGGCTGATGTTTTATTTGTTGGGATTCAATATTTATAGCGATATATTTTTGAAATATGGATTTTATACGTATCTTTGCATGCATAGAATTTACGATGTTAATAATATCGCAAAATTTCTTTAATCAATAGTATGCTTGATGGAGGAGAAAAATCATTTGCTAAAATGATAAACAGATGAGAGTTATACAAACGCTTTGGACAGCTAAAAAGAATTTACTGGAGAATAGTTTTGGATGGATAGATCCCGAGACTGCTTTGATGTCGTGGGCGCTTAGTGCGAATTGCCTGAAAGAACACTGCAAGGAATTGTTCCTTTATACGGATTCGGAAGGCGCACGCATACTCATTGATAAACTGCAACTACCCTATACAGAGGTCATAGTATGTT
>ERZ808286.1256-NODE-1256-length-13142-cov-3.383281_pt1 | contig 13142 bp, 8 predicted proteins | sample MGYA00521276_ERZ808286 | MGnify/ENA primary metagenome ERZ808286 (study PRJEB31516, sample SAMN03275607) | gut metagenome | biome: mammalia-associated habitat; material: feces | host: Papio cynocephalus | place: Kenya | collected 2012-08-01 ... | reverse complement strand
TTTTAATTCTATTAGGATATGTTTTCGGTATTATCCATAAAATCTTGTACAGCCAAGATTCAGTAATTGTTTTATACGTTTTAAATATGGCGTTTCTTCTTTTGGATATCGGATTACACGTCAAATACAAGTACTTTGGAAAGGAAAAAAAATCTAATTAGTGTCTTTATTTTATTTAGTAGAGTAATGTCATAACAATCTATTCGTTAATTCAATTTTAAATCTACTATTTGCACTCTTTTAAAGAGTGCATTTTTATTGTAAAAAATTTTGAATTTTACGTTTTAATTCTCTAGAGCTGTGGAATAAAAAGAGTATGTTAACTAAAAGTCAAAAGGATTTGGCTTGTTTAAAAACGGAGTTTTGCTTATGAGTGAAATTGGATATTATAATTATTACAACAACCCTCACCGTTATTCACCTGATACGGTTCAAGACCGCTATCAACAAATGGTAGATGCATATAATTCTGACAAATTAAAGGCAAAAAGTTCCGAATACGACCCCTATTCAGAACTTAATTTATCAAGAAGAAATTTAGACGAAAAACTTGCAGATTGGGCAAGTACAGTTCGTTCTCAATGCAAGACAGAGCAAGAAGTTCACGAGTATTTAAGTAAAAAATACTTTGGCACATCTGATTTTGCATACACAAAAAGATGGGACGAGCCTGAAAAATATGCTATGTTCAAAAACGACTACAATGCTATTTGTTATGGCACTATTGGTTGTGGAAACTTAGATGACCCAAGATTAAACTATACACCTGAAGATTGGGAAAGTTATGAAGCAAAAAGCCAAGATGATAAGCATAAATCAATAAGTTTGAACATGCAAAACTTATTGAAAAACAACAACATTACACTAAACGATGATGATACACTTTTAATTTCTATAAATCCATACACTCGCGAAGTTGATTTATCAGGAATCGAAAACAACGCTAATTTAGCCCAATTAAAAGGTTTATTAGAGCAAAACAACAATTCCTCAAACCTTTTGGCGTATGTTAAAAATCAAATGAGCGATTTAGACAGCAATTCTGTTGCAAAAATGCAGGCATATCGTCTCGTTATGGATTACACAGGGCTTGACCTTTCTAAAATGGAAACAAGAGAGGACGGAAAATACTACACTTCTGACGGAATTGAATTTTCTGAATACTTAAAAGAAAAACTTAAAGACTGCAAAGATGTACCAATGGAATTCAGGGGTGCTGCATTTGAATACACAATGCAAAACGTAAACAAAGTTGCACAATTAGGCTGGAACAACATTCCAGATTTAAATATTTCAATCGGCTACAACAATTCAAGCGGTTTTATACCTTATGGCACAAGTTTTGAAGCATAAAAACTAATCAACAGAGAAGATTTCTTTGATATCGTCGATTGTAAGCGATTTTGTAATATTTCTATCAACTGAAATTACGCTATCAACAAGGTTTCTCTTGATTGATTTAAGTTTTTGAATTTTTTCTTCAACCGTATTTTTAGTGATAATTCTATAAACAAATACTTTTTTAGTTTGACCAATACGGTAAGCACGGTCTGTCGCTTGATCTTCAACCGCAGGATTCCACCAAGGGTCATAGTGAATTACATAATCTGCACCTGTCAAGTTCAAACCTGTACCACCAGCCTTCAAACTGATTAAAAAGATTGGTATATTTGTTGATGAGTTAAATCTTTCAACTGCACCTTGACGGTCTTTTGTCTTACCTGTCAAATATTCATAAGGGATTCCAGCTCTTTCGCACCAAGCCTTGATAATATCAAGCATATCAACGAATTGGCTGAATAGAAGAACTCTATGACCTTCTGAAATAATTTGTTCAAGCATACCTTTCAAGTGTTCAAATTTACCTGATTGAATATCACCTTTAACCATATCTTTATCGTATAAACGAGGGTGACAGCAAATTTGACGCAAGCGTAACAACGCAGAGAAGATAGACATTCTACTCTTTTCAAGACCGTTTTGTTCAATAGATTTGAACAATTCTTCTTTTGTACTATCCAATACTTCAAGATAGAAGTCTTTTTGTTCTGGAGTCATTTCGCAGTATGCAATGTTTTCCACTTTATCAGGTAAATCCTTCGCTACGTCACGTTTCATACGACGTAAAATGAATGGATAAATTTGCATTTTCAAGCGTTTTTCAACTGTTTTGTCTTGACGTTCCATAATTGGATTTACATATCTAAAGTTGAATTCTGCAACGTTAAACAAGAAGCCTGGCATCAAGAAATCAAATACAGACCACAATTCTTCCAATCTGTTTTCGATTGGAGTACCTGAAAGTGCCAATCTGTGGTCAGAATCTAACATTTTAACGGCTTGAGCTGTTTGGCTCATTGCGTTTTTGATGTTTTGAGATTCATCTAAAACAACATATCTGAATTTGATATTCTTTAATTCTTCGATATCACGTCTAATTAGCGCATAGCTTGTAATTACAATATCGTGTTCTGGAATTTTTTCAAACAAACTTTTTCTATCAACACCTGCAAGTTTTAAGCAGCTCAAATCTGGCGTAAATTTTTGGATTTCTGATTCCCAGTTAAATACAACAGAAGTTGGACAAACTACCAACACAGGCATTGAGCCGTCCTCTTCCTTAGCTTTTTGAATTAAGCTCAAGGCTTGAAGCGTTTTACCAAGCCCCATATCATCTGCAAGAATACCGTTTAAGCCGTATTTATACATAAACCATAGCCAGCTAAAACCTTTCATTTGGTATTCACGAAGTTCTGCATTTACACCTTTTGGTAAAGTTAAGTTTTCATCAGTTGAGAACGATGTAATTTGAGACCAGAATTTTTCAAAATCCTCGCTCAATACAAGTTCAAAACCTCTATTTTTCAACTCTTGAACCAAACCTGCACGATATGTTTTTACCATGAATTTGTTTTCATCATTTCGGTACGCATCAAACGAGTTAAAAGATCTCATCATCGCATAAATATCTTCTGCCGGATATTCAACAAAGCCTAAACTTCTTACACGACTGTATTTTTCATTGTTTTGAATTGTTTCATAAATTTCATCAAAGTTGATAACATCTTCACCAACTTGACCGTATAATTGAATTTCAAAACTGTCTTTTGAATCTTCTGAAAAGTCGATTTTAGCGCACATTTTGAAAGGTTCTTCAATAAGTTTAAAGAAGCTAATATCGTCCTTTTCTTCAAATACCCAACCTTCGCCAGCTTTGTTCATATAATAATTATAGAAATCAATTGCGTTTTCTTTCTCCATTGCTAAGTTGTTTGTTTGCATTGGAACGAATTTACAAGCTAAAAGCATTTGATAAGCTGAAATTTCGTGTTGGATATTACGTTTAACCCAATAAACCATATCGTCTTCTTTACGTTTTACTGTAACGTAAGGAGTTTTATCCGCAGTTTTAGAGAACGGTACTCTAACTCCGTCGTATTCAAACTCTAAAGATGCCTTCAATGATTGGTCATAATCGATACCTAAAGATACAATATTCTTTGGTGGGCGTTGTTCTAAGAACAATTTACTGATTGTATCAGAAACCTCTACGTCAATTTGTTCTTGAAGTTTTGGAAGTTCTTCATAAATAAACTTTCCGCCTTCTGCATCTTTTAGGTCTGTAAATGTTGATTTCAACAAGTTTTGAGGAACAACATTCATTGAAACATTTGTAGGGAAGATTACATTTTTATAACGTCCCCATTTTATTTGACGAGAGAAATAGCGAACCTCTTCAAACGGTATAATATCGTCCTTATCAGGTCTGCGCCAGAATAATTCAAGCATAATATTACCTGTTGGGTTGCTATTTACTGATAAAACTAAGCGCCATTCTTTGTCTGTAAATTTAATTCTATGTTTAGTTTTTTCGTCTAAAACTTCATCAGCTACAGCCAAAAGTGGAAACATTGGTGCGAATTTTGGAATTGGAATATCGTACCAGCCTGCTTTTTTGTCTTGTCTTGCAGTTTTTAAAATTTGTTTAAAGATTTCAACTTCTACCAATTGAGAACGGTTTAAAACGAAAGTTGAATCATTTTTTTGAGCTTCCACCAAACCTAACAATATTGGCTCAATTGCTCTAACAACCTTGCCTGTTGTTCTTGACATTACAAGAATAGAGAAGAAATTAGGTTTTCTCTTAGGATTAAAGTGGAAGATATAATTACCTTTTGGCGGTTCAGGCATTGAAGTATCTTCGTCGCTGTAATCAGGTTCAATACCATATTTTGTTTCTAACCAATCTTCGTAAGCGTGTTCGTCAATTGCCTTTATAGCAACAGCAACAGCGTGCTTACACCATTCTTCTTTTAATGGACAATTACAACGCGCCTCTACTTTGTTCTTTTTAAAAATTAAATCTGTATTATATGAGTCTTGAAAACTGCCTTTTACCTTACCTTTATAGAAGTTCTTTTCCGGATAAGCCTCAAGAATCATATCTTTTGTGTAATATTCATAGCCACGACGCCAGCTTCCAGCCGTAGCATTTTCTTTTAAGAATTTAAAATTGAATTCAGGAACACTCATAAACTATTAGAGTTTGTCTTTCTTTTACTTACTTAAGGGTGTAACAAACGGTTTAAGTATAAAATACTATTACTCTTAAGATGACCGTAACTTGATTATTACACTAAAATGTTTTAATTGCAAGTAGTTTTATATAGATTATAACTTACTTCCAACAGCTTTGTACAAACTGATGTAATCGACATAGCAATTGCCGGTTGTATTTGCAACTAATTGGTTAACTGAAAGCAAGTTTTCTTGCATTTGAATCATATCAAGTTTAGAGATTACACCTTGTTTATAGCGTTGTTGAGTGTATCCAAAATCTTGATTTTCTAAAGCTAATTGTTTTTTATGTTTATCTAATTTTTCACTGTCACGTTTTACAGAAATTAAAGCATCATTAACCTCTTGCAAAGCTGTCAAATTAGTTTTGTGGTAACTTTCTAGAGCCTTATCATATTGAACTTTTTTAAGTTTCAAGTTTGCAATACGACTTCCGCCTGTAAATACAGGTAACATGCCTGACGCTGCAACAGCGTATAGTCCATCGATTGGGTTATTTGCACCGTGCAAGAACATTGCCAAGCCTGTAATATTAATTGATGGCAAGAATTCTTTTTTTGCAACTCTTACATCAATACCCATTTTTTCAAGCATTTTGATTGATTTTAAATAATCCGGTCTATCTGTAATAATTTCTGATGAAATACTTGTTGGAATAGCTTTTGAATATTTTATATCAGAAAGTTTTGAAATTTTTAGTTCATTAATGTTTTCTGGGCTTTCACCAATCAAAACAGCTAATTGGTGCATTAAGATTTCTTTATTCTTTTTATAATTAATTAAATCAGAAGTACCGTTTACATAAGCCTTGTTTGCTTTTACAGTATCAGAAGTTGAAACAAGACCTTGTTTGTTGCTTTCTTGCATAATTTCATAAATTTCTTTTCTCAAAGCAACAATATTTTCTTGATATTTAATAACTTCATCTAGAGTAACCAAGTTCATGTAAACACTGCCGACAGCTGCTGCAATTGAAATGTATGCTGCACGTTCATCTAGTTGAGAGGCTTCGTACAACTTTTTAACACTTTTTGTTTTATCTCTATTTTTTAAGAAAATATCAGCCTCGTAATTAATCAACATTGGCGTAGCATAAGACCATTCTGAACCTATATCTAAACCTTTGCCAATTGTTGAAAGTTTTGAATATGCAGGAGAAAAACCAACAGTTGCATTTGGCAATTCATTTGCAAATTGAAGTTTTACGTTTTGATAATATTCATCAACATTCAAGGTTGCCATTTTCAAATCATAGTTATTTTTTATAGCTAAGTTAATATAATTATCTAGATTTTTGTCGTTAAAACTTTTCCAAAAATCCATATTTACATAACCATATTTGTAATCATCATTATAATTTTTATTTCTTTTAACTCTGTGTTTAAGCATTTTTTCTTGCTTTTTAATAGCTTTTGCATCTTGTTGCACTTTTGTATCTTGAATAGCAAATGCAGGCAAAACACTCATATCTAAAAAGCTAATTAGCATCAATGTTGAAAATAATTTTTTGAAATTCATTTTACTTCCTCACATACTTGACAAATTTTATAGTGATATGATAACATATCTTTGTTACAAATGCAACATGTATTTTTTGTAACAAAAGATAATCAAGAAATTCTAGATAGGGGAAAATATGACAGGTACAATGTTAGAACCTAATACGGATTTTACACAATCTGTATTTTATAAAATTAGTCAACTCTCAATTTATATTGAAAAACTAGCGCAGAACTTTTTTGAGATAAGAAATGTCGACATTACGCACGATGAATTTTGCGCATTAAATTGTATTTTAAATTACCCAAATATTTGTCAAAGAGACATAGCAAAACTACTTCTTAGAGATAGAGTTCGTACAGGCAGAATTTTAAACTCTTTAGAAGATAAAGGATATATAAAAAGAACAAATAACACAAAGAATAATCGCCTTGTAAGACTTGTATCTATAACAAAAAAAGGTGATGATTTTTATAAAAAGCAATTTTATATAATGAACAAGGTTATGGAAAAATTGTTAGAAAAATTCCCTGAAGAAAAAATGATTGAATTAAAAGGCTCATTGGAAAAGTTAGAAAACTCAATGGCAGAAATAGTAGAATTTAATATATAGGAGAAATATAATGGAAGAAAATAAAGAAAAAGATATGAAAAAGACTTTAGATAAAAGTCTAAAACGTTCAATTATAATTTCAGCAGTTCTTGTTTTAGCTTTAGTTGTAACAGGTTTTATAGTTTATAACTTACAATTTCAATCAACTGATGATGCTTATGTAGAAAACCATACAGTGCAAGTTGCTCCAAAGGTTTCTGGTCATATCGTACAAGTTTTAGTGACTGATAACCAAAAGGTTAAAAAAGGTGATTTGGTTGCTGTAATTGATAACACAGATTACAAAGTTGCTCTAGACAAAGCCTCTGCACTTTATGAAAAAGCATTAGCTGGTCAAAAGGTTGCGAAAGCAAACTTCAGTGCAACACAAATTGAAATTAAAAACGCAAAAGCTGATTTAGAAAGGTACCAAAACTTATACAAAACAGGTGCTGTTTCAAAACAACAACTTGATATGGTTCAAACAAAATATGAATCAACTCAAGCAAGATTAGTAAACGCAGATGAAAACGTTATGTCAGAAGCTCAAAACAAAGTTGCAGACGCTGACATTAAATCATTAAAAGCAGCAAAAGAACAAGCTCAATTAGACTTGTCTTACACAAAAATTTATGCACCACAAGACGGTACAGTTTCAAACAAAAGAGTTGAAGTTGGTACTTATGTTCAAGTTGGAAGCCCTCTATTTGTAATCGTTCCAAACGATGTTTGGGTAGTTGCAAACTTTAAAGAAAACCAAGTTGGTTTAATGAGAGCTGGTCAACCTGTTGATATCAAAGTTGATGCTTATCCAAACAAAGTTTTTAAAGGCAAAATTGACTCTATTCAAAGAGCATCTGGTGCAAAAGCTAGTTTATTTCCACCTGAAAACGCAGTTGGTAGTTTCGTTAAAATCGTACAAAGAATTCCTGTAAAAATCGTTTTTGACGAAGAAATCAACCCTGACGAATACAACATCGTTCCAGGCATGAGCGTAGTTCCAAAAGTAAAGGTTAAAAATAACAAATAATGGCTAATGAAGTAACAGAAAATACAGAAGAATGGAAACCTTCCAAAGGTCCTTGGATTATCGCAATTCCAACCATTTTTGCAGCGTTTATGTATGTATTAGATGAAACAATTGCAAACGTTGCCCTACCTCACATGGCTGGTACATTTTCTGTTAGTCGTCAAGAATCAACTTGGATTTTAACAAGTTATATCGTATCAAGCGGTATTATGATTACTGCCGTTGATTGGTTCTGTAAACTTATGGGAAGAAAAAATTTCTTCATAATGAGTATATGTTTATTCACTATTTCATCATTCCTATGCGGGGTAGCAAACTCTATCGAAATGATTATCTTTGCAAGAATTATGCAAGGTATCGGCGGTGGCGGTTTGCTACCTGTTTCTCAAGCTGTATTATTGGAAGGATTTCCAAAAGAAGAACGTGGTAAAGCAATGGCTACTTTTGGTTTGGTTGTTGTCGTAGCCCCAATTATCGGTCCCGTTATCGGTGGCTGGATTACTGATTGTTGGTCTTGGCCTTGGATTTTTTTCATTAATGTTCCTATTGGCATTTTGACCGTATATTTAACTACAATATTCTTAGAAGATCCACCTTATGCAAGAAAACAAAGTAATGTTTATTTTGATAAAATCGGGTTCTTATTCTTAACAGCGTGGCTAATCTCAATGCAAGTTATTTTTGATAAAGGTAACGATGCAGATTGGTTTAATGCGGCTTGGATTTGTAAATTAACCGCTTTTAGTGCTTTCTGTTTTATTGCATTTGTTGTATCTCAAATTAAACAAGAAAAACCACTTGTTGATATGAGCGTGTTTAAGGATAAGAACTACACAATCGGTACACTTATTCAAGTAATCATTATGGGTGTAATGATGGGTTCAATGATGTTATTACCTCAATTCTTACAAACTTTAATGGGTTACAGTGCATTTGATAGTGGTTTAGCAATTATGCCTCGTGGTTGCGGTGCAATGACAGGTGTAATTTTATATGGTATCTTAGCAAACAAAGTTGACGAACGTGTTGCTGTTGCCTTTGGCTTATCATTAATCGGAATTGCAGGGATTTTCTTCGGATTTTTAAACTTAGATATTGCAACAATTAACATTGCTATTCCAAACTACATTTACGGTTTTGGTATGACACTAGCAATGATTCCAATTATTGCGCTATCGGTTGTAACCCTTAAAAACAGTCAAATGACAAATGCAACAGGTATTCAAAATATGCTAAAAAACATTGGTGGTGCTGTTGGAACATCTGTTGCAACAACTCTTGTTTCTAGATTTTCTCAAATTCACCAATCTTACATGGTTGACCATTTAAACCCTCTAAACCCTGTTTATATTGAACGATTGACTTCAACGGCAGGTGCTTTAGCTCAATACACTCAATACAATGTCGCTCAATATATGGCAGAATACTCTCTTTACGGCTCAATGGTTAAACAAGCAAGCCTTTGGGGATTTATGGAAGCGTTCAGAATTTGCGGTGTTCTAGCGCTTGTAATTATTCCGTTACTTTTATTATTGAAAAAGATTAAATAACATTTTTCTTGTATAATTGAATTATGAAAAAAATTTGTTATAATTGGTCGATTTCATTATTAATAGGGCTTTTTTCACTGTTTATTTTAAGTAGTGTCGGATTTATTTTAGGTCTTACAATAACCCCTATTTACCCAATTATTTCAATAGTTTTAAGCGTTTTTACTCTTTGGTATTTAACTGTAAAAACAAACAAATTTTCTAACAAAAATTTTATCGCACAATTAATCATTTTATTTGATTTAATCCTAATTTTTGGCGCTGTATGCTACTTTATACCTGATTTTTCGTATGACGGTACAACTTATCATCAAGCCTCAATTATTTTGCTAAAATGGGGCTGGAATCCTATTTATACAAAGCTTTCTACTTTTGCGGGTGCTATGCCGTATCAATTCCCATCTTCATTAGAATATGGACAACATTTTTTGAAGTTTTTTGAAATCATTGGCGCGAATATTTACGCATTATCAGGCAAAATCGAATTAACCAAGCTAACAAACTTTATACTTGCCTTGAGTGCATTTTGTTACACATTTTATTCAATAAAAAATTACAAAGATATTTCCAATTGGCAAGTTGGAATATTCGCATTTTTATTTGCTTTCAACCCTGTATGTGTTTATCAAGCACATACAAATTACGTAGATTGTGCATTTTATTACGCGTTTTTAATTCTTATTTTTGCACTAATTAATTACACAAAATCTCAAGATAAAAACACATTGTTTATGATAGTTATGAGTTCTGTAATTTTTGCAAACATAAAATTGACAGGACTTTTCACTGTTTTAATTATACTTACAGCGTTTTTGATAGCATTTTTTACTAAAAAATTGTTAAAAGTTAGTATTTTAATCATATTTTTAATTCTTTTGACAGGAATAAATCCATATATAACAAACCTTTTAAGCGGTTACAATCCACTTTACCCTGTCGTAAAAAATTCATTTTTAAACGCAAACAAAGAATATATGACAACCTCTTATCCAACAGGATTTGAAAATACAAACCGATTTAAAAAGTTATTTATATCAACCTTCAGTTCGTCAAGAAACTTATCACCATTGATTAACAAGGACGAACCAACATTAAAAATACCGTTCACAATCACAAACGACGATTCTTTCCATTTTGAAGATATGCGTGTCGGAGGCTTTGGATACTTCTTTAGCGGAATATTATTATGTGCATTAATCTTGAGTGCATTTTTAAGATTTAAAAATAAAGAAGACAAACGCTTATTTTTTGTTATAATGGCAATCCTTGCACTATCGATTTTAGGCAATCACGAGGCTTGGTGGGCTAGATTTGTACCGCAAATGTGGAGTTTGCCACTATTTATAATGTTATTCTTCTTATATAACGAACAATTCAAAGCTAAAAACTTCATCTACATACTGCTATTCATTGCCTTTCTAAATTCTGCAATTATCGCACAACAATATTTAAACGACAGAATTAAACTAACACAACAAAGAGCTGAATGGATTAACTCTATTAAACTTCAAGGCGGTCAAATATATATTTCACCAGAAGAAAAACAACAAGTTCCACTACTTGAAACAATGCCGGTAAAACTTGAAGAACTAAGAATAAAAGTTATAAATTAATAACCAAAAGGGCGGGTTCGATAAAATCGAACCCGCCTTTTTCTAACTATTTTTTAAACATTTTATTGATAATATCATGATATTTTTCAAAAATAACATTACGTTTAACTTTTGCTGTTTGGCTCAAAAGCCCATTATCCATACTGAAACCGTCTTTTAGAACTTCAAATTCTTTAACTTTTTCAAATGGTTTCAAACCTGTCTTATTTTTTATATATGTTTGAATTTCTTTCTTTATCAATTCACGCAAGTTTGGATTTTTGATTGATAATGTTTTACCAGATTTCAATTCTTTTGCCAAAATTCCGCATTTATCTAGTGCCATTTTTGAAGGTACAATCAAAGCACCTACGCTTGCTTCATCTTGACCTACTAAAACGATTTGATCAATATATGGGCTTTCCAAAATTGCCTCTTCGATTGGAATAGGTTCAACATTTTCACCACTTGAAAGAACAATTGTTTCTTTTTGACGACCTACTAAAACAAGGTTATTATTACGAGTTAACCAACCCAAATCACCTGTAATAAACCAGCCATCTTCTGTAAAGACTTTCTTTGTTGCCTCTTCATCTTTGTAGTAACCGTTCATAACTTGCGGACCTTTTGCTAGCACTAAACCTTTTGTATAAAGATGAACTTTTTTCATTGTTTGAGGATCAACAACTTTAATTTTTGTATGTGCATAAGGTTTACCTACACAACCCAAATAGTTTGGATATTGAATACCACGCAAAGTTAATACAGGAGAAGTTTCTGTTAAACCATAACCAATTCTTAAATTTACGCCGATTGCATCGTAGAACAATTCATCTTTTAAAGATAATGCACCACCACCAGAGATTGAAAGCCTAATTCTATCCAATCCTGCGGCCTCTTTTACCTTTTTATAAATTGTTTTTGTTGCAAGAACATGAAGTGGTTTCAAGAAAGCTCTTGCGATTTTGTGGTAAATATTTGATGGTAATTTATAGCTTGTTTTTTTGTTTGTAAGTCTTCTTTCGCTATACATTTTGTGGATTTTATAGTTAATACTATTTTGTACAGCAAAGTCAAACAAAAAGTAACCGAGTTTTGAATTTTGTTTTAATTTTTGGTAAATAGCAAGTCTGAACGCTTCCCAAATTCTTGGAACTGACATCATAGTATCAATTTTGTATCTCAACAAATCATTCTTCAAATTGCTGATATTTGTAAAATGTAAGTGGCAACCTTTTGTATAGTAATAGAATTGTGCCAAGTTTTCGTAAGCATGCCAACAAGGTAAAATTTGAAGTGTGTTTTCACCAGCAATAGCTTTAAAACCAGCCTCTGTACCTTCCATTTGAGAAACTATATTGCTATGAGTAAGCAATACGCCCTTTGGGTTGCCTGTTGTACCTGATGTATAAAGCATTGTTGCAGGATCTGAAAGATTTATCTCAACAGGAGTGAAAGGATTTTCTCTGCCCATTTCTACAACTTCATCAAGTGTATAAACAGGAGCGTTTAGACCTTCTTTTGAAAAATCTTTTTTATTTAAAACAATAATAAAGTTCAATTGTCTTGCGTTTAAGCTATCTTTTAACTTATTCAAAAGTTTCATATCATAAACAATAACGCCTTTTGGTTCAGAGTGTCCCATAATATAATCAAGTTCTTCTATTGGAGCGTTTGAACCTCTTAAAACATCAATCGCGCCTGTTTTAATAATTGCTTGAGCCATACTCATAAAGTAACCATTGTTTTCTGTAAACAAGCAAACAAAATCGCCTTTATTGATACCTAAATATTGTAGACCACCTGCAGTTTGCGTAATCAAGTTTTGAAAATCTTGATAAGTCATTTCTAAATCGTTGTAAGTATCAGTTACAGCAACTAAATCTTTGTGATCTTGAATTGATTTTTCTAAATGCTCTGTAATACTGTGGATGCCTTTTAAGTCCTCTCTAATTAATTCGTCATCTGTTAATATAATTGACATACATACCCCCTGTTTCACCATTTTATATTGTATATAGCCTAGTGTCAAGAAATAGTTTTCAATACTAAATCACACCTTGTAAAAATCTTTTTATCTAGTATAATAGGTTTGGAGGTTGGTATGGCTACATTTGTAGAATCAAAATTTTCAAAAGATATGGTTAAGTATCATTGCCCTAGATATGAGGAATTTCCTGATATTGGTTTATATATGGAGCAAGTGATAGAAATTTTGCACGCAAATTTAAGCCCCTTCGCAACTTCTCCAGACGAAAAGTTAATCACATCAACTATGGTTAACAATTACGTAAAACAAA
>ERZ808286.1253-NODE-1253-length-13165-cov-3.098780_pt1 | contig 13165 bp, 11 predicted proteins | sample MGYA00521276_ERZ808286 | MGnify/ENA primary metagenome ERZ808286 (study PRJEB31516, sample SAMN03275607) | gut metagenome | biome: mammalia-associated habitat; material: feces | host: Papio cynocephalus | place: Kenya | collected 2012-08-01 ... | reverse complement strand
AGAAACTTTGCGAAAGCGATAATCAAATAATCTCTCTTGGCGGTGGTGCTTTTGGGCGTGAAGAAAATCGCGAAATACTTAATAAAAATGGAAAAACTATTTATCTAAGAGCCACTGCGCAATCACTGTTTGATAGAATTAAAACTGAAACTCACAGACCTCTTTTACAACAAGGATTTGGTGTAGAAAAGGTTTCAGAAATACTCTCAAAAAGGGCATACAATTACGAAAAAGCAAGCGTAATTATTGACACAGACGGAAAAACTCCATATAATATCATTGAGGAAATTCAAAAAAGGATAGTTGAAAATGCCTAATAAAATTGATGTAGAGATTCAAGAAAAAAATAAATCGTACCCAATTTATATGGATACGAACCCTCTTGATGAACTTATGGGACGCATTTTGAGCGATTTAGATTATCCCAAATATCTTGTTGTTATGAGCGAAAAAGTTCACAAACTTTATGCAAAAACACTAGGTTTCCCAAAAGAAAATGTTTATGTCTTAAAAGACGGTGAAGTTCAAAAGAATTTCTGCAATTACCAAAAGATTTTGAAATACTGTTCAAAAATAGGATTGAACAGAAAAAGCGCTATCATCGCCGTTGGTGGTGGTGTAGTCGGCGACATTACAGGGTTTGTAGCCTCAACTTATATGCGCGGAATTAAATTCGTACAAGTTCCAACAACCTTACTTGCAGCAGTTGACTCATCTGTTGGCGGAAAAGTTGCAATTGATACAGAATTTGGCAAAAATCTTGTAGGCGCGTTTTATCAACCACAATCAGTTTATATTAATTTGAATTTCTTAAAAACGTTAGATGAACTTCAGTTCAAAAGCGGACTTGCTGAGGTTGTAAAATACGCATTTATTGAAAAAAGCTGTGAAGCTGTATTTGAATATGGCTTATTCGACTTTTTATCAGTACATTATGAAAAAATCTTAGACAGAGATTTAAGATTTTTAGAAAAAGTTATAAAAGTCTGCATTGAGCTTAAAATTTCAGTTGTATCAAAGGACGAAAAAGAAGCAGGATTAAGAAAAATTCTTAACTTCGGTCATACATACGCTCATGCATTAGAAAAAATTACAAACTATAAGAAGTTTACTCACGGAATGGCAGTTTCTTACGGTATGTACTTTATGTTCAATTATGCTCACTATTTGAAGCTAATTGATGCTAATTACAAAGAAATTGCAGTAAATTTACTTAAAAAATACGGATTTGAAGACAAACACTTTAATTATCCAGCTAAAAAGATGATTGCGATTATGCAAACAGACAAAAAAGCAGAAGATAACACTATAAAAATTATTTTACCAACTCTAAAAGGCTATGTAAAAGAAAGCGACCTCGATGTCGAAGTCGCTATCAAAAGTGGTTTATTATAAGTCTTTTCGACCTATATACTCAATTGGCTATATGAAGATTGAATTGAAGATATAATTTGCTCCATATTGCTAAATTGTTTTTCTAGTCGTGATTTGTATGAATCAACCCTGCTTTGAGCTGAAGTAATTGAGTTTTCAAGAGTTTTAATCTTTGAACTCAAAGATTTTGATTTAGCATCAAAGTAACCTGTTGTAACTTCTAATGAGTCTTCAACGATTTTTTCAAGTTTATTCATCACACCGCCAGATGTGCTAGTACCCTTGTTGTCGCCAACAAGCAACTCTTTCACAGCTTCTGGATTTTTTGCTAATGCTTCTTTAAACTTGTCTTCATCAATTTCTAATGTATTTACAGAAGTTGTGCTTGTTGAATTGTTAGCTTTACCTGTTGAAATACCGATATCAGACAACAATTTCATAGTACCTTCATCAATTGATGCTGTTGCAGTTCTTCTCAAATTTGTTCTCAAAGAAGTCAACGCAGAATCACCATATAATGCATCACCATAAGCAGTGTTGTCATCAATGTTTGCAATAGTTTCGTTGTAAGCAGTAACAAAAGATTTTACAGCCTCTAACAATGCATCTGAATCTTGTTCAACTTTTACTGTTGAAGGGTTAATTGTGCCTGAATCGTCAGCTTTAGAAACTCCGTTTAAAGTCAAAGTCAAGCCTTCAATACCTGAAATTTCACTTGTAACTGTGTTTGAAGATGAAATTACAGTAGTACCGTTAATAGTCAATTCTGCATAATCGCCTAATTGTTGGTTGTTCAATTTTGTAGTTGAATTGCCCCAACGGTCAGTTGTTGTAGTTGTGTAACCAAACAAATCTGTAAAGTTGCTTGTGCCTTTTTCAATGTTAATATTGAATGCACCTTCTGTTTTTGAAGTTAAAACAAGTTCACTTTGAGATGCATCCCAATATGCAGAAACGCCAGCATCTTCGTTTGAATTAATCTTTGAAATTAAACTTTTTACAGTTGTATTTTCATCAATTGTGAATTCAGCATTGCCGATTTTGAAAGTGCCCGCTTTTAGACCGCTAAAAGCTTCCATCATTTTTGATGAAGTGTTTACGCTTGAAATTTTTGATGAACTTTCATAAGCGCCTGTATCAGAATCTTTTACCAAACCCATAACTTTTACAAAGTTTGACTCATCTGAAGAAGCACCTAATACAACGTCTTTGCCATTGTTACCAGAAATAACAATTTTTCCGTCTTGAACAGTTGCGTTAATATTATTAGTCTCAATTTTCTGATATGGCCAATTTTCTGATCTTGTCTCTGTTGTTCCACCAGCTTCGACAATTTTATTTAAGATATCATCTACAGTATCATCGTCTTCAACTGTAATTTCTTTCTTTTCACCATCAACATAAAGGCTTAAAGAGCCTGTTTTTGCATTACCACCTGCTAGGTCAGCAAACTTAGTATCACCATTAATCAATGCAGAAGAACCTAAGTTTGAAGTAGCTTTTGTTGCAGTTGCCAATTTATTTACAATAACATCAAAGTTTTGTTTTGCAGCATCAGCTGTAACGTTTGCAGAAACTACGCTGTCTTTTGATGTTGTAACCTTGTTTTTTGAGAACAAGTCAAAAGAACCGCCAAATTTTGCATCAGTAAATTTTTCAATAGACGAACGCAAATTAGTAACCTTTGATTTAATAGTATTCAAAACATTGGTTGAATTTTCAACAGTAGTCTTTGAATTTTGTAACTTTGTTACTGATTGTTGTTTTATAGATACAAGGGCTTCTATCCAAGAACTGGTATCCATACCTGAGGCTAAGCCTGAAAAAGTTATTTCGCCCATATTAAAAACCTCCGTTTTTTTAATATTTCGTATTTTGTTATAGTTTTATACTAATATATGCCCATTGTACCATATTTTGAAACCTTAAACAACTACAAAATGTTAAAAAACGGCAATTTTTGTTACAAAAGCAGAAAAATACTCTATTTATATTATAAGAAAGACCTCTTCCGAGGTCTTTCTTTTCTTTATAAATCTTAGATTGTAGTTGCTAAAGAAGGAGCAATTTGAATGAATTTTCTAACTAATTCAGCATCCCATTGAACACCTGCACCGTCTTGTAAGATTTCACATGCTTTTTCAACGCCTAAACCTTTTCTGTAAGGTCTGTCACTGATTAAAGCGTGATATACGTCAGCAACTGCTACGATTCTTGCTTCTAATGGAATTTCATCACCTTTTAATTGGCAAGGATAGCCAGAACCGTCGATGTGTTCGTGGTGATATTTAACCATTGGAATTAAGTCTTTTAATGCTTCGTTTTGCATTAAAACTTTTTCTGCACCGATTGAAGGGTGTTGCTTCATGATTTCCCATTCTTCATCAGATAAGTGAGTTGGTTTTTTTAATACGTTTTCTGGAATACCGATTTTACCAACGTCATGTAATAATGCACCTAATTTAATTCTTTGAACTTCTGCTTCTGGTAAGTTTAATGCTCTTGCTAATGCTTCAGAGTATTTAGAAACAGATGTTGAGTGACCTTTTGTATATGGGTCTTTTGCATCAATTGCACCTGCTAAAGAAGTTGCTAATTCTTCTAAGTGGTGTTGTGAAGAAATTTCTTCACTTGCAAATTTATTAACTAATTCTTCTTCAAAGTTTACGCCTAATTGAGAGTGACGTTTTGTTAAAACTTCTGCGAATGAATGTAAAGCCATATCGTCCCAGAAATTGAAATCTGAAGAACTGATGATAGCACTCATACCGTCTTTGTAGCCTTTAGATTGAGAAATATACATTGCTTGTTCAGCAGAGATTAATAATTTTTCTTGTTCTTTAGCACATTGAGGGTAGTTAGCAATACCAACAGAAACTTTAACAGGTCCAACATCATCGATGAAACAGCAAGATAAGCTGTATGTTAAGTATTCTGCTAAGTATTTAGCTTCATTTGTATCTGTATCTGGAAGAACGATAGCAATTTCGTCACCGCCGTATCTACCAGCTGAGTCGTTAGAACGAATATTTTGTTTAACTTTTTCTGCAACTAATTTAATAACTTCATCACCTTTTGCGTGACCTAATTCTCTGTTGATTTTAGAGATGTTATTAACGTCCATCATAATTACAGAAACAGTTGAATTTGTTTTTTCTGCTTTTGCTAATTCATTAGATAAAATTTCTTGGAAACCTCTGTGGTTAGATAAAGAAGTTAATGCATCAGTATTAGCGTGAGCATTAGCTTGTTCAACTAAGTCTGCATTGTGCATAAATAATGCATAGTGATTAGCTACTAATGAATATAAATCAGCGTTTTCATTAACATTGTTATCACCAACAATCATTACACCTAAACATTCATTAACTGAAATTAAAGGAATAATTGCAACTGCTGGAGATTGTAAATATGATAATTTTAAGAATTTAGAATCATTTTTAACGATTGTTTCTTGAGAATTAAAACATTCAACAATCGGATTTGTATCATCTGATAAGAACACTCTTGAAGAGAAAGTTCCGCCAACTTTGTCAGTCAATTTGATATTGATACATTTTGATTGTTTTTGGAATATACCAATAGCAGTGAATTGAGCGCCTAACTTGTTGATTAATAAAGCATGTAATGCATTATAAAAATCAGGAGTATTAGTTTTGCCTCTCAAAGCTGTGTTCATGTCTTTGATTACTTCGCGGTAATCAGTTGTTGAGAAAACTCTATCATTGTTTGCAGAAACATAACCACCAAATAATCTGTTAGAAGAAGTTCTAGCAATTGGTGTAGTCATCTTAGGCATAAAACCTTTACCACTAATAGGGTTAGAAGCCATTGACTTGTTATATAAGATTTCCTTTTCTTGTTTAATTAATGTTTCTTTGTCAATCAACGTTATTGTCCTAAGTTTTTCTATATTATATTAAAAACACATGCTTAAAAAAAATTGCCATTAGTAGAGAACTTTTTTAACAAATTTGTAACTTAATTATATATCTTTTCTGAATTTAATGCAAGACATGTAACAAAATAGTAATAAGAAAGGCGGGTTTGCTGAAAGCAAACCCGCCTTTACAACATAATTATTTAATTAAACCTTATTTACAAGTTGTGTTTGTAGTACCGTCTAGGATTGTTTTTCCGTTAGGGCATTTTTTGTCAGTACCAACCTTTAAATAGTCCATATTATCAAATTGAACTACCCAACCTGAACATGGTTCACCACTTCCTCCAAAACAAGCACTGATAGTTGAACTGTCTGTTGAATCTGGTTGCACACCATTTTGTGTAAATCCATTAAATCTAAATGTGTTTTTGCCCAAGGTTGCTCTTTTTGTTACACCATCAATATTTATATATGCCCAGAAAACTCTGCCTGTACTGTTGTTTATTGCCGGTGTAACAGTTAACCCCGTACCGTCAGCAAGTGTCACTTTGTAATAATTTGCATTTGTATCAACCCAAGTTGGCGTAGCAGTTCCATTTAATGCAAAAGTTTTACCATTGCTCCAGCAAGAATTTGTTGATCCTGAGGTACTTACACCACAATTTTTAGTTATTTTCATAAATTCTGTCAAACGTTCACCAATTCTTGTTGCCTGTGCTGTAGCGTTTGCATCATCTTTAATCCACTCATCAACAGGACCATAAACCGCTTCTGCACGTCCTAAAGCATCGTTCAAGTTTGAATAAACCTTCTTAACCTTTGCAACTTTTTCTTTATCGGCAGTTGATGAATTTAAGTTTGGAATAGTCAACGCTGCAACTACGCCAATAATACCCATTACAATCAGTGTTTCAGCTAATGTAAATGCTAAAATTTTACGAATATATTTCATATTAAACCTCAAATAAATTTTTCCGTTCACATTATAACAAATTTACTAATTTTCTACAAGTCCGTACTTTTACGTCCGTAAAAGTACGGACAAAATCGTATTTTTGGGTCACCCTGAACTAGTTTCAGGGTCGCAAGGTTTTATTGGAATATCATTGCGATTCCGAAACAAGTTCGGAATGACATAATATTAAATATTTTATCAAACAGCTTAAAGATACCGCAACAAGTATCACATGCCACAATTAAAGTTTTTAACACCTTACTATTCCTGTCGGAACAGATTTTTTTGCTGGCAAACTTACAAATATTGAGGGTTTAAAGCTTCTTTGTCAGTAAAAAAACGTACGTATAAATACGTACGTTTTATGTCAGTCTGCTTTTGCAGATAAAATTTTGTATAATTGAGTGAGGGGATACTTTATTGAAAAGACATTGCGATGCTGAAACAAGTTCAGCATGACATTATATTTTGTACTTAAGTTTTGAGTCACCCTGAATTTAGTTCAGGGTCTCTGGAAACTAAGACGATAAGACTATAAGGCTTTAAGACGATAAGTTCATTTATAATTAAAATGTCAATTTAATTATAGTTCGACTTACCCACTTAACCATTATTGACTTATTGACTAATAGATACCGCAACGCACTCCGTTTGTGCAGTATGACGTAAGGTTTTATATCAATTTTAATGTCACCCTGAACTCGTTTCAGGGTCGCATGGTTTTATTGGAATATCATTGCGATTCCGAAACAAGTTCGGAATGACAACTACAAAATGTATAAACTACACATTCAAAACTGAGATTGATTTAATCTTTTTGTCAGTATGTGATTGAATATATTCGTTCAGCAAATCAAAGCAAACATCGCAAACTTTATCTGTCGCCTTTTTGTCGTATTCGCTTTCGTAATTAAAATCAAACTGCATCATTGCTTGCATAAAATCTCTCATCTTATGGTGTAGTTTAAGTTTTACGCCCAAGTCTTTATTACATTCTTCGCAAACAACACCACCCATTTGAATTGAGAAGTACATATCTTCGTCTAGAATTTCTTCTCTACAACATAGGCAACTATCAAATTCAAGCCCAAAGCCAACAATAAGCATCATTTTCAATTGGAACTTAATTACTGCAATCATTACATCTTTTTTAGATTTAGCGCTTGCAATTCTGTCCAAAGCCTTATAGAACAAGTCATATACTTCTTTGCTTGAAGGATCATCTTCCACTCCAAAGATAGAAATAATTTCTGATACATAAGACGAATACATCAATTTATCATAATCTTGACGAGAGTCTTTAAATGTATTTAGTGCTTCTGCTTGACAAATAGTATCCAAGTTTTTCCCCTTATATAACATAACCTTGTTTGCAACAAGTGAGTCCATTCTAGCGCCTAATCTGCTTTTTGGCTTTTTAACTCCTTTTGCAACACCTCTAATAAGCCCCAATTCTTTTGAGTACATAACTACAATTTTGTCAGAGTCCTTCAAATTATATGATTTTAAGTTTATTGCATCTGTTACAACATTGTTCATTATTGATTTGTACCTCTAAATACACCTCTAAAGTATTGTTCCAATTCCATCTTGTCGTCAGATGCTTCTAGAGCTGTTTCTTTTGTAATCGCACCGCAATCAACCAATTGGAATAGTGATTCATTCATTGTAATCATATCGTTAAATGAACCTTTTTTAACTAAGTCGTAAATATTTTCCAACTCATCTTTGATAATAAAGTCTTTGATTGTTGGAGTTACAACAAGAATTTCACAAGCTGGAAAACGACCGTTACCAACCGCTTTTTTAACAAGTTTTTGAGCAACTGTACCACGCAAAGTTTGAGCCAACTGACGTCTTACGCTATCGCGGTCTTCGGGTTCATACATATTAACAATACGGTAAATTGTTTGAATAGCATCGTTTGTGTGCATTGTAGCAAATACCAAGTGACCTGTTTCAGCGGCTTTTAGTGCGCTATCAAGAGTTTCTCTGTCACGAATTTCACCAACAAGAATTACATCAGGGTCTTGTCTTAGGGCATATTTAATACCTGATGCAAAGCTCTCAGTATCAATGCCTACTTGACGTTGAGACACTTTACATTTTCTATCTGAGAAAACAAATTCCACAGGGTCTTCAATTGTGACAATGTGTTTTTGATATTGTTGGTTAATATAATCAATAAATGATGCCAAAGAGGTAGATTTTCCGCTACCTGTTGGACCTGTAACCAACACTAGGCCATTGTTATAATCTGCAAATTGTTGCATTGAGGTTGGCAAATGAAGTTTTTCAAAGTTTTTGATTGTATAAGGAATTACACGGAAAACTAGCGAAAATTCAGTCATCGCACGTGATAAATTAACCCTAAAACGAGAAATTCCCTTCAATTCATAAGAAAAGTCTAAGTCTGTAGCTGTTGCCAATCTATCCTTAATAAAGTCAGGCACGATTTTTTGAACTATAGCCTTCATATCTTCTCTTGTAATAGGAGGTAATTCAATTTTTAAAATTACACCGTCACGGCGTAACATAGGTTTTTCACCCACCTTCAAGTGAATATCAGATGAATCTGTTTTAACAGCTTTCTCTAAAAATAAGTCTAAATTGAATAAATTTTCTGCCATAAAAATCCCCTATTAATTCATTATAATATCATTGTTTCTAGTCATGTACAAAAATATTACAAAAAGTTTAACTTTTTCTTGACATGATTGCGTTTTACGGTCACAATCAAAATAGGGACGAGGTTAAAATTATGAAAGAAACATTATTACACGACAAACAAGTCGCTTTAGGCGCTAAAATGGTAGATTTTGCAGGTTGGCACATGCCTGTACAGTTTACATCTATTATTGAAGAACACAAAAACGTTCGTCAAAATGTTGGTTTGTTTGATGTTTCGCACATGGGCGAGGTTTTCGTTTCAGGTAAAGACACTCTTGCATTTTTAAACAAACTTGTTCCACAAGAAATTGGAAAGTTATATGATTCAAAAGCTGTTTACTGCCAATTACCAAACAAAAAAGGAGGTCTTATTGACGATTTAATCGTTTACAAATTAGAAGACAACAAATATCTTTTAATCGTAAATGCCTCTCGTATAGACGAAGATGTTAATTGGTTTGTACGCAACAGCCTTGAATTTAAAGATTTATACATAGACAACCAATCTCATAACTACTCCTTGCTTGCAATTCAAGGACCTAAAGCAATCAATGTTATGGAAAAACTAGGTTATACAGGACATCAAGATTTCTTTACTATCAAGAAAATGACTCTTGCCGATGTTGAAGTTTATGTTTCAAGAACAGGCTACACAGGCGAAGACGGCTATGAAGTTATGATGAAAAACGCTGATGCACAAATGTTATGGGATAAAATTTTAGAAGTAGGAAAAGAATTTTCAATTCTTCCAATCGGTTTAGGTGCAAGAGATACATTACGTCTTGAATCAGCTTTACACCTTTACGGAAACGATTTGACAGAAGATACAACACCTATTGAAGCCGGTCTTTCTTGGTCTATTCCAAAAGATAAGCCAGAAGATTACAACGGCAAAGAGGTTATTATGGCTCAAATTGCAAACGGTGTTGATAAAAAGTTAATTGGTATAAAAATGGCTACACGTGCAGTTCCTAGACACGAGTGCGAGGTTTATTTCAACGGAGAAAAAGTTGGACACGTTACAAGTGGTGGCTTTGCACCATCTCTAAACGAAACTATCGCCTTGTGTTATGTAAAAAACATTAAAGAAATTTGCACAGGCGCATCTGTTCAAGTTATGATTAGAGAAAAATTGCAAGACGCAGTTGTCGTAAAAAGACCATTCGTACAAAAACATAATAGTGAGAAAAAATAAATAAAGGAGGACAAATGAGTAATACTGAAAATATGTTATGTTCTAAAACTCATGAATACGTCTTATCTGAAGACGGAAAAAACTACACAATCGGTTTAACAGATTATGCAATTGAACAATTAGGCGATATCGTATTTTTAGAATTACCTGAAGTTGGCGCAAGTTTCAACAAGGGCGACGTTTTTGCAACAGTTGAATCAGTAAAAGCTGCTTCAGAAATTTATATGCCTATTTCTGGTACAATCACTGAAATTAATGAAAATGCAGTTGATGCTCCAGAAACTTTAAACGAAAACAACTATGAACAAGGTTGGCTTGTTAAAGTTGAATTTACAGGTAATGAAATCGAATTATCTGAACTTTTAGAATACAATGATTATATAGAAGAAGTACAATAATGAACAATTTTACAGCACTAAACGAAGAAACTAGAAAAGAAATGCTAGAAAGCATTTCAAAAAGCAATATAGATGAACTATTTGAAGAAATTCCACAAAAAGCTCGTATGCAATCACTTGATTTGCCAAACGCTCTAAACGAAATGCAAGCTCAAAGAGCCGTTAAAGGTTTAGCAAAAGCGAACAATTCAGATTACATCTACTTTGTTGGTGCTGGTACTTACAACAAGTTCATTCCGGCGGCTGTATCTCAAGTGGCGCAACGATTTGAATTCTTAACAGCTTACACACCTTACCAACCTGAAATTGCGCAAGGTACTTTGCAAGTTATGTATGAATTCCAATCTCTAATTTGCAGACTTACAGGAATGCCTGTTTCAAACGCTTCAATGTATGACGGCGCTTCAGCTGCCGCAGAAGCAGTTATTATGGCAAAAAGAGTTACTAAAAAGAACAAGGTTCTAATCTCTGACACCATTAATCCTGAATACATCAAGGTAATTCAAACTTACGCTTGGGCTAACGAAATTGAACTTGAAATGTTTGATTCAATGCCAGAAAATGTTTCAGACTATGCTGGCGTTGTAGTTCAAAACCCTAATTTCTTCGGTGAAATAAAAGAAATTAAAAAATCAGAAGGCGCACTATTAATCGTTATTACAGATGTTTCATCATTAGCGCTTTTAACTCCACCTTCTGAATACGGCGCTGACATTGTCGTAGGCGACATTCAAACTCTTGGTATTCCAATGTCCTTCGGCGGACCTCACGCAGGATTTATGTCTTGCACAGAAAAACTTATGCGCCAACTTCCAGGACGACTTGCTGGTAAAACAGTTGATGCTGACGGCAAAACAGCTTACACTTTAACAATTCAAACTCGTGAACAACACATCAAGCGTGAGAAAGCAACCAGCAACATTTGCTCAAATCAAGCCTTAATAGCACTTTGCGCAACATTATATCTTAGTCTTTTAGGCGAAAAAGGGTTCAAACAAGCAAGTTATCTATCAAGCAAAAATGCACACGATTTAGCCAAAAAGCTTGAACAAAAAGGCTACAAGGTTCTATCTAAAGACTTCTACAATGAATTCCTACTAGAAGTTGAACACGCCGACTCGTTCTTAAATAAATTGAAAGAACAAAATATCATCGGCGGTTACAAAATTGACGAAAAAACAATTCTAGTCTGTACAACCGAAATGAATTCGTCTGAAGACATTGAACTTTATGTAAAATCTGTTTAATTTTTTAAAAATGAGATTCTGAAACAAGTTCAGAATGACATAATGCTTTATATTCAATTTTGATGTCACCCTGAATTGCGGATTTTCGGTAGGGTGAAAGCCCGTAAGTTGTCGTGGGACGTTACTCCCACGACAACCCGAATAATCCAAGAATATTTCAGGGTCGCATTGTCTCACAGAATAGCTATTGGACTTCTAAAACACAGAATTATATTAAAAATGGAATAAAAAAGGGCGGTTTGAGCAAAGCTCAAACCGCCCTTTAAAGTATTCTTATCAAGAAAGATTAGAATTGCAAACCTGCTTCTCTTGCAGCATCTGCTAATGCTTCTACTCTACCGTGATATAAGAAACCGCCTCTGTCAAATACAACACATTCAACACCAGCTTTTAATGCTTTCTTAGCAACAGCTTCGCCAACTACTTTTGCAGCTTCGATGTTACCACCGTGTTTTAATTGTGCTTTCAAGTCTTTGTCTAATGAAGAAGCTGAACATACTGTTACATGTTTTTCATCATCAATAACTTGAGCATAAATGTGTTTTGTACTTCTATAAACAGCTAATCTTGGAAATTCTGTAGTACCTTCCAATTTAACTCTTAGCGATTTGTGTCTTTTTTGTACTTTTGGTTTTCTAATTTCTTGTTTAATCATTTTTTCTTTCTCCTTTGCCCAAACCTTCTTGACTATTCAAGGGTTTATGCGGGCTACTGTGTTACTGTTTGTGTTAAATTTCTCTTTATACTTATTAAAGAGATCCCGAAATAAATTCGGGATAGGATATCTGTAAGGCTCGCATATAGCTCACCAACACCTATCCTATTTTTTACCAGCTTTACCAGCTTTACGTCTGATGTATTCGCCTTCGTATTTAACACCTTTTCCTTTGTAAACTTCAGGTGGACGTTTGCTTCTGATTAATGCAGCGATATCGCCAACCATTTGTTTGTTTGAACCTTTTACAGAAACTTTTGTGTTAGCTTCTACTGAAATTGTGATTCCAGCGGGTGGTTCAATTACTACAGGGTGAGAGTAACCTAATGCCATGTTAAGTTTTGTACCTTCCATGTTAGCACGGTAACCAACACCAACGATTTCTAATTTCTTTTCGAAACCGTCTTTTACACCTTTAACAGCATTTGCAACTAATGTTCTCATTAAGCCGTGTAATGCGTTTGTTTTTCTTTCGTCGTTGTTTGGTGTTAAAACAACGTGATTATCTTCAACTTTTACGCTGATTTCTGGACGAACTTCTACAACTTCAGTTCCTAAAGGTCCTTTAACTGTAACTGTATGTCCTTCTACCTTAACTTCTACGCCTTGTGGAAGTTCGATAGGTAATTTACCGATTCTTGACATAATTAAATCCTTTCTTCGAGCTTTTCTGTCAATTGAACTCGACTATTAAATAAAGTTCGCTAGAACTTTATTACCATACATAT
>ERZ808286.1251-NODE-1251-length-13176-cov-3.099688_pt1 | contig 13176 bp, 20 predicted proteins | sample MGYA00521276_ERZ808286 | MGnify/ENA primary metagenome ERZ808286 (study PRJEB31516, sample SAMN03275607) | gut metagenome | biome: mammalia-associated habitat; material: feces | host: Papio cynocephalus | place: Kenya | collected 2012-08-01 ... | reverse complement strand
GGGCCATAAAGCAAAACGTGATCCAAGCTTTCCTTTCTTGTTTTTGCTGCTTTAATATATACAGACAGGCTTTCTTTGATCTTCTCTTGTCCTACATATTCATCAAAAGAAGTAGGTCTAAGCGAATTTTCAATTTCAGCATCTGTCATGTTTTTTGTACTTGTTATAAATCTATCTTCATCCATCATTATGACCTATACCCCCTTAATGCTTTTGATATAATTTCTTCAGCAGTTGCACCCTCTTTTGCATAAGATCTTGCAAGCCTGTAAGCTTCACTTTTATTGATTCCAAGCGAAACAAGTGTTTCAGTTGCAAGATTAACTGCATCTTCGTCAATTTCAAGAGGGATAGCGCCCATTTCTAACGGAAGAACCATTGTGCTTACTTTATCCTTAAGCTCTAAACAGATTCTTTCAGCTGTTTTCTTCCCAAGACCTTTAATTTTTGATAAAAGATTAGTTTCTTCGCGACTTATTGCAATTGTTAAATCAGAAATTGTCATTCCAGATAAAACTGAAAGAGCAAGCTTTGGGCCAACTCCGCTAACAGTGATTAATTTTAGGAATAAATCCTTCTCTTCTCTTGATGTGAATCCAAAAAGGAACACTCCGTCTTCACGAACAACCATATATGTTAAAATTTTTGTAGTTTCCCCAATCTGCGGAAGAGCAACTAATGAATTATTTGAAATGCATAGCTCATATCCGACTCCATTTACGTCTAAAACGAGAGTCCCTTCTCTTTTTTCTTCAACTACACCTACTAAAAATGATATCATTTTTTCTCCTTAAACTTGATTTATATTTAATCTTGGACTTGTTTGACTGTGGCACAATGCAACTGCGAGCGCGTCTGCAGCGTCATCCGGCTTTGGAATAGATTTTAAGCCCAAAATAGTCTTTACCATGAACTGTACTTGTGCCTTTTCAGCTCTTCCTATGCCCGTCAAAGCTTGTTTTATTTGTAGAGGCGTATATTCGAAAATTTTTCCAATATACTTTTGGCACGTTAAAACAATAACTCCTCTTGCTTCAGCTACAGGAATAACTGTTTTTTGATTCTTAAAGTAGAATAATTCCTCAATTGCAAGAACTTCAGGCTTGTATTTTTCAATCAAATAAATAAGGCCATCTTCGATTGTCTTTAATCTAACTGCAATTGAGTCTTCTTTTGGAGTTGTAATTACGCCATAATCAATAACTGCATTGTTTCTTGAGCTATCAATGAGCCCATATCCAACAATAGCATATCCTGGGTCTATTCCTAAAATTATCATATCATTAGTTTACACTAATGAAGCGAATAAGTCAAACAAAAAAAGAAGAGATAACTCTTCAATTTTATTCTTCGTCATCAGATTCAGGAAGATTTACATTGTGATATACTTCTTGAACGTCATCTGAATCATTAAGCATGTCTAACATTCTCATAAATGTAGCCATTTTTGTGTCGTCTAAGTCAACATAATTGTCTGGAACTAAGCATGCTTCTGCGGAGAAACTTTTGTAACCAGCTTTTTCAAGTTTTTCGTTAACTTCTGCAACGTCATTTGGTTGAGTTATAACTTCAACTTCGTCGTCATATTCTTGAACGTCAACAGCTCCAGCGTCTAAAGCATCCAACATAAGCATGTCAGAATCTAGGCCTTCAACACGAGGGATTACGATTACACCCTTTCTTTGGAAAAGATATGAAACACAACCTGTTGCGCCCAAGCTTCCGCCAAACTTATCAAAAGCGTGACGAACATCGCCGGCTGTTCTGTTTTTATTATCTGTTAAGCATTCAACGATAACCGCTGAACCACCAACACCATATCCTTCATATGTGCATGATTCATAGTTAACACTTCCGAGCTCTCCAGAAGCTTTTTTGATTGTTCTTTCGATGTTATCGTTTGGAATATTGTTTTGTTTAGCTTTTGCAATTAAAGATGCAAGTTTTGCATTGCTTGCAGGATTTGATCCTCCAAGTTTAACTGCTACAGCTATTTCTCTTGATATTTTAGTAAAGGTTTTGCTTCTTGCAGCATCAGCCTTCCCCTTTGTATTTTGAATATTATGCCACTTGCTATGTCCTGACATATTTCTTACCTCCTAAAATTTGTTTTTGTTAATTTCGTACATTATTATCGCACCGCTTACACCAGCGTTTAGGCTCTCAATCCCTTCTTTCATAGGGATTTTTACGACATCTTTACAGATGGAAGAAACCTCAGGAGAAACTCCATTCCCCTCATTTCCAACTACAACACCAACCATTTCGCTTGGATTATACTCAAAAATGCTTATTCCATCCATATCTGCCTTTATTAAATGCAAGTTCCACTCTTGAGCCTTAGAAATAAATTCAGCTCTAGTCATTGAATATAAGTTGACGTTGAAGCACGCTCCTGCTGTGCTTCTAATCATTTTGGAATTAGTTTCCTTGACCGATTCAATTAAATAAATATCATTAAATCCACTTGCCATTGCAGTTCTAATCAGTGTTCCAACGTTTCCAGGATCTTGCAAACCGTCTAAGACTAAGAAGTTAGCCTGTGGAGGTTTTGCTATATGTTGTATGTATTCTAACACAACACATACACCCTGTGGTGTTTTTACATCTGAAAGTGTTTCAATAGTTTGATAGTCCGTCAAATATATTTCATCGACTTTGATTGGCAACTTGCTCTCATGTGTCGTCAAAGCTAGTTTAATTTTATGACCAGCATTAACTGCATCAATAATAATTTTAGGATTATCTAAAAAAAGCAAATTAGTGTTTGCTCTCTTTTGCTTTTTTAAATCTTTAATTAAGTTTGCACTCGCCTTCTGCATTATGCCTTAACTTGTTTAACAAGTGTAGCAAATGCTTCTGGATCTCTAACAGCCATGTCAGCTAAAACTTTTCTGTTTAAGTTGATGTTGTTTGCCTTTAATCCAGCGATAAATCTGCTGTATGAGATATCATTTAATCTGCAAGCAGCATTAATTCTTGTAATCCAAAGAGAACGGAAATCTCTCTTCTTTTGTTTTCTTCCGATATATGCATACATTCCGCTCTTCATAACTTGTTCACGAGCTACTCTGTATAATTTTGATTTTGCTCCTCTGTAACCTTTAGCAGATTTTAAGATTTTTCTACGTTTCTTAACTGCGTTTGTTGCTCTTTTATTTCTCATCTCTACTCTCCTTCTTATTTACCCAAAAGTGATTTGATATTGTCAGCGTTCTTTCCTGCAATATATGATCCTTTTCTAAGTTTTCTCTTTCTTCCTTGTGCTTTTTCTGTCAAGAAGTGGCCTCTATTTGGACGAGCAAATTTAACCTTTCCAGAAGCTGTCACTCTAAAACGTTTCTTAGCACCACTGTGTGTTTTAAATTTTGGCATACTATTTCTCCTTTTTATTTTATTGCTTTTTTGGGCTAACTACGACCATAATGTTTCTTCCTGCAACTTCAGGTTCTTTTTCGGTTGTACCGTAATCAGCTAATCTCGAAACGAAATCTTTTACAACAGCTATACAATTTTTCAAATAAGCTTGTTGTCTTCCCTTCATTCTGAGCACTACCTTAACCTTGTTTCCGTCTTGCAAGAACTTAATGGCACTTGTAACACGATAAGAAATATCATGTTCACTGATTGTCATTGATAATTGAATTTCTTTTAACTCAATAATCTTTTGATTCTTTTTTAATTCCTTTTCTTTCTTTATAGTATCGAATTTATACTTACTATAGTTAAGAATTTTGCAAACAGGTGGATTTGCGCTTGGGGACATAAGAACTAAGTCATATCCTTCTTCGTCTGCTCTGTTTTGAGCTTCAGCGAGAGAAACAATCCCTAATTGTTCTCCATCTACACCAATTAGTCTTACTTCATTGGCTGTAATTTGTTCGTTGATTAAAAGTTCCTTAAAAATTGTCGTAATCTCCTTTAAAAAAAATTTTGGCGGAAGCTAGAAACATTCCACCAAAAAACATATACAAAATACTGAGATAAATTGATATTTGTTTTTAACCATGTCTAAATCAAACTAGTTTGACAGGTGAGCAAGTGGTTTGCTTCTTTCTTTCGACTCCTATATTAACATAAATAATCTCAAGTGTCAACTATTTTTCTGTTTTTTTTAAAAAATATTTTTTCGCAGATATAACCCACTTTTAAGATGATTTTATTTGCATTTTTAATTGCTTTTGCTTTCATACATGCTTTCCCAAATATCGTTACGCCCGCGATAAGCGAACTTACAAGTGTCGAAACTATAATCATAATTGTTTGATCTTGGATTATATTAGAAAAAGATAAAATTACGCTTGCCCCGCCTGCTCCGCTCAAAATTCCACAAATATCTCCAACAACGTCTGCACAAAAAGAACACACTTTTTCCGAATTGTCGACTAATAATAGCCCTATTTCAGCCCCTTTTTTATCATTTGCAATAAAGTAGTCGCGAGATGCAGATGTGACGGCTATTCCCACCATATCAAAGCAAATACTTACGAAAATAAACGTTAAAATAGTTATAACAGAGGTTACAATTCCAAGGGAGGACATAAGCGACTGACTAATTAAGCTAAAAACAGATGAAAGACACAGCGTAAGAAAAAACATCCTTACTGCCCAGCCATATTGTTTTACTCTCTTCTCTAGCGTTTTAACTTTTTTCTTTCGAGATACGTAAAACCACATATTGTATTATATTTAATGCCATATTCATTCATGAATACTTTTAAAAAAAGGATAGAAAAAGTCCTTCTTTAAACTGTACTAACAAAAAAACGACCTTAAAATCACATTTAACAAAACCAAGACTGCTCTTATTTGTTTAGACCCAATTTCTGCCGCTTAATTTTTTGTAACTTTTAGAAATAAAATAAGGCTTTTTAAAATAAAATTCATACAAAAAAACTTATTTTATTTCTTCTTCTTTTCGATAAATAAAAAGTATTATGTTATGTTTTTATAACATAATACTCTATTTTTTAATAAACAACAATTTCGTCGAGTTTCTTTGATAATTTATCTATAGGAACAAATATCTTCTCGCCTGTAGCTCTTATTGTAATTTCTACTTCGTTATTTTCTAATGTCTTAGGGCTGATTACTACTCTAACAGGGATTCCCATAAGTTCACTATCTTTAAGCTTAATTCCGGCTGAAACATCTCTATCGTCATATAAAACTTCAAAGTTTTCAGCAAGGAGTCTGTCGTAAATTTTCTCAGTAACCTCTTTAACAAGTTCGTTGTCTAGGCGGATTGGGCAAAGATAGATATGCCATGGAGCGATTGCCATTGGCCATACAAGCCCTTTTTCATCACTGCTTTCTTCCGCTACACTTGCTAGACAGCGGCCAACTCCGATCCCATAGCACCCCATAATAGGATTAATTTCCTTTCCATCCTTATCATGGATTGTCATTCCCATTGATTTTGTGTATTTTGTTCCAAGTTGGAAGATATTTCCAATTTCAATTCCTCTTCTAATTTTTAGTGGAGCTCCGCAAACTGGGCATTTATCTCCATCGTTTACTTTGCTTATGTCTTCGTATTTTTCAGGTTTAACATCTCTTGTTATTGAAACGCCTTCAATGTGATAACCTTCCTTGTTTGCACCAGTAACGAAGTTTTCTAAGCCTTGCAATGATTTATCGAAGAAAATCTTTGCGTTAGGGATATTTAAATCAAGACAGCCGATATTTCCTTTTACAAGTCCACTGCCATTTAGGTCTTTAACGGCGATATCTCCGCCAACTAAGACTTTTAATTTAGCCTCGTTCACTTCTCTATCTCCTCTTAAAAATACGATTACAACGCCATTTTCATCCCCTGGAGTTGCGTAACAAACAGCTTTACATGTATGTTTAGCGTTGACTGAAAGTAGATTGCAAATTTCTTCAATAGTTTTTGCTTCGCCTGTGTAAACTTCCTTTTTAATTCCGAAAACATGGTCGTTTTCATCTATAACCGATTTAGCAACTTCCATGTTAGCTGTATATTTGCAGTCGTCACACATAACAATTGAGTCTTCGCCGATATCTGTAAGAAGTTGGAACTCGTGAGCTACACTTCCGCCCATCATTCCTGTGTCGGATTTAACAGATATAAAATTTTGCATTCCCATTCTTGTAAAAATTCTGTTATATGCATCATAAACTCTGTCGTAATATTCTTCCAAGTCTTCCTGTGATGTATGGAAAGAATAAGCATCTTTCATTGTAAACTCTCTAACTCTTATAAGTCCTGCTCTTGGACGAGCTTCATCTCTGAACTTAGTTTGAATTTGATAAATCATAAATGGGAGCTGGTCATAACTCTTAATTGTTGACATTGCAGCGTGAACAGCTGCTTCTTCGTGTGTCATTCCTAAGACCATATCGTGTCCAGTTCTGTCCTTAAATCTAAGCAACTCAGGACCAATTGAAGAATATCTGCCCGATTTGTCCCAAAGTTCTCTTGGCATTACAACTGGGAATAATACTTCTTGTCCATCGATTGCATCCATCTCTTCCCTAATAATTTGTTGTAATTTAAGGTTTATCTTTTCTGCTGGAGGCATAAGAGTGTAAATTCCGTTTGCAACTTGCTTTATGTATCCTGCTCTAATGAGATATGCATGGCTCTTAATATTAATGCCAGCAGGTGCTTCTTTTAATCTTTCCCCTAGTAATTTAGAAATTTTCATCTTCATCCTCCAATAGTGTTCCTAATTCTTCCTTTATAACAGTTATTTTTCCTTTTGCTTTATTAAGTTCAGCATAACAGAACTTGCTGAGCTCTAATCCTCTTTCGAAAATGTCACATGCTTCCGACATTGGAATTTTACTTTCGCTTAGCTTAGCAATAATGCCTTCTAATTCTTTAATTGCGTCTTCGTATTTCATTTTATCTCCTTTTTTGTCGGCTTAGCAACAACTTTCCCATCTTGGAAATTAATTATTACATCTGATGATATCACAACATCGTTTGCCTTGTCAACAACTTTGCCATTCTGTTCAATTTTTGCATAACCTCTTTTTAAAATATCAAATGGCGAAAGCTTTTGCAAAGAATTTTCTAAAAGTCCAATTTCATATAGAGAGTTATTTACTGCATTCTCAGCCTTTCTTTCGAAATCCATAGATAGCTTGTCTAATTTGACCCTGTTATATTTTACAAGGTTGTTAGAGAAACCCATTAAATTGTTTATATAACCGGAAATTTCACTCTTTTTTTGTGTGTAATAATATGAGGAAAGCGACTGCAGACGCTCAACTTTTTTACGTAAATCTGCCCTCTTTTCTGACATATTTTCCGTTAAAAGCTCAGCTGCAGCCGATGGCGTTGGAGCTCTTAAGTCGGAAACAAAGTCTATTATCGTGTAATCTGTTTCGTGCCCAACAGCTGAAACAATTGGCTTGTTGCAGTTATATGTAGCCCTTGCAACTTTTTCAGTGTTAAATGCCCAAAGGTCATCGAGTGATCCTCCGCCTCTTGCAACAACAATCACGTCAATACCCTTATAATCATCAAACTTTTGAATTGCAAGTGATATTTCGTCCTCAGCGCCATTTCCCTGCACTTTTGTTGGATATAACACAATATCGATAGCGGGATTTCTACGTGTTGCAACATTTATTATATCTCTTATAACAGCTCCATCTTTGGAAGTTATAACTCCAATTCGCTTTATTTCACTTGGTATTTTCTTTTTATGTGAAATATCAAAAAGCCCTTCCTTCTCAAGTTTTTCCTTCATTTCAATAAATTTTTGATACAACAGTCCTTGTCCTGCTGGCTCTATATTTACTATATTAAAACTAAGCTTTCCGCCTTTTGTGTAGTAATTGGGAGAGCCGGTTATAATAACAGACTCGCCTTCTTTGATAAATCTAGAAAGTTGAGGATAAAAACATACACACGAAATGGAAGAAGCCTCGTCTTTTAACGAAAAATATGTAACTTGGCGTGAAAAAGAAACACCAAAGACCTCTCCTACAATCTTAATATTATGAAGAAGTTCTTCGGCGTCAAATATCTGTTTTATATAATTACTATATCTAGTTACACTAATCGCTTCTAGCATTCTTTCTTATCACCCTTCAAATATGCAGCTAGGATTCCATTCAAAAACTTTGGACTTTCCTCAGTAGAATAAATCTTCGCTATTTCCAACACCTCATTTATAGCTACCGGCGCTGGTGTCTTAATATATTCTATCTCAGTTATTGCTTCATATGCAAGTGCGAGGTCAATTTTGTAAACTCTCTCTAATTTATATTTTCTTAGAGTATTTTTTACGTTATTTTCAATCTCTTCTTTGTTTTTCTGATAACATTCCAAAATTTGTTTAGTAAATTCTGCATCCTTATCCTTTAGTTCAGATAAAAGATTTTCATTATATGGGTTTTCATTAAAGAAACCTTCAAAGATAATTTTGAAGGCCATTTCTCTAGCATCTCTTCTCATTTTAATCCTCTACCTTACAAACAACATCCATAACATGGACATTAATCTTTGTTGCCTTAATGTCAACCATGCTTGAAAGGTTGTTTTTGATGTTCTCTTGTATTCTATAAGCCAAATCTGGGATACTCTCACCAATATAAGCCTTGATATAAACGTCAACTTTCAATGAGCCATTTACATTAAATTTAATAGAAACTCCTTCATAGTCGTTTTTCTTAAACATTTTCTTATACCAAGGGAAACTTGAGTTTGTTAAAGCAGCTACGCCTTTGATTTCTTTTGTAGCTAAATTAACAATAGAAAACAATATATCTTTGTCACAAGTAATCTTACCTGGTTCGCTATATTTTTGAACTTTATCAGCCATAAAATTCTCCTTATTAATTTATGCTATTATAACATAAGTTTTTGTATTATGCAAACCATTTTTTAATAAAAGAATATTTTTTTTAGGCAATCGGCATGATTTTAATATTTTCCAAAGAAGCGGATAATTGCTCTTGTAAAATAGTAACAATTTGAGCAACTTCTGTTTCGTTTAAGCCGCTTGATTTTACAACGACGTTGATATTAGATGGAGTGAATGTCATAACACAGTCATCAAAGCCTATTCCTTTAATTAATCCTTCAACATAAAGCTCTTTTTCGATTTGAGAAACAAGGTCTAACATTGAAGCTTTTGCATTTGATACTTCTTCTGTCGTGGAAGCTGAAGAATCAACGATTGCTTGATAATATGCCATTACTCTCTCCCTACTGCTTTCTCTATCTGCTCTATATGAAGCAAAGTAGTTTGATGTTGTAGTTGTTGTTTCCTGTGCGTTATTAGTCAAAGACTTATTCAAAGCAACATTTAAATAACCTGTTACTCCTAAAAGTAAAACCATAACTGATAAAATAATAATTTTTGTTCTTTTTTTCATGATATACTCCTTTTATGAAATTATAGAAATTTTCTCATTTGAAATTTCTAAAACTGTTTGAATAGCTTCAAGGATTGCAAGCTTTGTTTTAACATCAACTTCATTGACTACTACAACCACACCTTGAATTTTTGGATAGATTTCCTTTAGTAAAACCGGCTGTCCTGAAACTAAAATTAGTTCACTCGAAGATAATGTTCCGGAAGAAGTCGTTTTTGTTTCGTCTTTTGTCGCATAAACGTATTCGAATCCTGTCTCAAGACTCACGTTAACATTGACTGTCCTCACCTTCTCAATACTTTTTATGGTGCTTTCCAGTTTATTTTCAACATATCTGACATATTCGGTCGTTGTGGATGTTACATTCTCCACTTCCGCACCTGACTTATTTGTTTTATTTGTTGACAAAAAGTAATATAGTAGGACAATTAGAAGTACTGAGCAAATTAGTAAAATCTGTAATTTTTTACTATCCCTTATTTTTTCAAATAGCTTAGAGATTTTTTCGCCAAACTTATTCTTCAAAATACACCTCCACATCTTTTATGACTTTTGAAACTTCCCCCAAGATTTCCTCCTTTATTTCTACTATATCTTTATGCTGAGCATTTTCCTTTATGACTAACTTACTTAAATCGACAAAAAGCTTATCAAAATAATACTTTTCTCCGTCTGTTTTCAAATTTAGCTCAAAACTCACATCTCCATATCCAATGTTTTCCATGAGCTTTGATAAGTCCGACTCATAGGCGTCTTTCTTGGCGATATTGAAGTTATCAATAAATTCCTGTTGAATTCCTATCTGATTTATCGTAGGATTTACGTTTATATCCTTAGCTTTAAGTAAATTTGGCAATGGAGAAATAATAACGAGGATTATAATGAAAGATAACACTCCTCGAATATACTTATTCATCTGCCCTTCCGGCATTATAATTTCAATAATGACGGAGATACAAACTATTCCGGCGATTGATAAAACCCAAGATGATATAGAACTCATAGCACCTCCTAAATCACATTTACTGAGCAAATAACAAGCCCTGTTAAGATAACATACATGAAGCTCACACAAACAAGCATAACAATCAGCATGCTCATATCTTTTGCAAGTGATGAAATAAATTCAGCAATTTTATTATCGCCCAAAGGTTGAATAATTCCTGCCATAAGCTTAAGTGCTAAAATAAATAAAACGAGCTGAATAATAGGAGAAATTATTGTTGCAAGAAGAAGTAATAACCCTGCTCCACCCACCGCATTTTTAATTAGATTTGAGCTTGCAATTATAAGGAAAAGGCCGTCTGAAATGTACGATCCCACGACAGGAAGAGTGTTTTTAATTGTGAACTTTGCAGTTCGAATAGAAAGTCCGTCAACAGCGGCAACGGATATTCCTTGAATGGAAACAAACGCTGTAAAGAGCGTGAAAGCCATTCCAATAACCCATTTAAAAAGGCTATTTATAAAGCCCGACAGTTTATCTAGCTTTACACTGCTTGATAAGTTTGAAATAAAATTTAGTGCAACTGAAATTAAGAAAAGAGGCATAATAAAGCTTGTGAAAAGCCCTATAATTGTGCTTGAAAAGAAGGACATAACAGGTTGATAAACCCCGACAGATGTTGTTCCTCCCATTGCTGTCAAAAGCGTCAAAAGGACGGGAAAAATAACCTCAGTTTGCTTCTTAATCGAGCCCAAAGTCGATGAGGTCAAGTTTATCATTTTGAAAATTATTGAAGAAATTAAAATAACGGTCAGCCCATAGATTATGAAATGAATTATGCTCTCCATGGATTTGCCGTTTGAGCTTGTCCTGAGATTTCCGACCATTCCTCCTAAAATCGAGATTGCGATAATCGTTGCAATGATTGGCAAAAGTGAAAGAATGTTATCAAAAAGAAGGGACTTTATTATATCCCATATAGATGTGTAGTTATTTAAGTTTTCGCCCTTGATAATCTCAAAAATTTTTTCTAAGAAACTTGTCTCTCCAAAGATGTTCTTGCTACTGCTATCAAAATCTTTAATTACATCCTCAATATTTCCAAAATCAAGGTCTTTGAGCTGGTCATTGATTGTGTCATTAAAGTCGGATTCCACGTCCATTTTTACACTGCAAATGGGCTTTTGAATCAGCTCTATATTACTTACAGGGAATGCAGAAAAAATCAGACAAAAGAAAAACAAGAGGTACACAAGAAAAGATTTCTTTTTCATGGCAGCAGCTCCGTGACAATGGATAAGATATTGTTAATAATTGGAAGTGATAAAACAAGCAGTGCTACTTTGCCTCCGAGTAGCATTTTATCCGCAAGTCCATTGTTCCCGCAATCGCTGCATAAATTGGCTGAAAATTCGGTGAGATAACCTATTCCAACTATCTTTATTATTAAAGAGAAAATATCTTTGTTTAGTCCAGTTCTCTCCACGATATTTGAAAACGAACTAAACAGTGATGAAAAACAATTTAGCACCATGGACATGATTACTATTCCGCCGACAACACCTATAATTAACGCAAAATCGTTCTTAATCGGTTTTACGATTAAGACTGCAAAGCATGTAATCAATCCAATAGCAATTATTTTGAAAATAATTTCCATGATACCTCATTTAGAAAAAGTTAAACATTGATTTTATATTGTTAAATAGATTTGTAAGAAGTCCTAGCACCATTACAAGAACAATTATAAGCCCTGCAAGTGTTGCCATTGTTCCAATTTCATCCTTGCCCGTCTGCTTAAGAATCTGAGTTATAATTGCAGTCAGCAGCCCAATTCCTGCAATTTTGAAAATTACTTCGATTTCGCTCATACTCCCTCCCTATATCAAGATAACAATTAGGGCTAGTCCAGCGATTATTCCTAATTTAATTCCAAGTTTTCCATATTTTTTATACTCAGCTATTGCGTCATTTTGAAGCTTCTCAAATCGGCTGATTGAGTTTTTAATTTCCTTAGTTTGATTTTCAACGTCGCTTCTTCCTAAATTTTTGAAGAACATCGCAACAGTCTCTTTTTCTTCCTTTTTTATTAAGTTTTTCTTTCCAAAAAGGCTATCTGTTGTCAGCTCCCCGCCATTGTTTAAGTATTGCAAGAAAGCGGCGTCAATTCCCTGCAGATTGCTTTTTGATTTTGTGTCAAAATCCTCAACGAGTTTTTTTAGCCGTTCCCTTGAAAAGTTTATTTCAACGTCAAGTTTTTGTGCGAAATATATAAGTGAGGTGAAAAAGTCGACCCTTTTTTTATATCTACTTGAATAGAGATATCCTGTTAGCAAACATCCTGCAAATAGCAATATCATCATGATCCATTTCATAACTACCTCCTAATACATGATTTGGCTACGAGTAAGCCTTTCATTGTAGATTCCTTCAAGTGTCCCCGGTCCCTCTCTATTGGATAGGACAATATATTTCTTGAAGACCCTCTCGTCTATCAGCCTTTTTGTGTTTTCTTTGTTTATAAAATCTTCAAGTCCCGAAGCGTGCATTGAAGCAATTACTTTAACTCCGCAGTTGACAGCGTAAAGAATTGCGTCTATGTCGTCTTTTTCACTTAATTCGTCTGTTATGATGATGTCAGGAGACAAAGCCCTTATCCCGTTTTCAAATCCTATAATCTTTCGTGAAAATGAGATTACGTCAGTGAAATTGCCAAGACTTCCCCTTTTCCCAGTGTCTAGTTCCCCTCTTTCATCCAAAACAAGCACGTTATAGGCAATATTTCTCTCCGAAAGCTGGCAGATAAAGTCCCTGAGAAACGTTGTCTTTCCTCCTCCCGGCGGAGCTATAATCAGCGTATTAATAATCGTGTA
>ERZ808286.1247-NODE-1247-length-13218-cov-4.595913_pt1 | contig 13218 bp, 10 predicted proteins | sample MGYA00521276_ERZ808286 | MGnify/ENA primary metagenome ERZ808286 (study PRJEB31516, sample SAMN03275607) | gut metagenome | biome: mammalia-associated habitat; material: feces | host: Papio cynocephalus | place: Kenya | collected 2012-08-01 ... | reverse complement strand
CAATTGTAGGAGATAGGATTGAAGTTTTTCAAAAATATTTTTAAGTTGGTAAGGTAGGGACACGGGGTCCGATTCTCGTCAACAACTTCAAAATTAAAAAGACAAGTTTTACCTGTCTTTCTTCTCTTTTATATTAATAACTCCACTCTAAATATCTTAAATAATACTAAATTTCAGAGTCTACATACTTGCAAATATGATTATAAATATATGGTCATATTCTAATTATAACTAGAATTACATAACTCTCAAACTATATCTATTAATCTTTCGCCATTGTGATAGTTTTAGTCTTATCTAGAATTACATAACTCTCAAACCATATTTATCAACTACGTTAGTAATATCTGGTTTTAGTCTTATCTAGAATTACATAACTCTCAAACCAATACTAAACGACTAACTACACCACCAGCGTTTTAGTATTATCTAGAATTACATAACTCTCAAACATAATACAATGTTGCTTCGTCAATGTATAAGTTTTAGTATTATCTAGAATTACATAACTCTCAAACTTACAGCACCATTATTTGTCTTTTTTGCTAAGTTTTAGTATTATCTAGAATTACATAACTCTCAAACTCTAGCACCATCTATATTTGTATTCTCAACGTTTTAGTATTATCTAGAATTACATAACTCTCAAACAAGATACTAAAAACGGCTTGCATCTAGAAAGTTTTAGTATTATCTAGAATTACATAACTCTCAAACATTTTGTCACTTTTATTTTTGAAAAAAGTGGTTTTAGTATTATCTAGAATTACATAACTCTCAAACAATAATGTCCTAGACAAACGAATTGCTGGAGTTTTAGTATTATCTAGAATTACATAACTCTCAAACCTCATTTTAGGTTTTGAAAGTTATTTTTGCAGGTTTACAAGACCTTTCTAGTAACTAAAACATTCTTTATATATATTATATAAAAGTCAACATTAAATTGTCAACTTGTTATACTTCCATTTATTGAATACTCAAATTCACAACGGTCCTTATCTAAAAAGTATGTTGTTATATTTTTATCAAAACCATCTTGTGTTGAATAATCAATAAATAAAACATGTACATCTTCATAAAGTAAAAATTGATTAAATTCATTGTATTTATCTTTGTCAATATATGGTTTAATATTTGCCAGAATCAACAATTTAGGTTTAACCAAATTCATTACTAAATTTATATAATTAATAAGATTATCATAAAATGAATTATTTTCATTTATTTTAAATGTTACTGCTTTTATTAGACTTTCAATTTCAATTGGTTCTACTTCAATAGGCAAATCAGCATCTATTATTAGATCTGAAAAGTATTCATTTATGTTTTTTGATATATTTTGATACATAATAAAATACTCATCTTCTACAGCAGATTTTGCGATCCTTTTATTTATTGCTGTCATCAACCTTTTTGAATTAAAGGACATATCAAAAGGTCCAACGATAATTTCAACATCCGAATCAATCTTTAAATTTTTTAAGTTAGTTGACAGAATAAAATTACCATCTCCCCCATTATTTTGATTTTTTATTTCTTTAACGAATTCATAATAAATCTGAGAATTCTCTATGTTCCAAGCAATAATTTTTTCATCTTTGAAATCAATAGGATTTTCTAATGCAATATGGGCTAATTTCATAATTCTACCAACCTATTATCACTATCAATAACATCACTTTTCTTTGCTCCAGCCAAAAATTCCATACCAGCGAATTGCTTTTCTGTTATGTTCAACATGCATATATTTCCGCTTTTAGGAACATTTTTATATATAATTTCTCTTACAGAATTTAAAACTGATGCATTTAAAACAATCTTTGTATAGACAGAATTTTGGAGCATCAAAAAACCATTTTTTATTAAAAATGTATGAAATTGCCTGTACGTTTTCTTTTCATCATCACTAGTAACAGGCAAATCAAAAAACACTATCATTCTCATATATCTATAACTCATAATTTAAAATCAACTCTGGATTATTTTCATTTAGCGCAGAAAAAACACTCCTTATATAAACTTCAATTGCATTTTCAAGAAACATCAATTTACCAGATATATAAACCTGTTTTTCTGTCATTTTTAAAATGCTTGTTTTGAAATTCTCATCATTTTTGTCAAGTTTATATACAATTCTATCAACAATAGGTCTGAAAGGTTCAATTAAATCGCAAGAAAGATTAAAATCATTAAACTGGTTTTCATGCCAAATTCCAAGTTGCGTTAAATAACCAGATTTTACAATCTCTCGATTAAAAGTTGATAGCAATACAATATAACCATAATTTAGTGCTTTACTATAAAAGTCACCACAATCTCTACTCCAATCTTTTGAAAACAATGATGCAAAATAAAGTTTTGCAGCATGTCCTTCTCTGTTTGTGACATCATTTAATTCAACTTGATTCGCATATTCAAGCATTTTATCAGCATCTTCTTTTTTCCCTAAAAAGCGCAGGTGCTTTGATTGATTTATTATTTTTTTAGCAACAATTTCTGTCCAAACCATTTGCTTTGTTTTTATACCCCAACCCAGTTGTTGTTTTAACTTTAAAGCATTATTATAACTTCCATAATACGGCAACAACTCTGCAACTGGGTTGTGTTTCTCATTACAAATAATAACTTTAATATTTCTCTTTACAAACTCACTTAAAAGTGCAGTTGTAATAACAACTGCGGTTGAATGTATTATAACAGTTGAAATTTCATCTAAAAATACACGTTGGATTTGATCACCTTTACAGACCATATAATTAAGTTTCAATTCAAGTTTACAACGTGAGTTTATTGTCACCGTCCTAAAGCCCATCAGTTTAACTTAATCTCCTTTTTATAAAAGCCAGTTGGCGAAAAATTAATTATTGAAATTGGTATATTAATTGTTTTACTTAATACTAAAACACCACTATTTTTACTTTCTCCGACATTTGTTAAATTTCCACCACTTGAACCATTTAAAACATTCAATAGTCCATTAATAGTCTCAATTTGTTTTTCACAATCTAAATTGTAAAATATTGTGTATGTATCTTTCAATTTTTTACCGATTTCCCCAATGGAAACATTTTTATAAATTGCCTTATTAAAATGTTTAACCAATTCTTTATATAAAATTAAATTTTGTTCTTTGGTTATAAGTTTTTTCTCTCCAAAACGATTTTGCACAACAATAATATTATCCCCTTCATATTGAAGTTCTTTTTTATCAGTAATATTTTTTATTATCTTGGAAACTAGTTTAAAATATTCATTCATCTCTGTAGGTAAATATAATTGATTAAAATTATGAAGTTTTATTCTATCACATGTATTTCCAGCAATTTTAAAATATCCACAACCGATTTTTATTATAGACCCAGGGGTGATTTTTTTAACAATAATATTGAAATTTCCCACACCTGTAAGTCTCTCCACAATTTTCGTTAAATCATTATTGTCTTTTATATCCTTTGCATAAATATATGGTATTTCAACGAACTTCCTTATATGTTTATTATTATTCATGTATTCAATAACTGTAAAATATGAATATGTTGCATCACTTAAATGACCGTATTTATGAGTATTACTTAATGGGTTGTCTAATGATTTACGGGGAATATTTCCGCCATCCCAACCATCACTATTTTTCAAAAGTTTTATATCATTAATACTCTCAAAATCTTTTTGATGTTTGTCAGTGCCATAAATAGTTGCTTTATAAAATTGTCCGTGTTTTTCTCTAGGCAAGAAGCCAACAAATGGCGTATTTGATTCCATAGTTTTTATAACAATTGGTATGTGTTTCTCTTTTACAAGCACCCCATTCATATTACTTAAGAAAGCATTATTAATGTTGAAACCAAAACTAAAATTATCTTTTAAATAAAAATTTTTTGAATATTTTTCATTAAAAACATTGCCAACAAAAATATTAAGATATGCATCTTTTGCGTGATGCAAATTATTCATATCCCTACATTTGATAAGGCTTTGTTTAAGTTTTATATTTTGTTCTGTTTCTTCTGTGTTTTCATATCTATTAAATTTAAATTCACAGTTCCTGAACATTGAAACATATTTTGCTTTTGAATAAACAACATTCATTGAGCCATAAACAGTTTTAAACAAATCAAGGACTGCTTTTGCACTTTGATTTGTCACAACAAGTTGACGAGCAACAAAATCTCTTTTTTCTTCTTCTGTCAAGCCATCAGTTCTTAAAAGTCTTGAAAGTTTTTGATTTGAAATTAATTTATTCTTATTAAGGTATTGCCAAAAATTTCTTCTTGCTTTTTGAATTTCAGGCGAAATAACTTCGTTTGATTTATCAATATTTACTTGTCTCTTAACAAGAACAAGGTTATCAAAACTATCATCTTTAATTACAGATTGTGGAATGATATGGTCTATATCATAAGTATCTTTCATTAGATCATCTAATAATATCGGTTCTCCAGAATACATACATTTACCCATTTGAGTAAAGTATAAATAAAGTTTTTTACTATCAAGGGTTGGTTCTTTATCCAATCTACTTTTAAGTTCTTTAATATCTTCTGCTTTAATCATTAAAGAAAGATCAGCTTTTATGCTGCCATAAGTTTTTAATATTTTATCTTTTCTTGGATCAATAATTTTACCTTTAAGGTTCTCATCATCAGCACGGGTCACTTCAATAAAAATCTTTTCTGGTTTTTGTCCCATAATTTTTTGGATTTCTTGAACAATTTTAACACTTTGCCAAACACCACGTTTTACGGCTGGAGAGCAATATATGTTTTCAATATCATCATAGGTTATATTATCTTCATCCCCTTGTTTAACATTAAGTGCATCAAACTCATATTTTGCCAAAATTTCCATAAGATTTAAAGGCTCTTCACGCATAATCTGAATTATTGTTCTTAATTCTCCTGTCCTTGGATCGACACCCAAGATCCCATCAAGGAATTTTTTACTGAATTTGCCCCAATCTGAGATTTTTAAACCTTTTATTTCTTTAATCTGTTTTTCATTTAAAAAGTATGAATATGTTTTAGTTATCCATTTTTGAAGTCTTACTTTATCACTTATATAAGTTGCGTGAGCAATTATATCTTCAACTTCATTTCTATATTTTTCAATTTCGCCATTCAAAATTATATTAAAATTTTTATAAATATTTAAATTTGCAGTAAATTTATCGGCGGCCAAACCAGAGATATTTATCTCATCACTATTTTCAACAAAGCCTTCTTGTCTTAAAAATGATTTAAGTTCAGAAATTTTTATTGATCCATATTGTTTATATATTTCAAGTATTTTTGCTTTAATGTCACTAGGCAATCTTTGTCCATTAATTCGCAAATTATTAAGTTCTTGCAAAACCATATATTCAGTATAAAGAAGTGAACATTTTGAAAGCACCGCTTCCCCTGCCAAATAACCACAATTATTTTGCATCCTTTTTATAAATTCTTGTTCACATTTGTCATAATCAACAACATCTTTTATATTCCAAGGAAAAATCTTTTCGTCTGTTTTTCTAATAATCCAAGCATTTTTACTATTTTTAGTCGAAAGTGGTCCCACAAAATAAGGAATACGGTACTCCAAAATTGAATTAATTTTATCAATAGTAGTTAATCCATTTTCGTCTTTTCTTGATAAAAATTCATATTTGTCTTTTGCATTTTTTAATATTATTTCAAGTTCGTGTTTATTAACTTGATATGGAATTACACTGTTAGCACTTGTTCTGAGTTTAAGTAAAAAATTATCTTCATCAATTAATTTAAGTATCTCTTTAACTCTTTCATCTTGCAATGCCTTTTCATTAGATTCAAAAACTTTCTTTACATATTTATAAAAATCTGAACGAGAGCATTTGCTATCTTTTTTCTTTTCTTTTAATTTATAGTTCGAACCATCAATATACTTTACATAGTTGTTAATAGAGTGGTCGTATACTTTAAACATCTCTTTATATTTATCTGCATACAACTCTTTAATTACATTTTTAAAGTTTCTCAATTGTATTTTGTGCAAATTAAATTTATCAACCATTGCAAAGCAGAAATATTCGTTCTTCCCTAAAATCTTTTTAAATGTGATTCTGTCATATATATTTTTGGCAGCAAGAATAATTGAAACAGCCTGATCTCCTAAAATTCCAATATCAGAAATAAATTGGTCAAAATTATCTGGTTCAACATCAAATCCATTTATTTTAGCATCAATTTCAATTTCATTAGTTTTAGTGCTAAAAATTGATTTTGCATTAACAACACCACCACTTATAGCCTTAATAAGTGCTGTTTGGTTTGCTGTATTATTGTCAAAAATACTTGAAAGCCTATTAGAAAGAACACCAATCTTGAAATGATTTTTTGACAATTCTGCATCAAGATTCTTTAATTCATCTTTTTGCTCTTTTGACAAACTATTTGAATTTGATAAAGAAAGGAAATTAAAATCACTTGAATCTAAATCTCCAACAATTTGATTCTGCAATTCACCAAACAAAACATCTAAACCAGATGAGTCAAGATTTTCCACATTGAAAGAATCAGAGAAAAAATTACCTCTGTGTTTCAACATATTATGTATTGCAAGATACAAAAATCTTATATCTTCCGCTGGTGCCTCAATACAAGCCTTCCTTAAATGATATATAGTTGGATATTTTTTATAAAACTCTTTATCATTAAGCATATTATCAAAAAACAAAGAATTCCTTGAAAAAATACCAACTGCTTGCTTATCATCCTCCCAAAGAGCACTTGCTTTCATACGTGCAAAAAAATTATGGTCAACTTTATTTATCTCATCTTCAAACAAGTTTCTCAACAACATAAGCCTTTCTTTTTGTCTTTGAACTCCACGTCTTTCACAACGTTTAGTTCTCCTTACAGCGGCTGTTTCAGCCTGATTAAAAAGCATAACGCCCCACAAATCGTGTCCCTTTTTATTTATCACATTATAATCTTCATCAGTTACACAAAAACCGACACTTGAAGTTCCAATATCAAGACCAACATAATATTTTGAACTATTTTCCATAAAACACTTGACCCCTTTTATCTTTTGTTATATTCTAATGATAGAATTACATAACAAGTTCAAATAAATGTATTCTAATCACCCGTTTGGGTCGACCAACTGCGATTGCATCAGGAGTTGGTCTTTTTTATTCCTAAATTCATTATAATATAATTAGATAAAAACAACAAATAATAACTATTATTTTGTTCTATTCGACAAAATTCGTGTTTTACATTTCAATATCACTTTCACGTCTGACCCCACCTTCTCTACATTCTTATAAAAATTTTGTTATAATTCATAAAACTCGTAATTATTAACAATTCTATCTAGGTCTTACATTTTTTTCATATCACCTAATATATTTTTTTTGTTAGAAAACATAAATTAGTTCAATTAAATTTTAAAATTTGCATTAAGGCTTTATACTTCTTAAATTATATTTTTAATATATTCTATAGATTTAAAATAATAAACATATGGTGTTTTGGTATTTTTAAGTTTAATTTATGCAGAAAAATATAAATTTGAGATAGTAATATATGCTCGCTTTATAAAAATGACTATAGGTGAATCGTTTAAATAGAAACACTATTTATTCCCCAAATAATGTACAAACTTACAATATGCCTGGGGTTAAAAAATGAGGGCTAATAATGCCCTCATTTTTTTAAAATTTAAATTACATTTTATTAAATTTATTTCATTTTGTAGTAGTATGAATATGTTCCATTAGATGATGTATCTGCTTTTTCTATAAATAATTTAAACATATATTGATTTTTTGAAGTGCTAAATTCATATCTAATTTCAAAAGTGTAAACCGAATTTTTAACAAAATATCCTTTATCGTCTGTATCATGGTTTGTAACATAGTAAAATTTATAAAGTTTACTTGGGTTGTTATCAAAATAATCACTTAAATTGTTACTTTGTTCCAAGACATACCATGTTTCATTTTCGCCATACATTACACCGTGATTGCCAGAGATATGTCCAAAATATCCATCATAATTTGTTTTAAAGTAGTTTAAATAACTTTCAGCATTTTGTTCTAATAGGTCAACATCGTCACAAGGTTGCGAAAATGAATAACCATCATTAAACCAAGAATCGCTAGAAGAGATTGTTCCATTAAGACCAGTTGGCGCGGTTAAATTAGAAAGGCCAACAGCAGATAACTCTGTTTCGGTAAACCATTTAGAACTATCATGTGAGTTAGGATTTCCACCTGTACCATTATTTCCATTATCACCACAAGCAGTTAAGAAAAACATTGCTGGAATAATTAGCAATACTGTCATTATTAAACTAAAAATTTTATTTTTTGTTTTCATAAAAAAAAGGATTTTTGCATCTAGCAAGGCTTTTTGTTCTTAAATTTTAACACTTGCAGAAAATCTTTGTTTGTGATAAAATTGATATGTAGTTAACCTAAATAAGGAGTTATTTATGGATTATCAACGTGACAAACAGAGATTTTATGTATTTATTGATGCACACAATGCTCTCAATGATTTTAAATATTACAATGAATTAAAACATAGAATACATGATGTCCTTTTTGAAGATACTATTAATCCACATTCTATGGATTTATTTAATGCTTTTTTAAATAGTTTAAGTCCTTACTACAATATAGAATTAGTATTAACTCCCACAGATGCCGACTATACTGAACATCTATTATACCAATGCAATATGAATAATGATGTTATTCACACTACTGATTATTTGTTTAGTGAAGATAAAGACAAATCAAAACAAATTGAAAATTATTTAACTATGTTTAAAAAAGATAAAGATGTAAGCAAAATAAACAACTATATAATTTTTGACACTAACAAAATTAAACTACACCCTAGTCTTAAAAAACATTTAGTTGATATTAATCCATTAACAAAACCATTAAACGAAAATGCCATCAATAAAACATTAACTGATATAGGTTTATCTAACCTTTCATTATCAAAAGATAATGGACACAATATGTAATAAAAAGTATACAAAAAAGTAAAGACAACATGTCTTTACTTTTTTTTAATATCATTTTTACAATAATGAGTTTTTGCTATCTAGTGTGTCAACTGGGGATTTAATGTTAAGTTCTTTAAGTATAGTTGCACCTACATGATAGAACCCTTGTTTTGTACCCAAGTTGGCTGGAGTAATACCTTTTCTATACATAATCAAAGGAACATACTCCCTACTATGGTCAGTAGATGGGGTTGCTGGATCACAGCCATGATCAGCAGTAATCATCAACAAATCATCATCTCTCATATCCTTTACAAATTTATCTAATGCTATATCAACTTCGGTCATTGCTTTAGCATAACCTTCTATATCGTTTCTATGTCCATATTTTGAATCAAAATCACAGAAATTTAACCAACACAAGCCATCAAAATCTTTATTTTGTACTTCAAACAAAGACTTAATCTCGTTGGTATTACCATTGCTAGGATACATAACATCAATATTTTGATCATTAAATAAATCTTTTATTTTACCTATAGATATAGTATCTTTACCTGCATTTTGTATTATTTCAAACAAGTGATTTTTTGGCGGATTAAGTGAAAAATCTTTACGATTCTCGGTACGAACATAATTAGGATATTCTCCAATATATGGTCTAGCGATTATACGACTTACACCATCTTTTCCGCTCATTATTTCTCTTGCTTTTTCACACATATCATACAATTCTGCCACAGAAAATTCATCTTCATGACAAGCAATCTGCAATACACTATCAGCAGAAGTATATACTATAGGTGCATGCTCTTTTCTATGCTCTACCCCATAATCCTTGATAACTTCTGTACCAGAATATGGTTTATTACACAAAATTTTATTTACTCCCCAAGCATGTTTAAGTTTTTCAAGAATTTCATCACTAAAACCATTAGGATAGGTAGGGAAAGGTACTTTTGTAACAATACCCGCCATCTCCCAGTGTCCTGTAGTAGAATCTTTACCGTTAGATACTTCCTGCAATCTAACAATCTGACCTATATACTCTTTATTATCACTATCAATACCATCTATATTGGTTAGTCCCAATTTAGTAAGTGTAGGAATAACACAATATTTACTAGAAGTAACCGATTTAAAAGTATTAGAACCTTCATCGTGGTACTTATATGCATCAGGCGCTTCACCTATGCCAAAACTATCTAAAACTAACAAAAATATTCTCATTCTGCCATCTCCAATGCAAATGTAATCATTTGGTTAAGAGATCTTTCTCTATCAGCCGAAGACATCTCAACCTTTGTTGTAATATTATCACTAACAGTCAATATAGCAATAGCATTTTTATTAGCATTAATTGCATTCTTGTACAATGCAGCAGTTTCCATTTCTACACCGAAGCAATCGTATTTTTGCATTACTTCTGTCTGGTAAACATCTCCATAGAAAGTATCTGTACTATATGTATTACCAAAATGTGCAACTGCATTAAGATCCTTTGCTGTTTTCTCTGCCAATTTAACCAATTTTTCGCTTGCTGGCAATTGATATGTATCGCCATTAAACATATTTAAGTAATTGGATCTAGATACCGAATTTACTGCAACTGATATATCTCCAACATTGTAGTCTTTATTAATAACTCCACAAGTACCTACACGTATAATATTTTCAACTCCGAAAAAGTTAAAAAGTTCATAACTATATATTCCTATACTTGCATTACCCATACCAGAAGCCATAACTGATACTTTTTTACCTTTATATTCTCCAGTAAAAGCAAGAATTCCCCTTACTTCACTGATAAGTTTAACATTTTGCAAAAAGTTGTTAGCGATATATGCCGCTCTTTTTGGGTCGCCTGGCATAAGTACTGTTTTTGCAAAATCTCCAATATTTCCATTAATGTGTGGTGTAGCCATACTCTTCACTCCTAATATTTTATTCTAGAATAATTATACTTTTTTATGATGATAAGGTAAAGTAATTTTGATAAGTGTTAATTATGGTTCAATTCAACACCTACAAATGCATTAAAAATGTACAACAGAAATAACAACAATAAATAAAACACATCATATACGCTAATACATATATTTAAATAAGTTGCTTTTTAGATGATTTAAGTCTAATATATATGTAGTTAATTTAGGAGTGATTTATGGACGATAAACAATATTATGAGACAAAAATCATAGAACAAATTGAATTAAACATTATTATAAAAAATATACTAGAAACTTTTTTATATAAAAAAGAAAAAGCCGGTATGGCCGACTTTGATTTATATAAAATGTTATATGAACAACATTATGATAAGTACATTAAAATAACAAATGATTATGCCAAGTCACAAACCCGTTTTGATTATGATACTTTTGAAAACACGTCTAGTGGTTATCGAATGTTTTATGCTATGATACTAGCAGATGACTGGGATTTAAAAAAAATAAATCAATATGTTGAATTTAATGACACAAAAATATCTCTACTTTGCTCTAGTAAAATGTACGAATATTGTTATGACGACATTATTAAAGGTTTTTCAAAAGATATAAGTGAATACGAAAGCAGATTCTATACCAATGATTCTAGCAAAATTGTAGCCGCTGCACTTAACTCACTAACTATTATAAAAGGTTACACAATTGCAAAAGATTTACGAATGATTGCACGTTCTATTGAAGGCAAACTATTGACAGACTTCCCTGAAGAAGTTGTTGACCATTTACGCAATTTAAAAGGTTGGTCTTCAATTAGAATTCCTTTATACAAAAAGACTAACGAACAATCATTGTACAATGACATGTATAAACCATACGAAGTGGAAGATTTAATTGATAAAATATGTAAAAGTGGTATTGACAAAAAATACCTTGATGGTACAAAGTATCTCCCACATACACAAGATGTTATTGCCAATCTTAATGGTGTTGAACTTTTTACAGATAATTGGTATAGAGTCTATGCATACAACAACAAATGTTTGGAAGATTTGAAAAAATTTTCAATGCAAAAAACAGAAGGCATTGCATACAAATTAAGAGAAAAGGCTAGAAACATAATGGCAGACACAAAGTACTGCAATGATGAATTATTTAACCAAATACGCGATTTAGAAAATAAAGTTCCTAATATCACTCCTACAGATGAATATGGGCATCTGCATACTGTATCAGAATTAGTTGTGGCTAATAGAAAACAACGCATTGCTGAAATAGAACAAAGAGAAAAAGAAAATGCAGAAAAATTAAAACAATCTAAAGTTAAAGAAACAAATAAAAAAGTAAAAGAGCCTAAACAAAAGAAAAATAAAAATGTAATAAACGAATTAGACGATACAGGAATTAATTCTGACACAGAAGAAAAACCTTCTAGGACTAAAAAATCAAAGTCTGAAAAAATAAAATCTGAAAAATCTGTTGATGGTTCGGCAGCACTTAATGTTTTGAAAGTCATATTAATGATACCTGCTTATCCATTTATATTCTTGTGGAAAGGGCTATGCTACATAGGTAAAGGTATATCCAAGTTATTTAGCAAAGAATCTTCTAATGATGTAATGCAAGAGATATTAAAAGTAATAATTTATGTCGTTATTGTTGCTGGTATAAGTGCCTTACTATTATGGTTAAAACATATAGGTGTATTTAGGACGATAGAAGATTTCTTTTACAAAATTGTTAAAAAAGTTTTTGTTTTCCACAAGATAGGTTCTTGGTGGACCGCCGTATATAATTTCTTCCACGGAATAATAAAAAACAACTTGTTTCTTTTAATTTTACTTATGATACCTGAAATACTCTCTATTGTAATTTGTTTTGTAGTCGAACTTCTATGGACTTTTATAGCCGCTATAGGTGTCCTAATATTAGAACTTCTATTATATATAATAACTGGTATTATAATTTACTCTCCTATTGTCGCTATGATAGGTATGGGAACATTTGTTATAATAAAATACTGTAAAAATTATGACAAAAATGTTGCCAATACAATAAGTATGATATTGTGTATATTAATCAATGCTGCTGCTATAGTTTTATTCTTTTTTGTTTAATACAATATTAAAAACATAATACAAATTAGAAAAAGTGTTGTTACATTATGTAATAACACTTTTTTACATTAAATTTATAAATTCCAAAATATATAGTAATTTTATTTAAGTAGCAATGTTCATATCACATTTAGAGATATAAGTTTTATATTATCGGAAGTTAGACG
>ERZ808286.1238-NODE-1238-length-13305-cov-3.672000_pt1 | contig 13305 bp, 13 predicted proteins | sample MGYA00521276_ERZ808286 | MGnify/ENA primary metagenome ERZ808286 (study PRJEB31516, sample SAMN03275607) | gut metagenome | biome: mammalia-associated habitat; material: feces | host: Papio cynocephalus | place: Kenya | collected 2012-08-01 ... | reverse complement strand
ATACATCTTGAAAATGCTTACAAGAATTCGCTCTTTCTATGAGATAAAAAGCTATTTTATGGCAGGTTTATCAATACTTTTGAATAAATAGTTATTTTATAATTTTTAATTTTATCAAAACGAAAGTCACAAAATCACATATCGCTAGAGCAAATAATATTAATAAAATAACCCACATAATTATTATCGCTGATTTATAAACCAACATATTACCAGAATTTTCGGCATATCTTGTAGTATATTTTAATGAATTTTTTACAAAAGGAAACCACAACGATAAAATTACTGTCAACAAAACAGGTTTATTTAAAATTGATTTTAAAATTCCATTCAAATATTTCATTTTTAACTTGTAATATTTTGTGGACATTTTTATTGCTTGATAAAGATTTTCTTTATACAAATTGTAGTTAGGATTTAATTCTATTGCTCTAATAAAATATTTTTTTGCACTTTCAGGTTCACCATTTTGTATCAAAAAACTTCCATAATTGTTTAGTGTTGTATCATCTTCACTATTAAGTTCAAGTGCTTTTTGATATTCCTCATTTGCTTCTTGAGTTTTTTCTAAACCACATAAAACATCTGCATAAAGTCTATGATAATCCACTGTATCAGGATACTCATTAACTAAACTTTTTGTAATAGGCTCGGCTTGAGCATAATCTTGTTTTTTATGTACAAGATAATCAGCCCAATAATATCTTGCTATTGGATTTTCAGGATTAATCTCAATAGATTCTTTATAACAACCTTCTGTCTTCTTTAAATTACCAAGCATTTCATAACAAAAGCCCAATTCAGCATAAGCCAAACCTGTATAAACATCATTTACTTCAATTGCTTTTTCAAAATATGGAATAGCTTTTTTATATTCGAGATTTTCCCTATAATTACAACCAACCATAATATAGGCATAATCACAATCTGAATAAAGGTTAATTATGTCTAAAAATTTATTGAGACTTTCCTCTCCTGTTGACTCAAGAGCACCTTTAACTAATCTATCACACTCCTCGCTATAGATTATTTCTTGATTTTGCTCTATGCTCTCATTTTCTGACATAAATTATTTCTTTCTCGGTTTTTTAGATTTTGGTGCGTTCTTTTTACCAAATTGTTGAGGAGCTTGTGAGAATGAAGTTTGAATACGTTTTACGCTGATTACATCTGGCAACGATTGCAAACTTGTAATAACTTTTCTCAATGTATTAATGTTATCAAGCTCAATACCAAGTTCAATAATACCAATATTATTTTGTTTTGATTTTACGTTTGCATAATTAATATTTGTATTGTTATCAGAAACCGCAGCAATAATATCCTTCAACAAACCTTGTTTATCTTGAGTTTCAACCCTAATAGTTGTACTATAACTCTTGTTTACAGGATTGTTTGCCCATTGAATATCTAGCAATCTTTCTGGTTCAACATCTTCAAGAGTTTTACAGTCTAATCTATGTATAGAAACGCCTTTAGAACGAGTTACAACACCAACAATCGGTTCCCCTGGGATTGGAGAGCAACATCTTGCAAACGAATATAACAAACCGTCTAAACCAACAATATCTTTTGCAGTATTCTTTTTCTTTGGTTCAACATAAGTTCGTTTCTTTTCTTCCGGCTTTTTAATTCTGTTTACAATTTTGTTTACAGTTGTTTCACCATATCCTAGCGCCGCAAATAAATCTTCCATTGATTGATAATTCATTTGTTTTGCAACTTCTTCAAACGAACCGTTTTTAACGTATTCATCAAAAACTGTTTTTGTTAATTCGTGTTCAAGGTTTGTTTTTCCAAGTTCAACGTGTGCTTCACGATTGTTTTTCTTGAACCATTGACGAATTTTTTGGCTTGCTTGCTTTGTTACAACAAAGTTCAACCAATCAAGTCTTGGCGCAGGTTGTTTTGAAGTTAAAATTTCAACAATATCACCGTTTTTTAATTTTGTATCAAGTGGAACAATACGACCATTTACCAATGCGCCTACTGTTCTATGACCTACGTCAGAGTGAATACGGTATGCAAAGTCAACAGGTGTCGCTTTTTTAGGTAAATCAAATACATCGCCGTTAGGCGTAAACGCAAATACTTGATCTGAGAAGATATCCAATTTTACTGAATTTACGTAGTCTTCAGCATTTGTCATATCTTGGTTATATTCAACCATTTTTCTCATCCAAGAGAATTGCATATCTGCTGCGTTATCAGCTTTTTGAGAACCTTTTTCTTTATATCTCCAATGCGCTGCAACCCCATATTCTGCAATTTCATGCATCTTATGAGTTCTAATTTGAACCTCTAACGGACGCATTTTAGGCCCAATTACAGAAGTGTGTAATGATTGGTACAAGTTGCCCTTTGGCATTGCTATATAATCTTTAAAACGTCCTGGAATAGGCTTAAATTGAGAGTGGATTAAACCTAAAACTTCATAACATTCTTTTTCAGTATCAACAATTACACGAACAGCAGTTATGTCGTATAAGTCATGGAAAGAGATGTTTAAACGTTTCATTTTGCTGTAAATGCTGTAATAATGCTTTGCACGACCTGTAATTTGGGCGTTAATGCCATTTGCCTTAACGTCTTTGGCAATTTTATCCATTAAAACTTTTACAGTAGCTTCTCTTTCGTCCTTGGTTTGTGAAACCAATTGCACAATTTCAAAATATTGGTCTGGGTGCAAATATCTTAATGATAAATCTTCTAATTCGGCTTTAATTTTACCGATACCTAAACGATTTGCAAGAGGTGCAAATACATCTAATGTTTCTTGAGCGATTCTTTTTTGCTTTTCAGGTCGCATAAAGTTTAAAGTTCGCATATTATGCAATCTATCAGCAAGTTTCAAGAAAATAATTCTGATATCACTTGCCATAGCGATAAACATTCGACGGAAATTCTCTGCTTGACGTTCCTCTTTTGATTGGAAGTGATATTTACCAAGTTTTGTAACCCCTTGAACAAGAGTTAAAACATCTTCACCAAATTCTTTTTCAATAGTTTCAGGTTGAGTATCTGTATCCTCTAAAATATCGTGCAAAAATGCTGCAATTACTGTATCTGTATCAGCTCTCAAGTTAATTAAAATCTTTGCAACTTCAACAGGGTGAATAATATAAGGTTCTTCCGAAACTCTAAATTGTCCTTCATGCAGTTTTCTTGCAAAAAGAAAGGCTTTCTCTATTCTATCTTGGTCGTCTTTTGGACGTTCCTCTATCATTTTTTTAACGTCATCAAATAATGACAATGTATCAATATCGCTCATGGTATAATTATTTTACTAGTATTTTTTCATTTTTACAAGAGGTAATTTTTTATGGCAGAAAATTTGATTATCAAACTTAAAATTTCACCAAATGCAAGCAAAAATGAAATTATCAAAACCGATGAAATGGTTAAAGTAAAAGTTACCGCTCAACCTATTGAAAATAAAGCCAATAAGGCTTTGATTGAATTTTTATCCAAAAACTTTAAGGTTCCAAAATCTAGTATTGAAATCGTAAAAGGCGAAACCTCAAAAGAAAAAACAATTCTTTTTAAAAATATTTCATCTGATAAAATGGTAGAAATTAAATCGGTTTTGTCGTAAAATAAAGAAAAAGAGACAGTTCAAAGGAAGTAATATGCAAAAACGTTGGTATGACCTAGACCCAACAGTAAGTTTGGCAGTTAGCTTGATGAAGAGTGCAGACTTGGACTCTCAAGTTAAATGTGCTGAATATATTATTTCTAAAGCAAAAAATTACGGTATCAAACAAGCTGTTTTAGATACCGCAATTACAATAATTATGCGCCGTTGGTACGACAAAGACAAACGTATTCAAGAAGCTTTTGATTATTTTAAATCTGCACCTATTGATTTACAAAGAGAAATTGCACTTGAACTTATTGCCGTTTTACAAGTTTGTTAGCGACTTTCAATAGACAAGTTCATAAATTCTATATCATCATAATCAATGTATGCCGTTTGCATCATATTTCGACCTGTTTTTATGGTAATTTCGTTCTGTTGATTTATTCTAATAAGCCCTCGAGGAATTTTAAAACGTTGTCCATCACCATTTAGTTGAATTTCAGCAATTTTTGTCCCGTTAAAATAAATTTCTGGTGGACTTGCATACGCAAAAGCGATACTATTTTGTCCCACGGATTGTGCCATTTTTGTATCTATACCAATAATTGAACCGATTACGAGATAAGTACTATCATTTGCTTCTTTTATTAAAATTTTTCTTGTGTAATATGGTCCAATTGATTGTACCCTGAATTCACCTGCATTTGCTGATGTATCTGAAAAATTGTTATCACCTAAGTGAAACATGTTTGTATCTACTGTCAAATCCATCGGTGCTGTTTTTTCAATACCTACGGTCATTGGACGTGAGGCAATAGATTCATTTACTGTTAGTGAAAATGGCTTGTAACCGTCTTTTGAAACAGACATAATCGTATCACCGCTAATATTTGCATCTAAATTGAATTTGCCGTTTGCATCACTTTTTGTAGAAAAATTCTTTTGAGGAATGTTTATTGTTGCACCGTCAATTGGGTTCATAGAATCTGCATCGACAATTTGGTGCGAACCTACTTGATCAACCTTTGAAACATTACCTTGAAAGGTTGCACTATTTGCCGAAAGATTAAAAAATAAAATTGATACTGCTAAAAATAAAGTTTTTTTCATAAACACTACCTCACCAAAGATAATGTAAACTTTTTTTGTGCATTTAAAAACCGCTTGTGAGGGAAGTTTGAGGACAATTAAAAGAAATAAAAAAATAAGATTTGAAATTTTATATTTTTTTGCTATTATAATCTTACGTTACATTGTATTTGTAATATATGCCGATGTGATGGAATTGGTAGACGTGCTAGACTCAAAATCTTGTGTAGGAAACTACGTGCCGGTTCGACCCCGGCCATCGGCAATTTACTTAAAAAGACTCCTTTTCAGGAGTCTTTTTTAATTCACAAAATAAACTTACTTTAAATAAAAACTTCTCAATTTATCATAATTAGGATTTGTACGCATTTTAGCAATAATTTTCCACACAGAGAATTCTTCTTGCCTTGAAACAAATTTATTAAATTCTTTATCATTCAAAACATAAGATACACGTAATAATTCTTTAAAGCCTAAAATAGAAAGTTTATCCTTCTTTATAATCTCTCTTAAATTTTCAAGCCAAGCAATATCATTATTTGAATATAAACGAACCTTATTTTCTCTTATTGGCATAACTAATAACTCTTCGTCATAAGTTCTTAATCTGTCAGCAGACATCTTTAGGTGCTTTGCTACTTGACTTACTTTAAATATTGGTGTGTTATCTTCTATCATAAGCTAATCCTCAATCAATATTTTACCTTTTGTTATGATAGTGTTCAATTTAGGCATGATAAAATTACATATTAAGTCATGTTAAAATATTATAAACTTAGTTATAATAAAATTAGCTTTTTGTGATAAGCTAATTTTAACAATAGAATAGGAGGGTTCGTGAAAAAAGTATTATTAAGTTTATTACTATTATTCATTGTAGGTAACGTTGTTTATGCTGGAATGACAACAGAAAAGGAAATTGGACCTTGCACAAGTAAAAATATGTACGGATTCTGTGTAGAATCAAGAACTCACTATTGTGCATCAATTTCAAGATACAACGGAAGATGTGAAATGTGGTTTTCAAAAAGTAAGTCTGATTATGATAATACAATGGAACAATTCAAAAAGTTTAATCAAGGTATAGTAGAAGGTGTTAAACCTACTTCAAGCCAATCAAAAACAATAAATAAAACAAATAATAAGCAAAATAATTATGCGGAAATTCAAAAACAAAAAGCACAACAACAAGCAGAAGCAAGAGCGAAAGCAAAGGCTTTAGAATTGGAAAAGGCAACAATACCAAATTCAATAAAATTATCTCAATCTATTGAAACCATTGATAAAAGAGTTCGATTATTACAGGATAAACAGGCTGCTGGTGTAGATGTTTCTTCAGAATTGGAATTACTATTATATAAAAGTGACAAATTAAGGAAATTAAATAATTTAAGAGTTGATTATGATAGAGCAAATGAAAATTTAAAACAGGGTATTCTTACAAAGGTTGAATATGATGATATTATTGCAAAAATCAGAAAAAAAGATATAGAAATTGCAACTCCCTACAATCAAATAATGACTATAACAGCCGATGTAATGAAAAAAGAAAAAGCAGAAGCTAAAGCACTTGCAGATGCGCAACAAAAAGCACAAAGAAAAAAAGAAATTGGTAAACGATTAATTAATCATGGCAGTTACTATTTACCTGGTTCTACAAGAAGTTGGATAGAACAAGGTACAGATGTATTAGAGTTATTAAAGTAATAGATGAAAGGAAGAATTATGTCAAAACTTAAAATCATAGGTTTAATAATAGGATTTGTCTTAATAGCATTAGTAATTTCTATTGGAACATTTTATTTTGTTCAACAGAAAAAATTAACAGTTTCTTATTTAATTTCACAAGCAAATGAACCTGAAGATTTCGAAGAAACTGTTTGTATAAATGAGGATTGTGATGATTCATATCAAATTAAAGCTAAGAAATATAAATATTCTGGTTCAAAATATTTTGATGAAATAGTAGAAATGAATGAATATTCTGGTGATACAAAACAATATGCTTTTAGAGTTTCTACTGGTTGGAATCATATGGAAAATATAGAGATTGGTAGAATAGAATTACCTTATGCTGATAAAAATGCATCCATAAAATGTTCTTACAATTTTAGAGGCGAACAAAACTGGCAACCTTGTACAGAAAAACAATTTGTTAAATCTTTAGAAAAAATCTCTGCTTTGAAGAAGGAAAATGGTAAAAAGTTTGAAGAAATAGCAAAGAAATTGACAAATTTGGAAAAAGATTGTGAAGCAGAAAGAGTTAATTTTGTAACTTGCGTACAAGAACATTCAAAACTTGAGAATGAAGCTAGAAATGCTTTAAGAGAAGTAAGAAATACAACAATTGAACTAAAATAAAAAAGGAAATAATATGACAGTAATTGAAAAATTTTCACCAGAAGTTTGCGAAGAATTAAAATGTTATGTATATAGATTAATTGACCCAAGAAATGGTCAAACATTTTATGTTGGTAAGGGGTCAGGAAATAGAGTTTTTGACCACGCCAATGACGCTTTAAAAAATTATGATATAGATTCTGAACACGAAGATAATATTTCTTTAAAAATTCAAACAATTAGAGATATCCATCAAGCTGGATTAAAAGTAATTCACATTATACATAGATATGGGCTAGATAAAGATACTGCTTATGAAGTTGAATCTGCAGTCATGGATTGCTATAATTTTGATAAATTAACAAATATTCAAAATGGGCATGCAAATGATAGAGGTGTTGCAAACTCTTTAACTTTACAACAAAATTTATCTATAGAAACGTATGAAGAAATTGATAGTTTTAAGTATATGATTATAAAAACAAAATGGGATAGAGTAAATGAAATAAAAAATTCTAAACCAAGTTTAACAGACGATGAGTGTATTTATGAAGCAACTAGAGCTTCTTGGAAGATAAATCCAAATAGGGCTAACAATTTTAAATATGTTTTTGGTGTTATTGATGGAATTGTTAGAGGTATTTATAAGGTAAAAGAATGGGTATTATCTGATAATGGAATCAGATATGAATTTATAAAAGAGGATGCAAAGCCTTCGGAAGAAATACTAAATCATTTTATGAAAAAAAGAATTCCTGATACTTACACAAAAAAAGGACAAGCAAATCCTGTAATATACCATGAGTAATATTATACATCTAAATAGAAATTTATTAAAAAGACTCCTTTTCAGGAGTCTTTTTTTATTGTGTTTACAATTAGCACACTGAGGGTAATTTATGTTATCATTATCAAACAGGTTAAATTTAGGGCTTAAAATGGATAGAATTTTATTATTTATACCAATGTACAACTGCGCAAATCAGATAGTGAGAGTCCTTTCGTCACTAAATGAAAATATTCAAAAGTATTTGACTGAAGTTATTGTTGTAAATAATTTAAGCACTGACAACGGAGAAGAAGTTGTTTTAGATTTCATAAATTCTAACCCAACACTTCCTATTCATCTACTTAGAAATCATGAAAACTATGGGTTAGGTGGCTCTCACAAGGTTGCTTTTGATTATGCAATAAAAAATAATTTTGATTACGTAATTGTTCTTCATGGTGATGATCAAGGACACATTGAAGATTTAATTCCATATTTAGAAAATAAAGATTACAAGAATTGCGATTGTCTTTTAGGTGCTAGATTTATGAAAGGCTCTAAGCTAGAAGGTTACTCTCTTTTCAGAACTTTTGGAAATATAGTTTATGACTTTTTATTTTCAATTGCAACCTTCAAACCTATTTTTGACCTTGGGTCTGGCTTAAATATGTATTCTGTAAAAATGCTTGAAAATAAATTTTATGAAAAATACTATGACAACCTAATGTTTAATTACTGCATGATTTTAGGTTCATCTTATTACAAGCACAAAACAAAATTTTTCCCAATTCGTTGGAGTGAAAGTGATCAAGTTTCTAACGTAAAATTAGTTAGCCAAGCATACAAAGTTTTAGCGTTATTGTTCACTTTTGTTATGAACAGAAAAATGTTTTTAAATAGCGATTACAGAACTAACACAAATTACACTTATCAAGCAGAGGTTATAAAATAATGTTTAAAGATTTTAGTTTTATTGTTGATATAGACGGAACAATTTGCCCTATCAAAGGCAAAGAAGAAAAATACGAAGATATTGTTCCATACAAAAATGTAGTTGATAAATTAAAATATTATCACGATAACGGTGCAAAAATTGTTCTATTCACCTCTAGAAATATGAATTCTTACAATGGAAATATTGGTTTAATCAACAAAAACACTGCAAAAATTTTGTTAAATTGGTTTGAAAAATGGGAAATTCCTTATGATGAAATAATTTACGGTAAACCTTGGCCAGGGCACAAAGGATTTTATGTTGATGACAGAAGCGTTCGACCTGATGAATTTTTAAAATATTCAGTGGAAGAATTAAACGAAATTTGCAACAAAAGCAAGGAAATATCTGAGTAATGAAGAAATTTAATATCATAATAACAATGGGCGGAATCGGTTCACGCTTTGCAAAAGCAGGTTACAATTTGCCCAAATATATGATAGAAGCAAAGGGCAAGACTTTATTTGAATGGTCCTTAGACAGTTTGCGTGGATATTTTAGCGAGGTAGACAAATTTGTTTTTGTTGTTAGAAAAGAAGATAGCGCAAAAGATTTTATTGAAACTCATTGCAAAAATTATAATATTACCCCTGAAGTTATAGAACTTGATTACGTTACAGACGGACAAGCAACAAGTGCAAAAATCGGAATTGAAAAATGCAATTTAAAAGAAGGTGTTTTAGTTTACAATATTGATACTTACGTCGAACCTTTTCAAATGAAATCAGAGGATTTGCAAGGTGACGGCTCAATTCCTTGTTTTAAGGCAGAAGGCAACCATTGGAGTTTTGTAAAAACTGACGATTTTGGAAATGTTATTGAAGTTCAAGAAAAAAATAGAATTTCTGACAACTGTTCACTTGGAGCATATTATTTTTCATCAGGAGAACTTTATTTAAAAATTTATAAAGAATTTTATGGTGAAAAAAATCTTTCAAATCTGAAAGAAAAATACATTGCACCAATGTATAACTACATGATAAAACAAGGTTATAAATTATCTATGAGTCTTGTTGATGCTGAAAAAGTTCATGTTTTAGGAACACCAGAAGAACTAGAAACCTTTATTTCGGAAAAATAAAATGGACGACAAAAAGAAAATCGGAAATTTAATCGATACAATTTTATTTAGTTCACTTGTGGTTAGCTTAATAATGACAATATTATTGCCATTCATTAGTTTTACAAGCCAAAATTATCCAGATTTTATTTATGGAATTTCACTTTATAATACAAATAAATCTCTAGAACTTGCTATTTATAAATCGCTTTTGCTTGTTGGAAGCATAGTTTCACTAATGTTTGGAATAAAATTTAACAACAAACCAATTGAAAATAGGCAACCAAAACGACCTTATTTATATTATTTTTTGATAGGTTTAGTTATAGCTACGGTAATGTTTTCAACCATTATTTCTACAAAACTAATTACTGCAATATTTTTCTATATTATTGTTTACTCCTTATGGCAAAATTATGCGAATAAACTAATGCTAATTGGCTTTTTTACCTATTATGCAACAACTGCAATCATTGCATTGATAACGTTTTTAGTTCCAATTTGCTCATTTTATGAAATATTTTATAAATTTGGTGACGATATAAATCAAATATTTTTGCTGATTTTATCAATGTTTTTCACATTTGAAATAATTTGTTTATGGAAAAAATTGGGAGAAAAGTTTTTAAACAAAACCATTCTTGTTTTGCAAATATTTTTACCACTAAATTTATTGATTTACTTTAAAGATACCTATGAATATGGTTCTGAAATAGTAAAATTGCCCTACCCTACCTTGTTTTATGTCATTATAGGTTCAGTAATGTTATTTGCTTTTTATAACGCTTTTAGCTTTGTAAAAAAACAATTTAACAATGAAAATTTGAACGTAAAGGCCTTGATTTCATTAGCTTCTGTACTTGTTATTTTTGCAATAAATTCTTTTACAAGTCCAGCTCAAATTGTTCCGTCAGATTTGTTTCACCACGGAGAGCAAATTGTAGAGTATCAACAAGTTTTTGGACAAAATTTAGCGTTATACAAAGATTTTACACCAAGTTCTGGAAACTACTCTTTGTTGACAGGCACTGTTTTAAAACTTTTAGGTGATAGTGCAACTATTTATCCGGTTGCTTATTCATTAATTTTATTTTGCTTTGCAATTATCGTTGGCACTTTATCATACACACTTGCAGGAAGTTCAATTTCATTACTTTTAGGCGCATCAACAGGATTATTCATTTATAATCGCGGATATTTAATTTTACCAATTTTATTAATTTTAACTTTGCCAAAATTAATTAATAATCGAGATTTATGGTTAAAAATTTGGATATTATTAATTGTAATTGCTGGATTCTATTATCCTATTTATGGTGCATCTATGCTATTTGCAACATTACCATTTGGAATTATTCAATTTAAAGAATTTTCAAAAACAAATTATAGAAAAAATTTCAAATTTTGGTTTGGTTGGCTTTTGGTGTTTCTAGCCGTTATTGCAATGCTACCTATATTTTTAAATATGGATAAACATATTTTGTTATTAGCTAATCAAAGTATATTAGCAGACGGCGCAACAATACTAAATCCTAGACAATTTATGCCAAAAGAATATTTAATCTTTTTACCTACAGGAATAAAGTTTGTATTCTATATTTTGAGCAAAATTTTTATTCCTACAATTTCTGTAATCCTTCCTATCACTGTTTTAGGAACAATTTGGTTTAATAATAAAAACCAAGAGTTTTATAAATCACCTTTATTCTTAGTTTTATCCTCTTCAATAATTTTTCAAATTGTAGCTTTTTCATACACCTTAATTGCCGCAGATGAAGGTACAATCATCTCAAGAACGGCTATCGTCGTTGTTCCAATTTTGCAATATTTAACTTTAGGACTTTACACATTTGGAAGAGAGTATTTGAACGAAAATACAAAAAAACAACTCGTAACCCTAACATTAATTCTCGCTTCTAGCATAATGTTTAGCACCATTTTTTCAAATTGGTTCAGCTGTGATATAAAATACAAAATCGGTGGACTTCAAAACGATTCTTGTAAACTTAGTGCAAGTTTTAAATACTTAAATAACGAGTATGTCTTTGTTGATGGTAAAAAATTAAACATCAAAAAACTTGGCAAAGGTTTTATGAAACGCGAAAACTTTGAAAAGTTAAAAGAATATAATGACTTTATACAAACTCACAAAATGCAAAACACAACATTTATGAATTTGCCAAGAATGTTTTACTATATTCTTGATGTAAAAAGTTGTTATAATGATTTAACTTATTTATTCCAAACAAAAAAAACTCAAGATAATTACATAAACTATTTAAACAAAATCTCTCAAAAGCCTATCGTTGTAGACTTTGAACATCTTGGCAATTATGAAATTTTAAAATGGATTGAAGACAACAACTACGTAAAATTAAAAAACGGTTGGTTTGTTTATACCAAAGATTTAGAAAAATATCATTTAAAAAACAGCAATATAGAAAAAACTTCTGACATTTTTGATGATGAAATTAATTTTGATATTAGCTGTAATTCCTTTGGAAAATCTATCAAGACACTTGAAAAAACCTTCGATAGAACTCTTTCCATGCCTGTTGACGGTGTTATTTATGGCAAAAACAGTTTTAAAATAAACTTTAAAAACAAAATAAATGGCAAAGAATTTGATTATTTGTACCTAAAAATAAATATCAATGAAGATTTAAGCAAGAAATTTTTTGGAGGGTTTGACGACAAACTTCTAACACTTTATAAAAATAATCAAGAACTTTCAAAATACATTCTAAATATTTATTGGGATAACAAGAAAAATCAACCAATAGTAACCCTTTTAGGGAACGGTGAATTACTTATTCCTCTTGGTTACAATTCTAATTGGCGAAATAACTCTCATAAAAATTTATTGATAGAAATTGAGAATATGCTTAATTTAAAAATCGAAAAAATAGAATTTTTTGGAAGATAAATCCGCTCAATATATAAACTTTATGTTTATTGTATAATTTTTTTATAATAGCTTAGAAATAAAGAGGTTTTCATGGAAAAATTTTATTTAACAACTGCAATTGATTACGTAAACGGTGCACCTCACATTGGACACGCTTACGAAAAAATATTAACAGATATCATCGCAAGACATTTCAAAAAAAGATGTGACGATGTTTATTTCTTGTCTGGTACTGATGAACATGGTATCAAAATTCAAAAAACATCAGCATCTCAAGGAATTACACCAAAAGAACTTTGCGATGCTAACGCTCAAAAATTCCAAGATTGTTGGAAAGCTCTAGGAATTGATTATAACCAATTCATCAGAACAACTGACAAACAACACGAAAAAATTGTTCAAAAAATCTTTAAAAAACTTGTAGAAAAAGGTGATATTTATAAACACTCATATACTGGTTTATATTGTAGCGGTTGTGAATGTTTCTTAAGCGAAAAAGACTTAACAGAAGACGGTCTTTGTCCTGATCACATGAAAAAACCTGAAGAAGTTTCAGAAGAAAATT
>ERZ808286.1236-NODE-1236-length-13320-cov-4.225858_pt1 | contig 13320 bp, 12 predicted proteins | sample MGYA00521276_ERZ808286 | MGnify/ENA primary metagenome ERZ808286 (study PRJEB31516, sample SAMN03275607) | gut metagenome | biome: mammalia-associated habitat; material: feces | host: Papio cynocephalus | place: Kenya | collected 2012-08-01 ... | reverse complement strand
GCCAATTCTGCTTTGAAATTTGAGAGAGATTTATGTTTAGCCTATGTATATATTCGAGAAGTTTTTTTTGAAGAGAAACAAATAAAAATCCGATTATTACAATGAAAATAAGGAACAGCACTAAACATGAAATAAGCTTAAGGTATCCTGACCTCTCGACAGAAATGAAATCATGGTAACCGTTTTGCATATCGCTTTGTAGTACCATGTAGATATCACTTTGGTGCATTGAGAGTGCTTCCAATATGTATGATACAGTATTGTATCTTGTTGCTTTTGATTCTGAAATTCCATCAAATAGATTGCTTTGGTAAGAAATGAAGTTTTGCAATCGTCTTACGCTTTGCATGTTCTCTTGCGAGAATGAATTACTATCCGACAGATATGCATCAACATCCAGATTCAAGCAATCGACATTCTTTTTATACATCTCCAAGTACGTCATATCCCAATCATGCCTATATTGCTGAATCGACGACTTGCATTTCTCGATATCAACTATCAAATTGTTTGCCGAAGATACCTTATAGATGAATTGATTTTGTGCTTTATTCTGTTCCTTAAGAACACAAAAAATGAAAAGGTATGTAAACAAAAGCATTATTATTGCCACAGCTCCAAACGACGCAAAAATACTTACAATGCTTTTTTTGTACATCAACAAGTACTCCAAATTTTTTTAAAAGCCGATTAAACTTAGGCTATATCGAGAGACTATTCTTGTCTAACAAGATAAATTGGGATAGTGTCATCAAATTCAAGAACAATCTTACTGTAATCATCGCTGAATTTGCCAATCTTTTCTTCTGCTCCATCAGAATCCTCAAAGTAAAGTTCCCTTGAAGCTGTTATGCGATAAAATGCTTCAATCTTTTCTTCATCAGCTATTAATAGAAGCTTCTCTTTTGATATAAAGATCAACGAAATATTAGGTATCTCAGCCATTATCGCATCAAAAAGCCCTGTGTCTTTCAAGAGAGAATAAACATAATCCTTGTCAAGATTTGAAAGCGATGGCTCCTCTAATATTGCAAGTGCAATATATGGTTCAAGAATACTCACCATATCAAGCTTGTATTGTTTTCCTACAATCATATCAGGCTCAATTGATGAGGAAACTATTTCATACGATCCATCTTCATATAGCAAAAGTGTCCTACCTTCACCGATATCATACTCTGTAGTCTTAGCAAACAACGAAAAATAGACACAGGCTATCAACATAATCGTAAAGAATACCTTTCTCATATCATCCTCCAACCTATACTTATGATTATATATTGAAAAAACTGCAACTTTAAAAGAACCAACTGCAAAAACAGTATTTGTACCCATGCGTCCCTGTTTGCGATGAAGATCGCCAAATATAACAGCAGAAACTGTTCCAAATGATAAACTCATGGTAAAGCTGAAAAAGAAAATCATTCAGCACAAACAATATGTTACTATAATAACATTAAGTTTTTTTTATAACACTCTTGACGTTATTATTACATTTTAGTATAGTTCAGCCATAATATTTAGTTTGGAGGACTTAAAATGAAAAAGACTTTAACTTTAATTATCACACTACTGGTTTCAATTGCATTGGTTTTCGCAAATGGTTCCAAGGAGAATACAACAACAGAATCATCAACAAACAAAGTGCTAAGAGTCGCAATGGAATGCGGATATGCTCCATACAACTGGACACAGCCCACAGATGCAAATGGAGCCGTACCTATTGCTGATTCCAACGATTATGCCAATGGCTATGATGTTATGATGGCAAAATACATCGCAGAGACGATGGGATATGATTTGCAAATTGTCAAACTCGATTGGGACTCTTTGGTCCCTGCTGTTCAATCAGGGGTTGTTGATTGCGTGATTGCAGGACAATCAATTACATCTGACAGGCTTCAAATGGTTGACTTCTCTACCCCTTATTACTATGCATCAATAATCACATTGGTTGATAAAGATAGCAAATATGCAAACGCAAAGGGATTGTCGGATCTAGCTGGCGCCTCTTGTACAAGCCAGATGAATACAGTCTGGTATGATGTATGTCTTCCTCAGATACCAGATGCAAAGATTCTTCCTGCTCAAGATAGTGCTCCAGCAATGCTTGTTGCTCTTGCAAGTGGTAGAGTTGATCTAGTTTGCACAGATATGCCTACAGGACAAGCAGCCCTTGTTGCTTATCCGAACTTGAAGCTTCTTGACTTCAGTGGCTCAGATGACGACTATAAAGTAAGCCAAGAGGAGATTAACATCGGAATCTCAGTCAGAAAAGGCAACACAGAGCTTTTGAATGCAATCAATGATGCTCTTTCGCACCTTACTGTCGATGATTTTAATTCGATGATGCAAGATGCAATTGCAGTTCAACCTCTTGCTAATTAAGGATTGCATATGTCGATTTCGGAAATGAATTTCTTCCAGAGAATGCTGTACATTCTCGAACGTTATGGTAGCTCCTTGGCAAAAGGAGCTGCTACTACGATGGTGATTGCTGTTGTTTGTACGCTTCTTGGATGCGTCATTGGATTTGCTGTGGGACTTGTACAGACAATCGAGCCAAAGAAGAATTCCAATATCCTCAAAAGAGGATTTTTGCATGTTGTGAAGTTTATTCTTGCCGCCTATGTCGAGATTTTCAGAGGAACTCCGATGATGCTTCAAGCCGCATTCATATTCTATGGCATGTCCCAACTATTTGGAATCAACCTTGGAATGTGGAGTGCAGCATTTATAATCGTATCTATCAACACTGGTGCTTATATGGCAGAGACAGTAAGAGGGGGAATCTTATCTGTCGATCCCGGCCAAAGAGAGGGAGCCAGGGCTATTGGGATGACACAAGTGCAAACAATGGTGCACATAATCCTTCCACAGGCGTTGAGGAATATCATGCCTCAAATAGGCAATAACCTCATAATCAACATAAAGGATACTTGTGTACTTTCAATAATCGGAACAGTAGAACTATTCTTTACTTTCAGAAGCATCTCGGGTGCGCTCTACACATATTTTGAAGCGGCAACAATAACAATGATAATCTACTTCATTTTGACTTTTGCATGCTCTCGCATCCTAAGGCTCATCGAGTCTAAGATGGAAGGACCTTCAGATTTCAACCTAGCAACTACAGATACACTTGCTTTTACAAGTGGAATGACACGCTATGATGCTTCGACAGGAGGTATGCATTAATGGAAGAGATTCTAAAGATAGAACATCTTGTAAAGACATTTGGCACAAATGAAGTTTTGAAAGATATAGACTTTGTTGTAAACAAAGGAGATGTCATCTCGATTATCGGCTCATCAGGATCCGGAAAATCAACACTTTTAAGATGCATAAACATGCTTGAGGATGCAACAGATGGAAAGATCCTTTACCATGGAAAAGACATCCTAAAAGGAGAGATCAATGAAGATCAATACAGAACTAAGGTTGGGATGGTATTTCAATCATTCAATCTTTTTGCGAATCTCGATGTGTTGAAAAACTGCATGATTGGGCAGACAGAAGTATTAAAAAGAAGCAAAAAGGAAGCTCGAGAGATTGCACTCTCCTACTTGGAGAAAGTCGGTATGGAGCAATACATAAATGCAAAACCTCGACAACTCTCAGGCGGACAAAAGCAAAGAGTTGCTATTGCAAGAGCACTTGCAATGGATCCGGAGGTTCTACTATTTGATGAACCAACATCCGCATTGGATCCAGAGATGGTTGGAGAAGTCCTTGATGTAATGAAGAAGCTTGCATCTTCTGGAATGACAATGCTTGTAGTTACACATGAGATGGCATTTGCCAAAGATGTCTCTAACAGAGTCATATTCATGAGCGATGGGAAAATCGAAGAAGACGACAGCCCTGAAAAAATATTCAACAATCCATCAAGCCAAAGAACAAAGGATTTCCTCTCAAGGTTTAATTCATCAAAGTAAAAGGCGAAAGAGTGTTCTCAAGAGCACTCTTTTTTCATCATATTTCATCTCCCGATTGCCATAATCTATCCCTTTGCAAGTCCAGAGATTTTATAAACCAAGTCAAAAGACATACCATTTTCTAGCATAACGCTCACAAGTTCTCGACTTTCGTCTTGACCTTCCCTGTACTCGGAAAGTACACGCCTCGCGCTCTCGCTAACAATAGTATCGGGATCTGACGTCTCCTTGCCCATGATGAAGCCCCTCAATGCCGATTTCCTATCCATAAAAGGCCTATCGTCTCAGATATAGCTCCCATTTACGATTATTTTTCTACAGCATTGTCAATCTTGAAGCTATCATCAGCTTCCTTATCGTGTCATTGATCCTCCCATCGAGGATAGTGTCGTTCTCTTTTTGCATGCCTCCTTGCTATCTATATGCCCACAGCTTGTAAAAATGCTTGTTTTGATTAATTGCGATTAGGAAAATCCGACATTATAATCTAGATTATGGTCCATAGAGCAAAGAGAAAAATAGCAAACATGTCTATCGATAGCAAATTGATGCTTTCCTTTGCTTTGCTTCTTTTTTTGATGCTTGCAATTTGCCTTGTTGCAACTCAGATATCACTAAATGAATATGATAAAAAGCTATACAAGAATACAGAAAAAGAGCTCGAATACTTCATTCAAACAATAGATGATGAGATATCTTCCATAGATGATATTTCATACAATACAGTCCTGAATTATGACACACAAAGATTACTATACGAGACTGTAATGGATGATAATGTCTCAACTTACAATTGGCAAATGAGGCAAATAATACTTCGATTCATACAAGAACTACTAGGAAACGAGAAAATTGCTGGTTTCATTTACATTGATCCCAAAAACAATGAATACGCAAATGGAGATATTAGCATTGAAATTCCAGAGGAGAAAAAAACACAAATACTTGATCTAGCAACAAAAGGCCAAGGTCAATTCGTATTTATTGCACCAGATGAGGATTTTCCGTATTTAATATCAGCGAGGATGATACGCTACTACATAAATGCTGATTTGACATATCTTGGAACTATGATATTGATAACAGATATCAAAGCAACAATCGAACCAAAACTCAGCACATTGGAAAGTAGCAACAATTCATTGGTAATAATGAATGATGGAGCGAAAGTTTATAGCTCATCAAATCTTGGCGAAAAGATTTCAAAGGAATCAAATGGCATCAAGGATGGAGGCTATAGAATAGAGCGTATTGATGGATCACGCTATTTTATATGCCTTGGAAAGTCCGGAAAAACAGGTTGGAGATATATAAATGCAATGCCTTATGATGAGCTTTTCTTGATGAGCCAGATTACGCGCTTCTCATTGATAATCGGTTTCATAATGCTCTACATCGTAGCTTTCTTCATCGTCAGAAAGATATCTAAGATAATCACAAAACCATTGAAGAATCTATCATCATCTATGGCTCTTGTGGAAAATGGAAACTTTGACAGTGCACTTGATAGCATCGGAGATACATTTTCAGACGATGAGATTGGACAGCTCGGAAAAGACTATACAATAATGCTTAAGCACATCAAGGCATTAATACATGACAACTACGAGAAGCAGATATTGGTAAATGATGCTAAATACAGAGCATTAAAGGCTCAAATCAACCCACACTTCCTTTACAATACACTTAATTCAATTGGATGGATGGTTCAGCTTGAAAGGCCCAAAGAAGCAAGAGCAATGATCAATGCGCTCGGAGAGATTTTGCATGAAAGCTTCAGGCCAGACAGGCTCGTTTATGTAAGCGACGAGATAAGGCTTCTTGAAGACTACATTTGCATACAAAGAATAAGATATAGTGACAGAGCAATATTCATGCTGACATATGATGATGGCATAGAAAGCCTGCTGATGCCTCAAATGATCTTGCAACCATTGGTTGAGAATGCAATCTACCACGCTGTCGATGAATCAGACAAACTATGTACAATAAAAGTTGATATAGAAAGGATTGGAGAAAAACTTGAGATAACAGTCTCTGACAATGGACCTGGAATGAGCAAGAAAAGACTTGATGAAGTCAGAAGCCTCTCCTACTCTGGTGGAAGAAACGGAATAGGAATCAAAAACATATATTCACGTCTTGAGCTCTTGTATCCAGATAACGATTACTCGATGAAAATAGACAGCTCTGAAGGCAATGGAACTACAATTGTTGCAACATTGCCAATAAGGGGAGAATAATGACTAGAAGCAGGATATTGATAGCGGATGATGAATTGATTGAGCGAACAGCAATGGAAACTCTTGTGCCATGGCAAGACGTTGATGCGCATCTTATTGCAAGCGCAGCAAATGGCTATGATGCTTTCCGCTTAATAGAATCAGAGAAGCCCGATATCGTGATAACAGATATAAAAATGCCGAAGATGGATGGACTGGAGCTAATAAAAAAAACGAAAGAGCTTTATCCAAATATAGTTTTCGTGATTCTATCGGGATTTGGCGAATACGAATATACTTCGCAAGCAATGGAGCTTGGCATAAGGCACTACATCTTGAAGCCTGTCGATATAGAAAAGGTCATAAATGTAACGAAAAAAGCAATTGAAGACAGTGAAAGAATAAAAGCAGAAACAAGAGAAAGAAAAGAACGCGAGAATACAATTGAGAAGCTTATGCCAGATGCAATGCGGCTATTTTTAATCAAGCTGATTTCTGGCCTGTCAGCCAAGCCGGAGCTTGAGTTCTACAAAAAGAACCTCGACATCAAGGATGAAGTAGCACTTCTAACTATAAAGACATTTGGCTTCATTGAAGATAGCGATATCTCATCGATAGAGAAAAAGGCCTTGGACATGTTATCAGATAAAGAAACCCCATTGGTAACAGCCATAGCAGACAAGAATATCTATATGCTATTCAAATCGCCATCATACTCAAGCTTGCAAAGAATGGCCAGGAGCTTACGTGAATTCTCTTACCAAAACAAATATGGCGATATTGCATTCTCCATAAGCTCAGCGCTGATCGACAATATCAAAGAAGCAAAAACAAGAAACGATGAGCTTATATTGATACAGAGACCAGAGGCAAGAGGAAAGCTATTAAGCTCTTATGATAGAGATGTGATGCCAGCTTTCGTGGAGAATATAATAGACAAGAAATCTCTTACTGTAGCAAGAAGCGATATTGAGATATTCAGATATGCAATACGATTCTCTATCCTTACCGAGATTGCGACAGACGATAATGTCAAACAAAATATAATCTTCAAGAACCTTCTTTCAATCCTCAACTATGATAGCACAGCAAAGACATTCTCAAGGGAAAATGTATTCAAGACCCTTAGTGACAGCCTTTTAGAGACAAAAGAGTCACGCGAAAGCAAGCTTTTCTATGGTCTTTTTATCAATCTGGACAATCCATGCCTAAGCGTTAAATGGATTTCAAACAACATAGCATACATGAATGAAGACTACTTCAGCCGTTTTTTCATTAAATTGACTGGAAAGAAATTCACCGAATTCGTAAACGAAGAGCGCATAGGACTTTCAGAGGCAATACTCTCCATAGATAACGATATACCGATGACAAAACTTGCAAAAAAAGCAGGATATCCTGAAGATGGTCGATATTTCTCTCATCTTTTCAAAGAAATTACAGGAGAGACTATTGCTGCTAGGAGAAATTGCAAAAAATAGGTTTTTCACACTCGCCTAGTCGGTTTTTTTCATATCGTGATAGAAAAAACCGTTGGATGATAAATCATCAAAATAAATGGAGGACAATATGAAAAAACTTACAGCACTATTGCTTGCAATTCTTTTCGTAGCAATTCCACTCTTTGCTAATGGCTCAACAGAAACTACCACTGCAAAAGACGATGGAACAATAACACTCAAGGCTACATGGTGGGGTGGTCAGGGAAGACATGAGATTACACAGAAGCTCTTTGACAAATACTCTGAGCTCCACCCAGAGATCAAGTTCGAGGGAACTCCTAGCAACTGGGATGGATACTTTGGAAAACTTTCGACACAAGCTGCATCCGGAAGCATGCCAGACATCGTCCAGATGGACTATCTGTACATCGCAACATATGCAAACAACAACTCGCTTGCAGACCTCAACACATATGTAAATAGTGGCATACTTGATGTAAGCGGAATAGAGGATACACTCCTCTCATCAGCTGAAATCAATGGAAAGCTCCAAGGTGTCGTTGCATCAACGTCCATCATCGCAATTCCATACAATGAGAATGTCTTGAAAGAAGCTGGAATAGATGTACCAACCCAAGATTGGACATGGGATGACTTTATCGCAATATGCAAAGCTGTAAAGGACAAGACAGGAAAGTATGGCTTTGGTCTTATCCCTGGCGGAGACACAAACTTCTTCAACTATTTTGTGCGCCAGCATGGACAGTCGCTCTTCTCAGAAGACAAGAAATCACTTGGTTACTCAGATGATCAGATCTTTGTTGACTGGATCACTATGTGGAAGGATTTGATGGACTATGGAGCAATTCCTACTCCAGACGAGTACCAAGCAATCGAAGTTGCTGGAACAGACTCAAGCCCTATAGTCACAGATGGTGCTGCATTTATCCAGGAATGGAACAACTTCCCAAAGAAAGTCGCATCAAAGAATAGTGCAATCAAGCTTTTGACACCTCCAACTCTCGAAGGTGGTGAGGCTGGACTATGGATGAAGCCAGGAATGTTCTTCTCTATCTCAGCAAACTCAAAGCACCCAGAAGAAGCAGCTGCATTCATCAGTTGGGTCCTCAACTCTGAAGAAGCAAACGATATAATGATGGCAGAGCGTGGAACACCTTCTCCTGCACCTGTCAGAGAATATATGAGCGCATCTGGAAAGCTCAGCGATAAAGAAGTCGAAATGTTTGAGTATACTGACGTTGCTGCAAAGATTGCCGGCCCATCACTACCTCCTGATCCACAAGGCGTCGCAGAAGTCAACACAGCATACGATGAAGCTGTATACAGTGTTCTCTATGGAATGAGCACACCAGAAAAAGCAGCGGCAACATTCAGGACAAAAGCTAACGAGATACTTAGCAGAAACAACTAAAACACCAATAAACCGAGTGCCAGTCCAACCTGGCACTCTCATCCAACAAAAGAGGTATTACAAATGAAAAAACACAGCAATTCTGTCGGCTATGTACTTTTGCTTCCTTGGCTGATAGGTTTCTTCGGCATGTATCTTATCCCTATGTTCATGTCGATTTTCTACTCTTTTACAAACTACAACTTGCTGAACACTCCATCGTTTATAGGTTTCGACAACTATAAGAGGATGTTCTTCTCAGACTCGATGTTCTGGCAAGCTTTGAAAGTGACATTCACATACGTTTTGATCCTCGTTCCTTGCAGATTGGCATTTGCGCTCTTCGTTGCATGCCTTTTGAACTCAAAACACAGAGGACTGGGCCTTTACAGGACAGCATATTACATTCCTTCAATAATAGGCGGAAGCATTGCTGTATCTGTTGTATGGAAGCAGATTTTCGGCAATAAAGGTGTCGTGATGTCATTACTTGCAGCAATGGGGATAAACCAAAAGATATCGCTCTTGGGAAACCCGTCGACAGCGCTTTCTGTTATCATATTGATGGGAGTATGGCAATTCGGATCCTCAATGCTTATCTTCCTAGCAGCTTTGAAGCAAATTCCACAAAGCCTGTACGAGTCTGCATCAATGGATGGAGCAAGAAAGTGGAAGATGTTCACAAAAGTAACATTGCCAATGCTTACTCCAACAATCTTCTTCAACTTGATTTTGCAAATAATAAATGGCTTTAGAGTCTTCACTGAAAGCTATGTAATAACAGATGGAGGCCCAATGAACTCAACATTAAGCTATGTGCTTTATCTGTATAGAAGAGCTTTCACATATTTTGATATGGGATACTCATGTGCACTTGCTTGGATACTTGTTGCAATCATAGGACTCTTTACTATTTTGATTTTCAAGACTCAAAACAAGTGGGTCTACTACGAGGATGGGAGGAATTAAATGAACATTCATGGAAAGAAATTCATAAAACAGAGAAACAGCGTGATTTTCCATATATTCTCCATCGCTCTAGGTTTTTTGATGATATATCCCCTTCTCTGGCTTATTGCTAGTTCGCTAAAGAGCAATGACACAATGTTTGTGAATTCGTTCTCTTTAATCCCAAAGGATTTCGATATTATCGAGAACTATAAATCAGGATGGACTGGAATCGGAGGCGTTACATTCGGCCGATTCTTGATGAATACTATAATTGTCACTGTCGTAGGAACAATAACATGCGTCTTTTCATCAGTTCTTGCCGCATATACTTTTTCTAGAACAAATATCAAGGGTGGCAAATTCTGGTTCACATGCGTGATTATAACGCTTATGATTCCGCCACAAGTCATGGTAGTGCCACAATATATCATATTAAAGAAAATAGGTCTTATCGACACTATGACAGCTCTTGTTTTGCCTTGGTGCTTTGGATCTGCATTCTTCATCTTCTTGATATTGCAATTCATGAGAGGAATCCCAATGGAGCTTGATGAGGCATCTGAGATTGATGGATGTGGAAAGATCAGAACTCTCTTCTTGGTTATAATCCCAGTTGTAAAACCCGCAATCGTAACAGCTGGAATCTTCGCATTCTACTGGATATGGCAAGACTTCTTCCAACCTTTGATCTTCATGAATTCTGTATCAAAATTCACTGTCTCATTGGCGCTCAATGCGTACCTTGACCCAACGTCATTCAGTAACTATGGTGGACTGTTTGCGATGAGCTGGATATCTTTGATTCCTATCATCATCTTCTTCATAGTCTTCCAGAAATATCTTGTAAACGGCATTGCAATGGATGGAATTAAAGGCTGATGTTCACTATAAATTCAAATACAAAGATAAAATACAATAAAAAACAAATGTCCTCCTCTCTCTCTTATGCAGAGAGGAGTTTTTTACGAGACATGGAAAAAACTCTTCTTCAGACGAGTGCCAAAAATAGAAATTCGATTATCATTTCATTAAATGAAAGCCTTGGAAAGGAAAGCTACAATTGGCAAGAGAAGGATGGAGATCTAATCATATTAGCAGGATCAGATATTGCAGCATCTTATGCTCTTTATAAACTTTCAGAGATCCTTCTTGGTGTAAAACCGCTATGGTTTTGGATGGAACAAGAGTTCGAGAAGAAAGAATCCAGGACTCTTTTGGAAGATCATTACCAGTCAGAAGAATTCGCATTCAAATATCGTGGATGGTTTATAAACGATGAAGTGCTAATAAGTGCATGGCATCCAAATGGCGATTCCCTTCTGCCTTGGATAATGGCATTTGAGGCTCTAATGCGCCTTGGGGGCAATACTGTAATACCAGGGACTGACAAGAATGGAAGAAAATACAGGCACATTGCATCATCCATGGGACTAAAGATTACACACCACCATGCAGAGCCGCTTGGTGCTGAAATGTTCTCAAGAGTCTATCCAAATCAAAAACCATCATATCTTAAGAGTCCTGAGCTTTTTGAGAAAATCTGGAGAGATGCTATAAATGACCAGAAAGATATGGATGTCATATGGACTTTGGGCTTCAGAGGCCAAGGCGATGTCCCATTCTGGGAAAATGATCCATCCTTTGATACAGACCAGAAGCGTGGAGCCCTTTTGAGCCATGTAATACAAAAACAGATTGATATTCTAAAAGAGTACTTTGAAAATCCGAAAATGGGTGTAAACATCTATGGAGAGATGGCAAAACTGTACAACGAAGGATATGTCTATCTACCTGATGATGTAATACGAATCTGGGGCGACAACGGCTATGGTTCAATGGTATCAAGACGTCAAGGACTAGATAACCCAAGGACACCAGCATTGCCAGTAAAAGATGATTTAACAAAAGACAATGGCATGTACTACCATGCATCGTTCTATGATCTCCAAGCTGCGAACCACATAACGCCATCGGCTGTATCTTTGGATCTTATAAAGAGAGAGCTAGAAACAGCGTATGATAGCAAGATTGATGATTTAATTGTTGTAAATGCATCAAACATACGTCCACATGCCCTTCTTCTTACATCAATTGCAACATATTGGAAGAGCGGAAAATTCTCGACAGAAGATTATTTCAACCTATATTTTCCAGAAGAGACCAAAACTATAGAAAAGATTGTTGATTGCTACTCGAAGTATGCAATTACATACTCAAGCCATGAGGATGATAAAGCATCAGACCAATTCTACACATATGTAGCAAGAAGCCTTCTGAGGGCATTGATGCTAAGAAAAGATAGCGAAGAGACAGTTTATTGGTATAAAGATGGCTCCATAAGAGAGCAACTTACGTGCTTCAAAAAGGAGCTTGAGGAAGCTTTGGCGAGATATAAGAAACTTGACAGAAAAAGCAAAGCAATTTCAAAGAAGCTTTCAAATAGCAAAAGGATATTCAACGAGACTTGGGCTATGTATATAAGACTATACAAAACTCTTTCAGAGGCAAATCTTAGACTCGCCGAAAGTGGATTGCTCCTCTTGGATAAAAACTATATTGATTCGTTCATAAAAGCTGGCGACTCGGCATTGCTTTTCGATAAAGCTGACTCGATTCTAAATTCAAATGAAGGAATCTGGAGCACATTCTACAAAAATGATTGCCTTACTGATATAAGCCAATGCTTTGATCTGATGAAGATGTTCATGGAGTATATAAGACAATATGAAGATGCACCAGAGTACTTTAAGTGGCAAAGGAAGTTGACATACAAAGAGGAAGACAAGAATGTCGTATTGATTACAAATTATGAGAAGCATCTTTCCGGTTATGATATGTACCTAAAACATAGAAAAATGAATAAGAGAGGTTGAATTTGAAGATAAACATCTTACCAACAGATACCTATTTGACTATGTTGTGAGAAAGAGATGATTCAATGACAAAGCCATTTAATTGGTCTGTCGAAAGCCAATCAGGGATTACTCTTACAATCCATTTCACAGTTGAAAATCTTACGAAAAAAATCCAGAAGGCAATAAGATAAACATGGCTAAAAGAAGCATAAAAATCTTCGATTGCCAAAGCAAATATGGTCAATAGGAAGCGAGATATCTGGAGGAATCGAGAATGTACACATATGGGACACAGACATCTCGCGCTCTATGTATGATGGCATAGAGATAAAAGCAACCAGAAAACGTGGAGGCTATGTTAAGAATATCAAAGTAGAGAATTCAAGGCTTCCTAGAGTCCTTATACACAAAGTAACATACAATGATGATGACAAAAGAGTGCATTATTATTGAAATAGATGGCTTTGATGAAATGGAGAACATTGTTTTCAAAGATATAAC
>ERZ808286.1235-NODE-1235-length-13324-cov-4.442761_pt1 | contig 13324 bp, 17 predicted proteins | sample MGYA00521276_ERZ808286 | MGnify/ENA primary metagenome ERZ808286 (study PRJEB31516, sample SAMN03275607) | gut metagenome | biome: mammalia-associated habitat; material: feces | host: Papio cynocephalus | place: Kenya | collected 2012-08-01 ... | reverse complement strand
GTTTACAACCGCAACAAAAAATATATACCCCCGAAGAATATTTTGAAAAGAAAAAAAAAAACCCCCGCCGTACCGTTCAATCTGCCCGCACGCAAAATCAATGTATTCTTTTGTTGTTGGCATTTTTGTTTCCTTTATGAATTTAGTAGTTTCATTATTTCGGAATATATAAATTCAACCCTATCTGTTGAATCTATTCCGTCCTTGTTTTGAGGAATTTCAATATTTGCTATTTTTTCATCCTCTCTGTGGATTACAAATTTGTCATTAAGAATTTTTATACGAATATTTTTTCCCTTAACTTTCAACAAATCGCCTTGATACGCATAATCGTCAAGTTCAAATTCATTAGGATATAATATAAATAATGTATATGCAAACACATTCCAGTTTCTTCCTGTACGAGATTTTTCTGTGTGCATCATGGTTATTTCATACGGACGTTCTTTTTTGTTTGTCCAAAAATACATGCCATAGGCATCGTGGCGCATTTGACCATATTTTATAAAATAGAAACGCCAGTCTTTTACTGTGCTTGGATTACTCAGATAGTCACAAACAAATTTTTCCAAGAACGTTCGAATTTCATTTGTATTTTCAGGCAATATATGTAACAATTTATTGATAATTTTCGATGTATTTTGGAAACGCTCATTTTCATTTCTTTGTTTTGTAGGATGAAACAAATCAGACCAGACTGAATCTTTTGATTTTACACCGAGCTGTGTTCTCCATCCCAAATCCTGTGAATAGTCTCCAATACAAAGCAGGCCTCTGTTTATCAAGTCCTTATCGCATAGATTAAAAAGGTCGCTGAATTTTGAGAAATTTTCAGGAGAATTCAGTCCAACGACAGAAACAGCACCTTTAAGCAGAGTATTGTCCTCAAGCTGAAAAAGTTCATCTTGATATTGCCCATTATTTTTCAACCATTCGAGTTTTTGTTTTTCCTCTTGTTTTTGCAAAAGGTTGAAGCCTCTGTCTTCTGTAACTATATTTTCGTTCAGCATAATTTCAAAAACATCAGTTAGTAAACGCTGCATTTGGTTGTTGCCGTATTGGTCGAACTCACGAATTTCATATTGTGAATTTTCCGTCAAGTTTCTGATAATGCGGATTCGTCGTTTGAATTTTTCTTCCGAGATGTTTTTTTTGTTCAGCAGATAAATCAATACGGCATAAAACAGGAGCATACTGTTAAGTGAGAACAGACGGTTTCTTCCATTATTTTCAAATTCAGCATGATAGTTGCAACAGTCTAAAAACAAATTTACTGTTTCTTTTCCTTTCAGAAATAGCCTTGTTTTTCCGCTTTCGTAATTTTTTTGGTCTGTATAAAAAACAGAACTAAAAAAAATATCTACATCTATTCTGCACCAACAATCAAAGGCAGATTTTAGGAAATTAAGATTTGAGATAGAATCTGTATTTTCCTTTGAGTAAAGTTGTTTTGCCAATTTAAATTCATCATATTCAATTTTTCTATCATATTCTTTGGAAAAAATGTCATTTTTGTAGCAAAGAATATGGCTGATAAATTTAAAATATCGCATAAATTTATCGTCAATAATCTGATTTTCGCTGCGATACGGAAAAAGCAAATCAGTCCAATCAATGTCAATTTTTCTGCTAAATTCTTTATATAGGCTTTCGTCTTGCTCTTTTATAGTTTTCAGAAATTCAGCTTTGAAATGCTCAAAATCAGTCAAAGGTTTTCCTCTTGAATTCATCTTTATGTAAAGCTCATCAGTCAGTCCCATTTTTTCAAGTGGCAAAAAATAAAACGAAATCAGATTCAATTCAGTAAGAAATTTCCACAAATTTCCAATACCGGCAAATTTTTCGTTGATAGCATCTATCATCACCAGCATACTTTGTATAGTTGAATCATTTTTCCAATCAAACGGATACCATGATTGGTTTTTAATTTCTTTTGAAAGTTGTCCAACTTCAAAAGAAATTTCATTTTCTATAATTGCCTTGCAGAAATCTCTTGAACTGAATCGTGTTTCATAAGAAAAGTGTTCAAGAAAACAACATTCACTTTTTGAGATTTTTTCCTTTTTGGCGGCATACCAATGAAGCAAGAATAATGTTGTAAGTCGCTGTTGCCCATCCAATAAAGTAAGTTTGCCGTTTTCTACATCGCCATAAACAAAATCCAATATAATAGGTTTTTTATTTTTGATTGCTTCGTACAATGCATCCAAAAAACGTTGCCTTATTCTGTTTTCAGATTTTCCAATTCTTCCTTGAGCATAGTCACGTTGAATTCGTGGAATTATAATTTCATTTATAAGAACACTCTGTTCCTCATTTGCAGAAAAAATAGCACCAATTAATTTTTTTAAAGTATAAAGCTCTGGTTTCATAAATCAATTTCCTTTTTATTGATTGCAAAATACACTTTCAGAACATCATTCATGTTTTTAATATATGCTTTTCTGTCAGCTTCTCCCCAAAAGTGAAGATTATTCTTTTCTGAATTTGTGTAATATTTCAAAAATACACGGCGAGTACAAACCGGGATGTAATCTATTGTTTTATCCATTTCGATAATTTTATTCCGTTTCACATCAAAAGTTGAGTTATTGAGTGATGAATTGTCATTTGCAGAAAGCAGTGCAATATTGTCTAAAGTGTGGATTTCTTCAACCTTTCCATTTTCTGACAGTGCTTCTACAACATCATTGAAAATATCAGAAAACCCTTCCCCGATATTCGATTTATCATTTGGATTTTCAATTTTCTTAATCAAGAAATCACAACGTTCTATTAAATCGTTCAATTTTTTATCACTAAGACTTTGCAGAGCCAACTTATGATTTATAAGCCATTCTTTTACGGCTTCTTTTTTGTTCAAACCTTCTGAATTTTGAGCATGAATATGTTCAAGACTCCAATGTTCTTTTTTATGCCGTTCAAAAGGAAATCTCATAAACTCATCTTGTTTTTGTCTTATGGTTTCTACATTAAAGAGTAGAAGCAAATTTTCAATTAAACTACAATCTGTTTTGTTTGTATAAAGCAGTTCAGAATAATCTTTGTTGATTTTTATGCTTTGAGCAATTTTTTCATCCAATGAGTGTTGAAAATCTGATTTTGTCTTATCAGCAGATTCATTGAGCAATTCTTGCAGAGTAACCGTTTCTGTTGCAATAAGATAACCGACTTTATGATAAACCTCGAAATTTTCGTACCATTCTTTTAATTTTTGGTAATAACGAAGTATTTCCTTCCAGATATTCTCTTTTTTAGCTTCTTTCTTTATTTTATTGTTAAAATAGAAAAATGTTCTGAAACACTCTTTATCATAGCAGTGTTTGTTTGCCATCAAGTTAAAAACAAGTTCTATTCTTGTGGAATATTTCTCCGCATTTTCATTTGTTATGAAATACCAGAAATTGTCATTTCTAAGTTCTTTTTCAATGATGTCCCATTGAGTTGCTATTTCCAATTGTTTTGCATCATCAATTCCATTGTTTCTGCTTAAAAACAATGCTTTTACAAGCTCAGCATTTGTTAATGGAATTTTTCCTATGTTCAGGCGAGTAAAAAGTTGAGTTGAATTTTCACTAGAATCAACTTCATACCAGATTACATAAACTTTATTGTTTAATTTTGTCTGAATATCATTTGCCGCATCGTCATCACTTGAATATTTTGTTTCTTTTTCATCATTAAATTTTTCAAACCAGTTCTTTATAATTTTTGCGGCTTCATTTATAAAATATTCATCTATATTCTTCGGACTTTTATTATCTTTATCAATGGATTCAAAATCCAAATTCTCAAGATATGACTTGCTGTTTTCTCTAGTCTGATAAGATATTGTATATTTTATCTGAATTTTTGGTCTGTAAAGCTTTGTGAACTTTTGTAGCAGATATAATGTTGTAAGCCGTTGCTGTCCGTCAATCAGTTCAAACTTGTCAGCAACTTTTTTTACAACTATTGGCTGAAGACAATAATTTTTACCTTCTTCAACTTCAGAAATGTCGTTCAAAAGCATTTCGACTTCTTCTTTCCAACGATATCCTCTTTGATAATCCGCAATGAAAAAATCTCCATTTATGTTGCCGACCAATTTTGTTTCCAGCTTTATATTATCTACCATATTTTTTCCTTATGTTTATGTTAAAATTAATATGTCCTTTTGATTTATTGTTTATAAGCTATTTACCATGAATTGATTTCCATTCCTTTTCTTTTATGTACTTATTAAGAAAACGTTGCAATTGTCTTTCTTTTGCATTTTTGCTATATGAATCAATTAAAAACACTATAACAGCAATTACTGCACCGAAGATAAAATAAATAGTTGCAAAAATAATTATTAGTAAGAATAATCCAAGCCAGAAATTTTTTAACTCTGAAAATTCTTTCTGCATATAATTTGTTATATAAGTCGCAAGAGCTGGTGCTCCTACATAAAATAATGCAGGTTTGAAAATTTTAGAAAATCTATTGTTTTCATATTCTGTTTTTTCAAGAAATTCCACTTTTATTAAACTTAATTCTTCAGTTGACAATTGCAATTTTTTCATATTCTTTGAGAATAACTTATATTTGCAGCCTTCACATTTTATCTTTTTTATGTTAGAAAAAACTTTTTCTACTTTTTCAACAGATTCTTCTAAATTCATTTTTTCCTCGTAATGTTTTATATATTTTTTGCAAAAAGCCAACATCGTAAAAATTTTGTCATACAAACTGGCAGATAAGTGATTTCGTTATCCTGTTTGAAATCTTTCTCGAATTCTGCACGATAAATATATTTAATCATCGGCCTCTTCGTATACTCTCACAGAAGTTTCCGGAGTTCTGTAGAAAACTGATTCGTAGTCAAGAACTTCCCTGTCTTTTGCGCCAATCCAGGGAATGTCCTTGTGCGAAAGGGCGGAAAGTTCAGTTGCAGTCTTGCCGGAATATTTTTCCAGCTCTGAATCAATAAATTCAAGTTCCTGAGCCGAAAGAAGCTCCAGATTCGGATTTACGAGCGGAAAATATTTTGTCATTTCGTGGTTGTAGAATTCGCTTTTGACTTCCTCAATCTGGCCTTCGTTTATCATTTGCCTGCTCAGTTTTGCAAAATCAACAGGAGTCGGTCCAAAAGTATTTTTTATATACGAAAGCCCCATCAGCTGTTTTTCATAAAGCTCATAGTAATCGAAATCTATAAAATAGAAGAGCTTGTAAAGAACAGTTTGCCCGACATTAGGCTTTGCGCCTACTTTTGCAAGAATATATAGAAAAACTTGCTTGAACTTTTCTATATTGTTTTCAGGAATGCTGATTCTTATGTCCGTTTTTTCTTTTTCATTTTTGGAAGCGGAGCTTTTTATGTCGTAGCAAGGTTCTGTGGGCAGTTTGTTGTCGATAATGCACGAATAGTCAACATCGAAAATTTTGGAAAGCGACCGTACGATTTCCAGCGGCATTTCGGCAGTTCCGTTCTCGTATTTTATATAGCTCTGCCGAGACACTCCAAGTTTTTTCGCCAGTTCTTCCTGAGAAAATGAATTTTGTTCCCGCAGGATTTTTACAACAGTTTCCATGCGTTTAATATATGCGTCATTTGTATTGCTGTCAAGGAAAAATTACAATATATTGTAAAATATCGTTAACTTATTTTTTTCAGTTTTGCTATTCCGACGCTGACATGTTTTCTGAGCCTTGCTATTTAATCAAGGCTCTTCTCTTTTGCACACGATTTCAAGCTTTTATTTTGTTTGCATTTATTTTTTAGTGGAAATCCCCTGTATATATTTTGAGCATATGTTAATATTGTTTTAATATCCTGTTTGCTTTATCTTGCCAATAACCGTTGTGGATTATTCGCTCAATGAAACCGTATTGAGAATCTTGGAATTTAAAATCGGTAACACCGTTCATCTGAGATTTGTTGAATAGTTTTTAACTAAAATCGTGGTCTTTGCGATATAAATATGCAATTATACAGTCGAAATTGTAGGATGCAAATTCTGCAAATAAATGACGGTTTAGTTTTGTAATGTGTTGACTAAAACATAATCAATTACTGCTTAACTTATCCACTAACGTAATAATAGCTTGAATTTCTTTTTCTGAAAGTATTTTTAATTTTCTTATAAAATCACGGCATTTTTGAAAATCTTCAAAATCTTTTTTTGTTACATCACCATTATTTTCTTGAATTCCTGTAACTAAATATTCAACGGATGTATTTAAGGCCTTTACAATTCTTACAGCGGTATCTGCAGATGGAATATTATTTTCACGAATTCCTTTGCTTATATTTGAAACATTAAAATCCGCTTTTAGAGCGAGTTCTTTTCTATCTATATTTTTATATTCTAATTCAGAAACAACATTCTTCCAAAAGTTCATCTTTTTATAATTATGAAAATTTTCAACTAAAGCATTTAATATGTGGAAATTTCAAAAATTATCTTATAAAATGGAAATATCAAATTTTATGCAAAACTGTGAAAATATTCAAATAGAAGAAAATAAAGATTTTTTAACAACTCAAATAATTACTTATCTTGGAAATAAAAGAAGACTAATCGGAAAAATTGAAAAAGAAATTGAATTAATTTCTATGAAACTAGACAAAGAAAAACTTGTTTGTGCAGATTTGTTTTCTGGGTCTGGAATTGTTGCAAGAATGTTAAAGAAATACTCATCGAAATTGATTGTAAACGATTTAGAAAATTATTCTTCTGTGATAAATAGCTGTTATTTAATTAATAAGAAAGATTTTCCTAAAGCAGAATGTGAATATCTTCGTAAAAAAATAGAAGAATCTTGCCAGCTAGAGAAATTTCAAGGCATAATTTCTATGAATTATGCTCCACAAGATGATAATAATATAAAAAAAGGTGAAAGAGTTTTTTATACACATGAAAATGCGGTTTTAATTGATACATATAGAACTCTTGTTGATAAAATTGTACTTGATGAAAAATTAAAAAAATTCTTTTTAGCACCATTAATAACAGAGGCCTCAATTCATGTTAATACAAGCGGAGTTTTCAAAGGATTTTATAAAGATAAGAACACAGGAATCGGTTGTTTTGGGGCGACAGGCAAAAACGCTCTTACAAGAATTTTCGGAAAAATAGAACTGAAGGAGCCTGTGTTCAGCGACTTTGAGGCAGAACTAGAAATTTACCAAAAAGATACTGTTCTACTTTCAAAAGAATTAAAAAACTTAGATGTTGCGTATCTTGACCCTCCTTACAACCAGCATCCCTATGGCTCAAATTATTTTATGTTAAATTTGATTCTAAAAAATAAACTTGATGTAGAAATCAGCAAAATAAGTGGAATTACGCAAGATTGGAATCGTTCTGCATTTAATAAACCTTATTCAGCACTAAAATCAATGGAAGAAATTGTTTCAAATTTAGATTCAAAATTCATTGTAATCTCGTATAACTCGGAAGGCTTTATAAGTTTTAATGAAATGTCTGAAATGCTCAAAAAATATGGAAAATTAAAAACTGTTGAAATAACCTACAATACATTTAGAGGTAGCAGAAATCTAAGAAGCAGAGATATTCACGTTTCTGAATATTTGTTTGTTTTGGAAAAATAATCACAGGAGTTTGATATGACACAGCATGACAGTTTGAGGAAAAGGACAGAACAGCATAAACCTAAAAATGAAAAATCAAAACACGATGACAAAGATGTTTATAAATCAATGGCGATGGTCATGGATTATTTAAGAAATAAAAAAGAGTTTGCTTCATATTTTGCTTCAGATTGCGATTTGGAATTTTCTCATCAAATAGAAGTAAAATATATGATAGATTTTATAAAACGCAAAGGTGTCAGAAAAGAATTTAATTATGAGTTCGCAGACAGAACAATTATTCCAGATGGAGGAATTCTTTACCTTGTTAAAAATAAAGAAAAATTTCCTCTTGTAATTGCAGAAATAAAGCGGCAAGGAACAAACAAAGAAAGATTAAAAGAAGGAAAATCGAAACAGGCAACAGGAAATGCAATTGAAAGATTAGGAAAAAATTTAATCGGAATCAGAACAATGATGAATTACGAGGAAATCACTCCTTTTGTTTGTTTTGGCTGGGGTTGCGATTTTGCATTAGATACAGAAGAAACCGGGACTGTTCGTTCTAAGGTGGTAATGATGAATGAATTTTACAATCTGAATCAAATATATGTTTACAAAAAAGAAGGAAATGCGAATGTAAACTCATTCGCTCCAGTTTCAATGTATTTCAGAGAAGAACCTTGGTCTGTTAACGAGATGTTTGACATAATGAAAGAAATAGCAGAAACTTCAATTAGATATTATTTATATTGAAACTAAAATATCTTTGATAACTTTAATACTGTAAATAAAAAGAAACATTAGGCAAGTTGAAGAAGATGAGCCAGAAAGACTTGAATGTTTTGCAAAGCGTAACAAAATCAATCGCAGAAAAATATTCAGAAGAAAAAGACGGATGGTAATCACGAAAAAGTATTGATTACAGCAATAGAGAACAGAAAGAGCCGCAAAGAATGTTCGTATATACGAAATCTTGGCGTTACAAGAAACGCGATGATTTTGAATACAAACCTATGTTCATAGAAAAACTTCCTGTTATACCACAAAACTGTTTATTCATTCCTGAGTTTTTTTTGAGATTGAATCAATCAGATAATTCATTTTCGATTAAATCTTCTGCCAGATTCTTATAGTCAAGGTTTTCTATTCCATTTTCCCCTGATTCAATTTGTTTTGCCAGTTTACTAGAATAGTATTTATACATAGCTTCCCTTAAATCGATTTTTAATGTTGTCGCAAGGTAATTAATAATATCTGTTTCGAGATTCTGTTTATAAATTTCAGTTAAATCTTTTGAATTTGTCATTTATTTTCAACAAATTCTGCACTGTGAAAAATCTTCAGTCAGCGTATAAACATTTACGGTTGGTTTTCCATTATACCTGGCGGCTTTTCTAAAAGCCCATTTTTCAGCCTGATTCTGATATGTGGTGAGGTAAAATCCTTTTCCAAAATCCAAATAGTTTTTAGAAAAAGAAACAACAGGAGCCTGAATTTCCTTGTTGGAACCGTGGAAAACTGTCATACAGCAATTCCCTTTTCTCGCACAAAGTCAGAAATATCCTCGACTAAGGCCATTTCTCCCTGCGTATGAAGCACATCGTAATATTTTATGATATAGTCATCGAGTATTTTTGTCTTGTTTAATGTGCGATAAACATCGGCAGGTGTTATATGCCATTTTTTAGCAAGCTGATGTATCATAAAAATTGAAAACTCCATCTCAGCTTTTTTGCACATAGCGCCTCCAAATATATTTTCTATATAATACCATAATTTTTGCAAAAAATCGACGTTTAAATACCGCGCTAAACGTCTCCTTGTTAGTACACTAATAAGCACCCATTTAATGCACTAATCGCCTCATTATTAGTGCACTAATTGCCACCCATTTACTGTGCTAATCGTCTCCCAATTAGTGCGTAATCGGCTTTTGATAAAGCGATTGTTTCAATCATGCTTAAAACGCCATAAACTGGCCGAAAAATGATATAATTATGAAAAATCAGTTTATGAGTATTCTTGTATAAAAGTTTGATTTGCAAATATTTATAGACTTTTTTTATGGTACTGGTGAAAAAATGTTGCAATATCTGAATGTGATACAGGTAGGTGAATTTATTGGCAAGTTTGAAATGATTTTTTTTCGTAAACATCATTTAAAAGAATTATACAAGAAGGAGATATTGAAATGACAGGCACAGGAATTTTTCGAAAAGTTTTGAAATTGGACGGTTCTTCAGATTCTTTTTACAGCATGGAAGAATTATCGCAAGAGGATAAAAAATTTATGGACAGGCTAAATGCTTCGGTAATACAGCAGGAATGGGAACTTGAAGAAAGCTGTGTTCAGGAGCTTTATTCAAATATCCTTTTCAATATGCATTACGAGTTTGCACATAAAGGCTATGAGTATTTTATAACCTTTGATTTTGTAAATAAAAAGCAAATCTGGACGATATATGAACGGGATTTAACCAATCCTAAATATTGCTATAACACAATATGGGAAACAGAGCCGCGCACTGATTTTCAAGACATTCCATCCCTTGTGTTCGGCTTCAGGCTGAAAAACGACGGGCGCACAATCGCAGAGTATTGCTGCGACTGCTGGAAACAGCCACGGCTTCTTGTGCCTGAGAGCGTGGATAAAAACTTGGCGAGGAAAATATGGCGACATTAAACGATGTTATTGACTATTCAAAATTCTACAATGGAAAAGATGAGCCTCCGCTGTTTCTTCATGAGCATTTTGAGCTGGCGAACAAGATTTTTGTTCCTGCTGACGATTTTAAGCTTGCTCAAAAACTTACGGATTCCACAAAAGAAAACGTTGTGCTTCATTATTTTGTGCATGACTCAAAGCAAAACAGGCTTCTTTTGAACAATCTTGCGGATAAGAATCTTCATCAGAAAGTTTATGCAGTCACAAGCCCTGACTTCTCTGCGGACAGCAAAAATTGCTGGCCTTGCCTGAACGAGGCTAACATCTTGAAATCCAGAATATGCGCTTCAAGGTGGCAACAGGAATGTGAAGAGCCTGTGATTCTGACGCTTCTTTGGGGCGACAGTTCAACATATAAATATGCCTTTGGCAATGTTGAAAAAGGCACAATATGCGCAGTATCTCATCAGGGAGTAAAAGATGAGCGGATTTTTAAGGAAGGGCTTGAGACCGCTGTTGAAAAAATCAGAATGGAAAATCTGTGCTGGCTTGGAGATATTCCTGACTATGTAAGAGAATTCTATGATTTGAAAAAAATCATAAAAATGCAGACTAGAACAGAACTGCTGCAAATGCTGAAAAGGCAAAAATCCGATGAAAATCAACTTTTGCTTGCTGTTTAAAAACGAAGAAATGTAGGAGAAGAGGGACAGATGGCTTGCAGAAAGCTATTAGCGGGAAATAAAAAAATCCGCCTATGAGGAAACACAAGCGGACTTTTAAAGCTGCTGAAAGATATTCAACAACCCTAGACAAGTTTTAGAATATCCGACGCTCCTTTAAAAATCTACTATATAAAGTTATTTAAAAGGAGGACTCTAAAATGGGTTCACGCGGGCAAGCGTTAAAAAGTGGCGGTTTTTCCGTCTACAACTACAAAACCCTTATGCGTTATAACAACACTCGTTTTGTAATGTTGAAAGACAAGGCAAAGAAGAATGTGAAGCTGCCTGAAATGTCAAATTCAAAATGGGCAGTTTATGCGACTCTAGGAGCTGACGGGGATATAAAATCTATAGGTTTTTACAACGGAAGCAGAAGAAAATACAAGGAAATTGATTTGTCTCACTTCCATAATGGAATGAAACCTCATGTTCATATCATAGACCCGAACGCCAAAAACATGAGAAGCGAAATTGCGCGGGCTCTTACAGAACGAGAAAAATCACGGGTTGCAACAATCGAAAGATTTTATAAAAAGCATCATCTGAAAGATTTGTATGACAAGGAGTAAAAAATCTATGAATGCGGAAATAAATGCAAAATGGAAAAACAAGATTGACGAGATTTTCTCAAGGCAGACTTGGGAAGTTGAGGAATCTTGTTTTCAGGAGCTTTACGGAGCGATTATTTTTAACCTGCATTATGGACTTTGCCACAATGGGCATGAATATTTTATAACAACTGATGTGGACAAAGAAAAAAATCCTATATGGGTTATATATGACCGCGATTTTTCAGATTCAAGAGTTGCCTACAAAACTGACTGGGATATTGAGCCGCGCACTGATTTTCCAGACATTCCGTCACTTGTGTTCGGCTTCAGGCTGAAAAACGACGGGCGCACAATCGCAGAGTATTGCTGCGACTGCTGGAAACAGCCACGGCTTCTTGTGCCTGAGAGCGTGGATAAAAACTTGGCGAGGAAAATATGGCGACATTAAACGATGTTATTGACTATTCAAAATTCTACAATGGAAAAGATGAGCCGCCGCGGTTTCCTCATCAACATACATGGGATTGGTCTGATTTAAATAATCCCATAAGGAGAAAACACGATGACTAGGACACAGCTGAAAAAATACATTGAGCGCAACAGCAATATCGATTTTAATTATAATTCCAAAAGATACGGAATTGAGCGAAGAGATGACGGCAACGGAGGCTGTTTGATTTACTTCTGGGAATGGCACAATGAATCAACATTTGACAATCACTTTTCTTCTTATGAGGACTTTGAGGCAAACGCAAAAATTGACGGATTGCCGGTGGTCGAAATATTGAAAGATATTGACGACGCGGATGTTTTTTAGGATTTGCAGATAAAATGTAAAATAAAAAAAGTCTGAAAACAGTTGCATGTTATGCGAAAGCGGCGCGGACTGGACTCAGGTTACGGCAAAACTTTCCGTGAACAAGCCCGGAACTCTGCTGTTCCCTCTGCCAAAGACTCTTTCTTCCGGCACATACCGCATTGTGCTGAAAACAAGATGCACTTCAAACCTGAAATATAAGCGAAAGGAGCTTGTCTCGACGGTTTCTGATGCGCTTGTGATAAAATGACGTGTGGGCTTATCGGGGCGTCTGATTTTCAGATGTCCTGATTTTTCCGGGGCTTCCCCTCGCTCTGTTTCGACAAGCTCAACAACCGCTCGGGTCGGGCGTTCCGCACTTCGCTGTCCGCTCTAAGTCCTCGCCGTGCAAATCGCACGGCTGCGGTCTTTGGCTTCGGTTGTTCAAACAACCTTCGCCAGCACTCCATGCCCTAAGCCGTTAGGCTTAGGACGTGCGCATTTTGCGCACACGTAAAATACCGAGTTTTGCGTCAGCAAAAACTCGCAGCATACCGTCAGGTATGCAATGCCCTAAGCTTGTCATTGCCGGGCATAGACCCGGCAATCTTTTGTGTGAACAGAGATTCCCTTGTCAAGCAAGGGAATGACATGGAAGCAAGTTGTCATTGTCGTGCTTGACGCGACAATCTCGTGCAACAGATCTCCGGTTCAACTATACCAATTGTATTCCAGAAAATTATTTTCCGAACAAATCAGAATGAGAGCCTGTGCGGGATAATTCCAAAATAAGTTCGTCATTGTTGATTGAATAAATGAGAAGCCAGTCCGGCTGAATATGGCATTCACGGTGCTTTGCCCAGTTGCCGGAAAGTTGATGGTCTTTGTTTTTGGCAGGGAGAGGCTCTTGCTTCAGTAGTTTTTCGAGGACTTCAATAAAGAGCTTTTCGTTTTTTCCGCGCTTCAGTGCAAGCTTGTAGTCCTTCTTGAACTGATTCGAGTAACGGGGCTTAAGCATGAAGA
>ERZ808286.1234-NODE-1234-length-13334-cov-7.179682_pt1 | contig 13334 bp, 13 predicted proteins | sample MGYA00521276_ERZ808286 | MGnify/ENA primary metagenome ERZ808286 (study PRJEB31516, sample SAMN03275607) | gut metagenome | biome: mammalia-associated habitat; material: feces | host: Papio cynocephalus | place: Kenya | collected 2012-08-01 ... | reverse complement strand
CGCCTGTTAGTGAACCGTTATGCGAGATTGAAGAAGATGTTATCAAAGACTATACCGCCTACGATTCAATCGTTGACAGCCTTAATTTGACGGACAATATGAGAATTGCGCTCGAATGCAGGCAAAACGGATTAAGTTATCCCGAAATCGCCGCCATACTTGAACGAGCGCAATCCACCGTGTTTGAATATTTTATCAAAATGCGCCAAAGATATACCGCAATTTGTTTTACTTAATTTTAAATCATCATTTTATAGACTGTGATATTGTCAATTTCACGATTAAAATGGGATATAATATCTCTTGCATGTTTTTGTATAAATGCTAAAACTTTGCGTTGCTCGTCTATAGACAAATCGCCGTCATACTTTTCGCAAAAATGCACATTGCCATTGGACACATCAATTGCAGCAAGGTCCTTTTCGCAATCATCTTCTTTCTTGTTCTTCTGTATATATACGACCGCATTCTTGTCAGCGCTCTCTCTTTCTTTGCCTCGGCTATCAAGAAAAATGCTAACGGGCAATCCTGTACGCTCTTTATTTACGCTCATCAAATCAAAGTCCTTAATTTTATACGCTTCCAATTCTTGGAATGCTCTTTCTCGATAGTCGGCTCCGAGAAGTTTAAGAGAATATTCCAACACATCTTTTGAATCATTAAAAAGGCCTTCAAAACACCAGATTTCAAACGGTGTTCGTCTTTCTATACAGTACTCACCGTTCACATATTCTCTGCGAATTCTTTTTCGGATCTCATTATCAACTTCACCTTGCAGATATGAATAAATAATTCCAAAGACATCAGTTTTGTCTTCTACGTCACCCCAATTCCAGTCAAGTGTGAACAACGTGTGAAGAATAACATATATTTCAAAATTCGTTGCAAAGTATAACACTTCGTTTAGATGATTTGAAAAAACGACCGAACTGTCTTGAATCACTAAGTCAAGCCATCTCATTATCCAGTGGCGTCTTCCCTTCTTGTCTAATTCTGCCAAGCCAAGTTGCCATTTTTCACCGAATGTCAAATGTGCAGTCCGTCTTATGACATAATTTGTGTTCTTTGATACACATTCTGCATATTCTCGCCAATACCCACGATGTGCAGAAAGCTTTTCGTTGTTTATGGTATGCAGCATTTCGTGGATAGCCGCACATGTCAATTCGTATTCGTCAACAATATTCAGATTCAACCTTATAAGAAACGTATTAACCGGCAATTCTCTACAATGTCCGCAAAATGAGTTTGAATTCATAAAAGTAAACTCTATATTCTTAGAAACGGGAATGTCGAGATCGGTCACAACCATGATTGCATCGTTGATACATTTCTTTTGCATTTCAGTTGCTTTTTTGTCTATTATGTATGCCATTTTAACCTCCGTTTTCACAATGCGATGTCCGTCGGGTTGTATTCTTTTTTATAGTTGTCGAAAATGCGATTCATTTCAATCATCGTCAAGTAGTTTTTCTCTAAAAGCGCATTTGCAAGCGTATCGAGAAGCGGTCTGTTTTGTCGCAATATCTCGCAAGATTTATCGTAATAATATTGCAGTTTTTCATTGATTTTGTTCCCAATTTTATCGTACAAAGCGGGCGCGTGCGTGTTGGTCGTATAAAACGGATCATAATAATCAAAACCTAACGCTGCTCCTCTCGTCATCATATCGTGCACGCTATATTCAACGCTATCAATATCGTATTGACAACCGAGAGAAATATCGTTGAAAACGATGTCTTCCGCCGCTTTCCCACCCAAATATATTAAACCTTCTTCAACCGATTTTTGCCAATCAGACAAATCGCAATCAGTTTCAAACGTGTGCGTAATACCGGTCGTTTCTTTATTCTCACCCAAACAAACGATCGTCGGTTCAGTGCTTTTTGAAAGTAGCGCAATTGCCGTATGTCCCGCTTCGTGATATGCGATTCTTTTAAGTTCCGCTTGCGGACGATCCGGCGCGTATTTTATATCAAATCCTTGTCGTATTCGAACGGTAGCTCTTGCCAAATCATCCATATTGATTGCCTTGCGTCCGTCGTACACGGCGTAAATGCCCGCTTCTTTTACAATGCTCTTTATGTCCGCACCGGGAAGCGAAAACACCATCTTCGCAACGATTTCATCGTTAAGTTCGTCTTTGTCAATTGCGACATCGTTTAGGTAATGACCGATTATTTTGCAAGCGTCCTTATATTTTGGCCTATCAACCGCAATTCTCTTATCAAAACGTCCCTGCCTCTTAAGCGAATCCGGCAAAAGACCCTTGTCGTTGACCGTCGCAAGCACGAAAACGGGCATTTCGCTTACCGATTCAATTTCCGATTGCACGACGGCAAATTCTTCTTGATTTTTCAGCATTTCGTCGCTTTTGCTCCCTGCGAACTTGTCGAAATCGTCCATAAATACGATTACGGTGTTTTTATCATTTCGTGCGCACTCTTGACGCGCCAAAAGAAAAACTTCTTTTATGCGGTTGATAAACTCGTTCTTAGGTCGATCCTTTTTCAATTCCACACAAAATCCACCCACTTCTTCGATAAGGCATCTTGCCATAAGCGTTTTGCCAACGCCCGGATCGCCTTCTATCATTAGCCCACGCGGTGCTTGCACTCCCATTTTCTCGTACTCTGTTCGACGTTTTAGCACGTCGCAAATTCTCACAAGTTCGTCTTTTTCTTTTTGATAACCGACGATTTTGTCAAATGCACTACTCATTTTTGCTTTTCTCCTTGATGTTTTTCAAATAAGTTTTATCACACGCAATGTACCGCGTAGGGGACACACATAACAAAAATCAGATTGAATATTAACAAAAGAACCCGGCGAGAATCGTCGAGTTCTTTTGAATAAAATGAATTGGAATTTCAACTTTTACTTTTCTTGAATATCGTAAAATTGAAACACGGAATTCTTAATTCGATTTTGCGCCCATGTAACGACATAATTTCTATCGCCCACAAGGGTTTCCACAAAACCTGCACAACCTGTTTTATAGGCCGCTTCGTTTATGTAGTACCTAATTACATATGTTTTTTGTCCCATTTTTACCTCCTTTTTATATTTAGCATTACAGCTTCGATGCGATTTTCTATATTCCCGCAAATTCGGCGGCGGTAAACACTGTGTCTTTCGTAAAGAGGCGCAAAGCTTTCATGCGCCTCTTTGGCTATATTTACTATTTATCCGATATTGCGGATATCACGCAATAGCGTGAATTGATTGAGGAACGAGAATACGAGCAGATTGATTTGCTCGTTGCGCACGAGGATTTGCGGTGCACCAAGTTCGATAAGTTTGGCAAGGCGTTTGGTAAAAATCGTCACTTCACCAGCGTACGTGCCACAGATTTTACTCGTGTCAACTTTCGATACCTTGGTCAAGTTTTCTCCAAAAGCATACAGAAACTTTGCAATGTCTTCTTCGGTGCAATCAAGTTTGCACGTCTCGATGCAATTTGCGTCTTTTTCATCTTCCGCAATTACGCAATAATCCTCCGACTTGTCCCACGCAACGCACAACGTATCGTCCTCGATTGCGTTATAAAGCGCGTCCACGATTTGCGCGTTGGTGAGTTCGTTGATATTTTTGATTGTGAAAAGTTTTTTCATTTTAGATTCCATCCTATCATTTTTATACTTGCATTATATTCAACGCATTGTACCGTTTATGGGACACAAGTCGCTATTTCGATATTTTTTCAAATTTTAATAGGCACGACGTAATCGTAAAGCGAATAATACTTGCCTATATGCGTATCCGTGTGGAGATGTCCGGAAAACCAATATTTGAATTTCACAACGTTTTCCACTTGCTTCAAAAGTTCTTCGCTATACGTGCCTTCAAGCTTCGGTTGGAGATAAACGGGAACGTCTTCACCGCATTGAGTAAACTCTTTTATAATGAGTCTTTTGAATTTGGACGGTGGTATATGTGTCAACACGATATCCACTTTATTATCACATTTTGATAAGTTAAACATCGCGTTTCGTATATTGGCGTCGCAAATCGCTTCGTCTCTCCACCACGTTTTATGCTCTTTTCTATACTCTCTGTCGTGCGATTCAGCACCACCGAGAGCAAGCACTTTTTTACCGCCAATTTCAAAAACTTCTCCTCTCATCAAGTGATAGATTTTGTCGCTCACCTTGTGCACTCTACCGCCCAAATACTCGCTTATCGGCAACGCTTTGAGCATATCGAAATTTTCGTGATTGCCGTCAATAAACAACACCGTTGCGTTGAAACTTTCAAAAAACTCAATCATTTTGGGCGCGCTTTTCCTATCCCAAAGCACACCGCAGTCTCCGCAAATAATTATATAATCGTTTTCCGTCGCGTTGAGTTCTTTGAGTTTTCCCGCGTCCCAAATTCCGTGCGTATCCCCTGAAATATACAATGTCATATTCACCTCAATCTCTATTCATTTGCCACGTGTTGGGGAACTTCAAATTCTCCATACTTTCACTTTGAATGAACGTTGCCGGCAGTCTTGGCATAAGCGGACTTACGAACCTATATTTGTCGTAATACGCAACGTCGCTTCCCGTCAAAAGCATAGACGACAACTTGGATCTGCACACGCCTATTAGTTTTGCGTCAAACGACTTGCGATACGTCCAAAACATATCTCTCGTCGGACTCATATCAAACAAGTTCGGACGCCCCGACAAATACAATCCGACTTTCAATTGTTTGCCCTTCTTAAACGTCGTTTTGATTATCTCGTCAAACTCGCGCTTGTTGCGCATATAAAAATCGTACGCACTCGGCACGTTGATACTCACGAAAAACAGTTCTATATGTTTTTGATTTTTCAAGTCTTCGTCGGATGCTTTTTCGCGCTCCTTTATCAGCGTATACAATTGGCGGACGATGTCGTCTTGCTTTTTTTGGTCTAAATTCGGGTTGGACAATTCGTAACAAGCAACGCAATGCTCGTCGTATTTCTCCTTCCACACGGTGCCGTCTCCGACGAATATATAATATCCGAATTCATCTATGGAATAATGTTCTCTTACGCTCGCAAGTGGCAAATTGTGCCCGTGAGAGTAAACGCCGTAACCCGTATCGCACGACGCAAGCAAATTTTGCTCGGACAAATTCCAAAATACGGGCGCGCTTCCGTGCATACCGATAAGCGCACTTACGCCACGACTTTTGTCGGGTGCGTTTTCGCACGCAAGCGTCAGCGCCTCCGCCTCGTTTGCGCTCTTCCCTACGGCGTTGCGAAACTCGCAACTTTGGGTTGCTTCTTTATAAATATCGTTCAAATCGTCTTTTCTTTTCATACCTTTCCCTCCGTAATCAATAAAAACCGAGCCGATTTACCGCGCGTTTTTGCCTTTGGTCGGCAGCGACGATGTCGTCTGCGATTATCGTTTTCAATTGTTCGTTTGACAAATACTTGACGTCTTGCTTCACGATGCGATTGGCTTGATTGAGCTTTGCCTTTTCAAGCACGTTTCTTGCAAATCTGCCGTTTCCGAAAGACGGATCTTTGCGCGCGTCCTCGTATATTTCGAGCAACTTTTGGTCGCAAGACGGATCTATAAGGATATCTCTGTCGCGAGCAAGAAGCTTGGTTATATCCAAAAGTTCCGCCGCCGAATAGTCGTCAAAATCGACGTGGAACGCTATTCTCGACGAAAGACCGGGGTTGCGATCCACGAACTCTTCCATTTCGTCCTTATATCCCGCAAAAATCACGATTATATCGTCGCTCGCGTTTTCCATTTCTTGCACTATCGTGTTGATCGCCTCGTCACCGTAAAGCCCTTTTTTGTCGTCCAAAAGCGAATACGCCTCGTCGATAAACAGCACCGAACCTTTTGCTCTTGCAAATTGCTGTTTCACTTTCGGTGCGTTTTGTCCGACGTATTCCCCCACTATATCCGCTCTTCCGACCTCAACGAGTTCACCGCGACTCAAAACGCCGTTGTCGTGAAGTATTTGCGCCAAAAGGCGTGCCACCGTCGTTTTTGCAGTGCCGGGATTGCCGGTGAAAACCATATGCATAGCGGGGCGTGAAAAATCGATATTGCGCTCTTTGTATTCGCTTTGCAATTTGAAGTAATTGATTGCGCCGTCGACTATTCTTTTGACGTTTTCAAGCCCTATCATCTCAGACAACTTTTGATACGCGCTATTTTCGCGCACATCTTCCTCTTCTCCGCTTTTTCCGTTGAAATACGAGGCATATTCGGGGAATTGCACCGTTGCGGAATACTCGTTGCGCCAATTGCTATATATGCTTTGCAAAGCCGTTTTCGAGTACGCTCTATCCGATTTCCCGATCTTTTCGGCCTCCCTTTCGGGCATATCTATGCCGTCTTGCTTCGCAATTTCGCAAAAGCACTCTACTGCGGATTCACCTTTGTATTCGGGATCGGAAAACTCAACGAGCGCAATGCCGTTTAGACTTTCTTTTACACGTTTGCGCGTCTTTGCGGAAGCGGAATCCATAGAAATTATCGTAACAACGCTTGACGCATATCGTTTGATGATATCGGCAATTCCGCTCCACGACCATTTATAATACTTTTGATCACTCTCAAAAATACTATCTTCGTCGGGACGCAAAACCACCACTCCTCCGGCGTTTACTTTGTATAGTTGCTCGACGTACCATTCGGAAATATGCCTATCTTTTAGCCCTATTATCGTGTACTTTTTGCTGGTTATTCTCCCTTTTTGATACAGTGAGAATATAAGATCACGATTGCGCGTCGTACGCGAATTATCGTCGTCGGAAACCATAAAATAATGCGCGGGATTGCCAATCGGTTTTTTGAGCGTTTTCCCTCCGTAAATACGGTCGAGTTCGCGCTTAAATTCCTTGTCCAAAAAGTTTTTCTTTACGTCTTCGTATACGCTTGCCTTCGTTTTACGTTCCAACACGACGCGCTCTTCAAAAGATTCGTTGCGCGAGTTATAGAAAAAACCAAGCCCCAATCGTTCTATTGCGCTTTCACCGTTTTTGACGTAATCGTATAACGTGGCGTCGTCAATATTCTTCAAAAAGTCCACCATCTTGCCTTCAACCACCTTGACCGCTACGATATCTGCAAACAGTTTTTCCGCAAAATTCTTGGCAAATTTCTTCTCGCCGCACGAAGAATTGAGACACGCAATTGCGTCCACGACGTTCTTGCGCATTCCGCTGACGTAAGCGTAACAAGTCGGATCTTCTTCAAAAAGCTCACCGCTCACGCAAGCCGCTTCTTCGGGCTTGAAATCCTTGATTTGCTGTGTGTCTTTCACTTTTATGGTAATATTAAAAAACCTCATTGCTTTCTCTCCAAAATTTAATGAAATCGATATTGGTTATTCAATTGTTTTGTGTGTTGCTACAAATCGTTCGTCAATCCAAATTCAATATCTCGATTTGCCGTCCCCTCATCTCGTCGAATAGTGATTGTGTGATACGCGTTTGGTTGATTTACGCTATTATCATACACCCTCTTTCGACAAAAATCCACTAAATCTCGTCCCACATTGTACCGCGTACGGTACATTGTATATTATAAGAAATACGCCACAAAAAATATAATCTCACTCATAAAAAAGTCCGAGCGAACTCTTGTTCGCTCGGAAAATAGAACAAATAGCAGTTGTAGCAAAATTATAGCACTTGCACTATCACACAATTAAACTGCTGCGCATTAACGGAACGCATATTATAAGATATTATTTTCACTTGATATGTATGAAATGCGCTGAATGAGTCGACGACAAACGACCTAAAAGCATTGTTTTTAGCATCTTGTGGCATTTTGTCATATTTTGCATCGATTGTAAAGGTTTGGTTTTGCGCATTTTCTTTCAGTATATCCGTAAACTGTCTTGATACATTGTCGAAGTAAGTTTTCATTGTCTTATCAAAAACATAAACAAAAAACTTTTGCTTATTATCTATAACCGACAATCTATTAAGATCATTAAATACAGAACCCGCTTTTGATGTCGTACAATTGGCACTATATGGCGTTTCTCTATGATATTTAACTTCTATCACCATATCATCGTCTGCTATCGGACGTGTCTCACATAAATCACAACCATTATCTATCGTGGTAGAGTAATAATAAATATCAGCTCTGTTTCTTTCACTATTAAACCACGTTGGATTAGACACTATTACCGGTGTATTAGTCTTCTTCCCTTTTATCTTTTTACTCGAATTGACGACATATGGAACTTCGATTTCAATATCTAATAAATTCACATTCATCGCTTTGATAAGCAAAGCTCGAATGGTATCTTCGGTTATTAAATGTGGTTCATTTTGATAAGCATTTTCAATTTCGCTTATAAAATTATTGATTTGATTTTTTGTTAACATTTTTCCACCTCTTTTGTTTTTATTTATTCCACATCAAATAATCGTATTCAATGGGGGTTACGCCTTGTTTACACGCCAAATATCTAACGATAGCTTGAAACAAATCGTATTGAACGTGATCGTTGCGGTCAATTCTGCTCCAACTCTTTCTTAAATCGGCACTCGTCGTGTTAAAATTAGCGAGTGTTCCACCACTCTTTTTCAATTCCGTTATAGCCGTGTTTATCATCACGTTATCCATTGGACAATGACACTTGTTGAAATGTGCGCTAATTGTAGGATTTGGATAAACGACGATATAGAAATATTTCACCGTCATATTAATCAATTTTTGGCAATTGCCAAACGTGAATTTTGTTAGATAATCCTTATGCTCTTCTACAAACGCCTCAAAAGAGCGTTCAAGTTTTCCTTCTACGGCATAAAAACAAGGATTATTGCCCGCAATTATATCGTCAATATATTCTCTGACGATACGTTTTGCTTCGTAGTTTTTCAATAGCAATTCTTTCTTATATTCGTCTGATTTTTTTTGTTCATCGGTCAATTCGGCGGTTTTTAACTCGTATGCCTTTTGTTGCGTTGCGTCGCGCATCGCAATCGTATAAATAAAATCAAAAATTTGGTCGTTGATATTCATGCTCTTTTTCCTCCGTGTTTATACGTTTCACTCTTTGACTATGTCGCAGAGGGCTTGCCAGATTTTCACCATAGCGTAGGTGTCAAGTTCGCAATACTTCAAAAGGTTGTGGCGTGCCACGGCTTGCTCTTCGAGTGGCATATCTTTGATCAACGGAAAGATGCTCATTGCCTCACCGCCGTTGTGAACGCCGTCGAGATTGTGATAATCGAGTTCGGGATCGTTTGGGAACATTGCCGGCAACACCGATTTGATCGAGAACGAGCCTCCGATCTCTTTGCGATAATAATATCCGTCGCGAAAAACGTCCAACAAGTCCTTAATATTGCCTCTGATATTGAGCAAATGCGCTTTGAGGTCGGGGAACGTATCGGCAAGTTCCTTGATGCGCGAGCACTCAAACGCCTTGTTATACGCAAGCGTACACACGTCCGTGGGAATATCTTTCACAAGGCTTTCCGCAATTGCGCGCAACGGATTTTCACCAGATACCGCCAAAAACTCTTTGTGTTTAAGTTCACCGCCTTCTTTCTCGATATAATGCAAGGAATATTGAAAAGGTATTTGTTGATAAGGGCTCGTTCCCTCAAAAGGCGGAAGGATTGGTTGCATAGTTTCAAAGTCCAAAAAGTACAGCGGATATGAAAGCGTATCGAGAAATTTCTTTATTCCGCCCTTGTCCGAATATACGCCTTTATCGTGCAAATTGAAATCGACTTGTCTATTGATTTTATCTGAAAAATACCACCCCGTGCGCTCATAATCTTCAAAAGAAACAACACCTTGCTCGTAACATTCAAACGCTTTTATTTTAGGCAGTCGATACATATTAAACACGCTGGGATTTGGAAGATGTTTTGAGCAATATTTCCAAAACCCACACTTGTATGGTGCAAAACAGTTGATTGAAATGTCGATTCGTGGTTCTTGCTCGTCCGCAAGCATTGCTTCTGCACTTTGCAAAAGTCCTTCGACGTTTCCATATTCTTTTGCAACGAGTCCATCCACGTTCTTAACTTTGAATACTTGTTTTATGTCGAGTTCTTTTTCTCTAACATACTCGTTGTTTATGTAGACGAGATAGGTATGCTTGACGTTTACTCCGCATTTTTCAAGCACGTATTTTTGATAACTTATATCGAAAATATAAACGGGTTTTATTTCCGTAGAACTTTTGACTTCGTATATGGAATACCCGTCTCCGTCTTTGCGAAGTATATCTACGGCGCAATACAAACCGCAAAAATCAAACGATGCTTCGCATATAATTTCCACACCGTTTGCAATGCACTCCTTGGTCTTGGCAATCATTGCGGACAAATCCAACGCGCCGTCTTCTTTTTTGACGGTTACTTCGACGTAATCCCCGAAAAGCCCCATTGCAAAATCACCGACGACGTTGCCGTTGTCCATTCTTGCCTTGACGCTATCGTCTATTTCGTATTCGTCTGGCTTATACTTTTTGAGCCACACGCTCTTTGGGCATTGACACAAAGAGCAATATCTTGATTTACTGAAATACATAATTAGTCCTTATCTTGATCTTGCTATTTTTTCGATTTCCTTGACTGTCTAAACGTGCCTTGCAAACTACACTTATCACAACCGCTGCCACAATGTTCTTTTTTGTAATCTTCTTCGATTCTGTTCCAACCTATCAAATTTATCGGCTCATTATTTGTGTCTTGATACGATTCCTTATACGCATTTATCAAACACTTTGGTCTCACACTCCTACTCTTAATACTTCTATCTTCCGATTTTAATATTCTGCAAATGCACAAATTGTCGAGCACCTTTTCCACGTTGTCGTAATTCAAATCATCACCTTTAAGGTTCGTAAGGTCTTGAATTATGCTTGCAATCGGTATTATATGCTCGTCGTGAAAAATCTCACGAAACGAAAACTTATCGCCTTTGTGGAAGCATTTTTTCTTCGGTGTGTTTGAATTGCCTTGGTACAAGTACTCTTCCAACTTTTCGTCATTGTTGAACGCCTCGCCGTCGCACGTAACTTGTTTTCTATACCAATAGTCATTCATTTCATTGCCACTTAAAAGTTGCCATTTTTCGGCTGCTTTCTCCGAAACATAAATGTGTCCGCCGTTCTTGCTATACTGTCTTAAAACCTGTCCTAAAAGATATGTACAAGCACCGATTTTATAATTATCGTTTCGATACTTACACTTAAAGGCATTATCATCGTTTTGTATGCCCTTTGTAAGTGTGATTATCAAATCAAAAACCGCATTATTTTCTCCCATTTTTAACATCCTTTTTTGTATTTTTCGCACATTTGCTCTATGCTTTGTCTTATCTCGTTGCGCAAGTGATTCGGAGCAAGAACTTCGGCGTGTTCTCCATATTGCAACGCCCAAAATTTCATTGCCGATGGGCTTACGATCAACTCAACTTTGACGTTTTCATCATCGATTTCAGACACCTTTACGTCTTTTCCAAACCAATCCACGATATCGTCCATAAGCCATTTTTTTGCCGAGATTTCCACTCTTTCGGGCTTGTCAGTAAACATATACGGGCGCGCAGTGGACAATTCCTTGTAATTTATGCCGTTTTTGTACCCATCAAGATTCTTGATTGGCACGATCGGTTGATCGATTATCTCGATTTCCGTGATTTTGTCGAGGCGGTAGAAACTTATATTCATCCACTTATGGTTGCACCCCATAAGGTAATAATGCTGATTGTGAAGCACCATTCTATACGGACTTACGCACGGACGCGACGTGTGATGCAATTGCTTATCCGTGCCGATTTTGTTGTAATAAAACTTTACTTGTTTGCCTGCGCTTATCGCGTCGTCTATGACGGAAATGTTGTAAAAAACCGATTTGTTTTGCGTTTTATTCCAATCGTTGAGCGATTGCACGTATTTGACGTGCGACTTGAAGTTGCGCCCGCCCATTTTGACGAGTTTGTCGATAAGTTGCTTGGAGTGCGTCGCACTTATATGGTTGGAGCAAAGCACGCTGTCTATAAGCATATGTAGTTCAGACTTTTCAAGCGGTCTATCCACGAGATATGCACCCTTACGGCTCGATTCCACGTCGATACCCATCTCATTGAGATAGGATATATTGCGTCCGATTGCCTTGCGCTCCACCACCAAACCGTATTCTCTTTCGAGAATATCGATGATATCTTGTTGTGTGAGCAAATTGTTTTCGTCTGAATAATCGAAAAGCACTTGATATAGTCTAAAAAGCAAAGTTTGTTTATTTTCAAAACTCATAAGCAAATCTCCTTTCATATATCATACCTCCGATTTGCGAAAATGTAAACACTCAATGCACCATACAAGGTACAAATAATTCTTTAACCATTACTTTTCAATGTCGAAATCATTGCACAACGGCATCTCGTCGCAGTCGATCTTATGACCTTCAAACAATTTCAGCACCGACACGCAATACGCCTTGCTTATCGACATTCGCACCCCACGCGCTATTTTGTCAAATAGCGCAAATCTTTCTTTGTAAGCAATCCCTTGTTGACAACACTTGATAAACTGCGCTGCAAGTGCGTTTTCTTCGTCCTTTTTGTAGCTACAAATAGTACGCCTTATTTTTTCTACTTCGTCATAGTTATACCCGGTGACATAATGGATAAAATGCATATAATCTTCGGTGTACGGTGTAATCCCCAAATGGCAAAATCTTTTATATGCCCAATCCTGCACTCCTTTCAGCGTTTCGACAGACGTTATTATCGGTATCTCGACTTTGCCCACATGCAAAACGTTTTCACTTTCCCCAATCTCTATTTCCACGAAATCGAAGTTTTCTTTTAGATATTCCGCAAGCGCGTCAAGCGTATCCTCGTCCATGTAAAAACCAAATAAACATTGCATATTGTACTTTTCGTTAAAATATCTTTCAAATATCAAACCGTACTCAAACGGGTTTATATCCGTTATCCCCAGCAAATACGCCATAAGACTGCAACACCCGTTCCCGACAAACCGCGGACCTTCGTCCTTCTCTTTCAAGAACTCACTTATCTTTTTTGCAATACAAAAATGTTTCGTCATATCGAGTTCCATTATCCGTACGACCTCTTTTTCAATCGTATCGTCACAACATACGCCGCTTGGCAACATCTTTTTAACGTTGTTTCTTGCAATTTGTTCCAACTCAATAATATTTTCAAAACTCATAGCAATCTCCTATGTTAAAATTTTCTATATCTTATTCAATCAAACGCACCATCTATGGGACATAATCAAAATTTCGTGATTGTCACTTCTCAAGTTACACAAAAAAACTCCTTTGGGCACTTAGGCGTATGCTTGTCTTGAACAAGTCGGCTCGCTGCGCTCGCCGAGAC
>ERZ808286.1230-NODE-1230-length-13348-cov-6.807267_pt1 | contig 13348 bp, 9 predicted proteins | sample MGYA00521276_ERZ808286 | MGnify/ENA primary metagenome ERZ808286 (study PRJEB31516, sample SAMN03275607) | gut metagenome | biome: mammalia-associated habitat; material: feces | host: Papio cynocephalus | place: Kenya | collected 2012-08-01 ... | reverse complement strand
GTAGTCTTGATACAAGTGTGACGATTAGACGTGCCGTAGTCTTGATACAAGTATATGGACTTTTACACAACATTTTTATGCGATTCGTTGACATAGGCATCTTGTGATTTAAAGTGATATGTTTTGAGTTTTCTCGGTGCTGCGCCGCCTTGTTGCCGAAAGGCAAATAAAACTCGGAGTGTATCGAAAAATGAAAAAACATATTGAAAATTATAACGTGCTTAAAGAAACAATCTCAGAAAATAACGTTCTTACAATGGCAGAACAACTGGCGATGTATGAAACACGATTCCTTATCGGTTATATGGGAGCCAAAATGCAAAAGATATATGCAGACTTATGTGTTGATATAAGGCGTAAAAACGATATTAACCACACTTTTAGCGACAGTTATGATTTAGTGCAAGAATGCGCGCTATTCCTTTGTAATCATTACGGGAAGCGATTAAACGACATTTTGACACAAGATAAAAACGGCAAAGCAATAACAGTCAAGATTGCGTGCATAAGAACGATGTCTAAACTTATAACTCGAAGAACAAGCGATTATTACCGCTCGGTGAACCTTGATGCCTTAACGCCCGTCAGCGAGCCGTCTTGCGATATTGAAGAAGATGTTGCCAAAGACTATACCGTTTATGATTCAATCGTTGAGAGCCTAAATCTGACTGACAATATGCGAATCGCGCTCGAATGTAGACAAAACGGATTGAGTTATCCCGAAATCGCCGCTAATCTCGAACGAGCGCAATCCACCGTGTTTGAATACTTTATCAAAATGCGACAACGATATACCACAATTTATGGATGACAATAATAATTTGCATAGCATAATTGTTATAAAAAATGCCAACAGGTAAAATGTTTGGCCTATACAAATTGAATACAAGAAAAATATCACTCGTCGACTTGTTCGTAATAATATGAATAGTCGATGCCCTTCATAAAAACTTCACGATTGCCTATCTCTTCGGTCAATGCATTCTTGATTAAATTGAAAATGTCCGTTGAATCGACCGGACTTTCTTGCATTGCGGTAAGGTAAGCCTTTTTATCGATTTTGCTCCAATCAACGCATTTTTTGAGACGTTTTTTCAAAATTAAATCGAGCCAAATACGCGTACTTCTGCCATTACCTTCCATAAACGGATGAGCGACATTCATCTCGACGTATTTGTCGACGATTTGTTCAATCGTATCGTCGGGCATATTCTCAATTTGGCGCAAATTTTCTTGTAAATACATCGCCGGCGCAAATGCAAAACCGCCCTTTGCTATATTCATCGTGCGGATCTGTCCTGCAAAATCATACAAACCGCCAAAAATATACGAGTGTATTTGTTGCAAGCCTTTTACAGTGCCGACTTCGATTTCGTTTATCATCCCCGACTCGAACAATTCGTACGCTTTTTGTTTGCTTTTATCGTCAATTGACGATCCCATTCCCTTCAACCATTTCTCGAACACAAGCGATTTTTTGCTAGGAATAAGTGCAATAATGGTATTTACACCCTCTTCGTCAACGACGTCGGTCATATATTTTTTGCCGTCGGAAGCAGTCAATTTCAGTTGTCGACAAATTGTCGACAACTCGCCTTTTCTGCGTTTTATAGCATTCCAGTACGAGCGCGGATTCGTGCTTTTTGCGAGTGCTTCCGCAATGTCCGTAGCACAAAACCACCACTTGGAAGTATCTTCATCCCAAACGGATCTTACGGGTATATCTTCAAAAAAGCGAATCGATGTTTTTATCACGCAAGCACACCATAAATCATTTGATTTATATTGATTATACCATTTATACCACGACTTTTCAACACATGCCTGCAATATTCAGCAACTTTTTGCATGCACCTTGCGCACCTTTATGAAGTTTTATTTATTCATGATGTCCATAAGATGTTGATAGGTATCGGCGACGCCGTAATGTACCGTGCCGTTGTTTAGACTTTCAAAAAGTCGTTTGGCACAACTGATTTTTGCGCTTTCGACCTTTTTCAGTTGTAAAGAACTCATACTGCCCTTCGTCTCGGCAATAAAGTAAATATATTTTACTTTACCTTCATAAAACGCGATTGCCCAGTCGGGTGAATAATCGCCCACGGGTGTCGGGATTTTGAATGTCTTGGGAAGTTTTGCATACACGCAAACGTCCCCATCGTCGTGTTCGAGACTTATGGCAAAGTTCTTTTCAGTCTCACTATCGGTTACAACGTAAGGCGTAATGTGTCTTGACGCTTGTACTGCGCGAGTGAAGTCGATAACGCCCTTTTCTGCGGTGAAAATATCGCTTGAATATGGTTGTTCTTCCGTCACGTTATACTTGATTTCATCAACGATCATCGTCGCTTTTTGCTCGGTGATAAAACGAGTGGCACGCGTGATAAAATCTTCGGGATTGACCTTGAACATAGCAAAAACGTCAGGTCTGATGCCTTGCAAAATTCTTACTACAGTCTTTCTTGTGAGGTTTGTACCTTGTGCGATTTTGCCGACGAGATCGTATTTCACGTTCGATCCGCCCGTACCTCGCAAAGTCGTCGTTTTGGTCTTTCCTTCCGCAAAATCGAACGAATCTTTGCTTTGCGAACCGATTGTACGTACATACGTCAATTCCGTAACGTACATTTGCTCGTCAATCGCCTTGATTGCCTTTTGAATTAATTCTTCGCTGTCAAAAGACACGGTATAAGCATACTTGTGATTGATATACTTCCACAACGTTTGAAACTCTTTCTTTGCGAAGTTCTCATTGAGTTCGTTTTCGGTGATTTTTGGTTTGTTTGCTTGTTCGATAATCTCGTCGAACACCTTTTCGTCAAACACGCCTTGAACAAGTTTATGCACACCGTCCTCAAAGGCTTTGATAGATTCGGGAAGCGGCGCAAACGTTCCGTTTTCTTGCGCCACGCGATAATCGTCTGTAACATTGCTTTTTTCATCGATATATCCGTTGCGAATAAGGTAAAACTCGATAGTTCTTGCTTCTTCTTTCGTAATCTCGTGCGTTTCGCCGTCCGCAAGTTTGATAATCTTGCCTGCAAAATACGCTTCGTTTGCCTTGGTAGGTCTTTCGTAAAGCGTATCTTTGATCTCTTTTTGCAATCCGCCGACAAAATCCTTATAACTGTCGCTTGCAATGACGGTAAGCACGTTTATATCGTGCACTTTTATACTCGATACACTCGAGTCCATTCTATCGCCGAAACGATTGACGCAAAGACGCATACCGCGCCCGACTTCTTGACGTTTGTTTATCGTGCTATTGGACTGTTTAAGCGTGCAAATTTGGAATACGTTAGGGTTATCCCATCCCTCACGCAACGCAGAGTGCGAGAAAATAAATCTCGTAGGCTCTTCAAACGAAAGTAGTCGTTCTTTGTTTTTCAATATCAAATCATACGCCGAAATATCGTCGCAAACGCCCTTTTTTTCGACAGAATTTATAACTCGATTGGTCTTTTTATCTATTGAGAAATAACCCTTGTGCGTATCGTGCACGTCAATGCTTTTTAGGTATCGAATATAAGGCGTATCTTCGAGGCGAATATAATCGTTAAGGACGTTGATGTATTCTTGCTCGAACATCACACCAAAATCCCCTAAAATCTCGTTGCCGTCCTCGTCGTATTGCCTATAATGCGCAACTTCGTCAATGAAGAACAACGACAAGCATTTTATGCCTTTGTTGTACAACTTTTCTTCTTTCTCAAAATGCGAAAGTATCGTTTCGCGGATTTGAATACGGCGCATATCTCGCTCGGATATATCTCCGCGCACTTCGCCCACGCCAATGGTTTGCCCGTTCAAAAACGTAATGGTATTGTTTATAGGATTGACCTCTTTGACAACGTATCCGTTTTTGTACTGTTCGAGAGGCGGCATATTCCCACCGGCGGACATCTCGTAAAGATTGTCCCCCACACCGACGATACGAGTCTCACGGCTTATGCCTTTTGCATAATTGATTTCAAACGCGACGCGTGCCATAGGCGGCTTTTTAGGATCGAGCAATATTTGCGACACGTACACAAATCCGTCCATACCGCGCAAATTGCGCAATTCAAAGCCTTTGACTTCTATCTTCTTTACAAGTTTTTTCTTGTAAGCGTCAAGTGCGTCAAGCACATACACGAGATTGTGCACGTCCTTGTGTGTCGCCGAATAGTTGAGTGCAAACAACGGATTAAAAAGTTTTATACTCTCTTGCGTTGCATTTCCGCTCAACTTTTGCGGTTCGTCCAAAATGACGATTGGTCTGTTTGCCGCGATAACGTCGATAGGACGACGAGAACCGAAACTGTCTTGCTTGCTGTATATAATGCGCGCCGCCTCGTTCTTTGCCCCCTCTTTGAGCGACGAGGCAAATGCTTGCGCATTGATTATCATCACGTAAATATCTTTGCTCGCCGAGAAATTGTCCAGTTGATTGAGATTTTTGCTGTTGTATATAAAATATCTCGCTTTTTTGCCGTAATATTCAAAAAAGTGATCTTCCATCATCTCAAACGACTTCTTTACGCCCTCGCGAATGGCGATGGACGGCACGACGACGATGAACTTGCTCCAACCGTACTTTTTGTTGAGTTCAAATATGGTCTTTATGTAACAATACGTTTTGCCAGTTCCCGTCTCCATCTCGATGTCAAGACTGCAACGACACGCTTTGCCAAACGGCGTTGACAAATCGGAAGACTGCTTGATGTTGCCCGCAAGTTGCAATGCACGAATATTATCTAAAAGTTGTGCGTCCGAAAGTTCGATATTTGCATTTTCAAATCCACTTCCGTCACTGTCAACAAAATTGACGTCTTCTTCCAAAAGCGAGGTTTGCACGCTCTGCTGTTGCTTGCCCAAATCACGCAAATAGGACACTCGATCCTTGAAAGGTTGCCCGTCAAAGACCTTGACCACCGCATTTACAGCATCCGTTTGATAATCTTGTATCTTAAATTTGAATTTCATCTTCGGTCGTTCCTCCCTTCGATAGTTTGGAGAGTTGAGAGTTTAGAGTGGAGTTTGTCGTTTTTGTTGTTGCGGACAACATTTTTCTCATCTCTTCACAATCCGATACAAGTGATTTATACTCGTTTTCGGACAAATAATCAGTTTCAAACAGCAAATCAAGCCAGTATATCGTTTCGGCGCACTCTTTCAAAGCAATATATATTTTTGCCAAAAAATCTTTTTTGCTGATTGCACATTCGCTTTCCGAAACATTTGCCCCAATACTAGTACCCGAACGCAGAACTTGCTTTGAAATCACATACTCGTTTTTCTCGTTGCAAAGGTATTTGTATAGATTTACAATTCTAACCGCAAATTTTTTGCTCTTGTATTTTACTGTCTTTTCTTTTTCCATAACTCTTCACTCTCAACTCTCCACACCTCACTCTTCACTCTTCACTCTCCACTCTCACAAAACTTTCCTTGTTGTATTTGGCGAATAGGTTGCAAAGATTTGATCGAAGTTTGCACCGACAGAATCGGAAGAAAGACCGCTGTCACGGAATACGGCATAAAGCGGTTTGAGTTGCGCAATTGTCTTCACCACGTCTTCGGTGACGTTGCTGTCAAAGCACGCAACGAGATCGTTGTCATCAACGACAAAGACGTGCTTGCCGGCAATCTCTCTTTCTTCAATCTTGGCAGACAAAGGCTTGCCAAGGTCAAGCATAACTTGAAAGAGCAAATCAAGCGGTGTTCTGTCCGCTTTGATGTTGTCTTCAAGTTGCCCTAAAAATCCTTGCGAATAATCCGACGGCTTGTAATACACGTCTTTCATATTTGAAGAATCGAGTTTAAGCACACGGAATCCGATATCAAGTGTGGAATTTGAAGTGTGAAGTGTGGAATTATCATCAACTCCACTCTCAACTCTTTTCACTCCACCCTCTTGCAAGATTTTTTTGCCAGCACGACGAATACGCTCTTTGCCGATATCGCAAATGGTTTTATATCCGGATTTATACGCTTCGCTTTTTTCGTCGCACTTTTCAGGGAGTTGCACCATAATGAACTTACGATTGCCGCCATCTTCCGCATTGAGTTGCATAACAGCGTGTGCCGTTGTTGCCGAGCCCGAGAAAAAGTCCATAACCGTAGCTTTTTTATCATTAACCAACGACACCATAAACTTCAATAATTCCATTGGCTTCGGATTGGAAAAGAGCGTGGCGCTTCCCATTATTCTTTTCGCCTCATTTGCTGCGTGTGTATTTAGAATGTTTTGAATAATATTTTTATACGGAGACGAACGCTCTATAGTTTTCCCCTCATTATCTACATTGAGATATATTTTATAATAGACACCCCACCCACAAGGCTTATTCGGTGCTTTTTGGAGTTCTATGAAACCATTTTTCAGTCCCCATGCCATCTTTTCTTTCCCCCATTTCCACCGCCAGCCATCGTTAAATTGTTTTGTTCGTCCATTAGGGAAGGCTAAAGTCCCGTCTGGTGTTTCTATACCGTAGTCTAATGTTTCATGATAGCCCAAAGTCCCTCTATCCAAATTATCGTAATAGAATGGCCCTCGTTCAATAAAGTATTCATCTTTGTACTTATACCTATTATCGTCATGTGCTTCCGTATTCTTCCTAAGTTGAAGGGATTGTAACTCTTTTGCGTAAACAATAATATTCTCTGTTATTGTGGCTATATTTACAGCATCTGCCGCTCCCGTCTTCTTTTGCCAAACCAAATTAGCAACAAAGTTTGATTCCCCAAAAATCTCATCACAAATCTTTTTTAGATTATCAACTTCATGGTCGTCAATGCTTATAAAAATCACGCCGTCATCGGACAATAAATCCTTTGCAACTTTCAGTCTTGGATATATCATATTCAGCCAATCGGTATGGAAACGGCCGTTACTTTCGGTGTTTTGGAAAAGTCTGTTGCCTTGCTCATCATATTGTCCGCTTGCGCCCATATATTCGTCGGAATCCATTGCAAAGTCGTCGTTGTACACAAAATCGTTGCCGGTATTATACGGCGGATCTATGTATATCATTTTAATTTTGCCGAGATATGTTTCCTGCAAAAGTTTGAGAACGTCAAGGTTGTCGCCTTCGATATAAAGGTTTTGAGTATGATCGAAGTCCACGCTTTCTTCCCTGCAAGGACGCAAGGTGGCAGAAATAGGCGTGTTGGCAAGAAGAACGGATTTTTTCTTATCCGGCCAAGTCATTTGATAGCGTTCTTCTTTGTCATCGATGAGTTCGGCAGACAATTCTTGTTTGAGCACGTCAAAATCGATTGCCAACGTCGGTTTGCCGTCGCGCAACACTTCGGTTACTGCATTTGGGAACAGTTTTTGTATCTTTTCCACGTTCATTTGCACATTGTCCATCGACATCATTCTCAATTTATCCATTGTTATTCTCCTTGCTTTTTCCTATCAATTTTGAATAATCCAAACAGTCACCAATATTTTCAATCGGGGACAAATCAAAATACAAATTCTTATAGAAACTCAAAGTGTTTATATCGTTTAGATCCTTAATAATAGATTGCTGTATTTCTTTGTTTGACTTACCATCAATGCCCGTGCTTATGGCTCTATCTATATGCCAATCGCGAGAGTAATGCTTAACATTCGTAAAAAGAGGCATTTTGTATGCTATTATTTGATGCGAAGACAAAATTTCGTCTCTTCGGATCAAAATCTCTCTATATGACAATCCACTATTTTCCAGATCTTCAATTTTTTGTTGATTTTCCTTGTGTTCATATCTTTCAGACACCATCATACGTGCTTCATAATATATTTCAGAAACATCGAGCAACACATTGATATGCCCAATGGAATAATCTTGAAAATTTGCTTTAGCGCGATAGTTCTTGAATAGAAGACTTTGCGGATAATTGGGATTTATAGCAAGGAACTTATCTATCGCATTTTTAACCTTACAATCAAACTCTGTAGGCGAAAACGGATATATTTTAATTTCAAACAGTTTCAACATATTTCTTCTAACTCCTTTTTCATTTGTTTCAGTTGCTCGTTGAGTTCAAAGCGTTTCTTGGATTGTTTCTCGGCATCAACTCTTGATTGCAACTTGTCTATTTCCTTTTTGAGTTTTGTCACTTGCTCGTATCGCGCGACAAAATCACCTGTGTCCTCTTCATCATCGGCACTGAGTGGTATCAGCGTGCCTATCATCGCTTTGTATATCTCGTCAAGGCTTGTTGCGTCGAGAGGTACTATGATTTGCTCGCTTTGATCTTTCCAGTCCGTGCCGTAGTATTTGCCTATTTTCACGCACTTGTCCGTGCGCTCTTTGTATGCGCCGTACAACATTTCTTTTCCGTCGTGATGCAGTAAAAACATCGTGTTGAGATTGATTGCTTTGTCGAGCGAGGAAATAAACAACGTCGGAATGGTCTTGGACGACAGTTCTATGTCAAAAACGTATATCTCTTTGACCTTCCCACTCGCCGACAAGTTGAGTGTGTCGCTTGACAGTACGTTTGTAAGAGTCACGGACAGTACGGTTTTTGCGTCCGCCCTTACCGCTTTGTCCGCCGACATAAGTTTGAATAGTTCTTGGAATCGGAACTTTTTGTTCACTTGGGTTTTACTGCTAAAAACGAACATACTCTCACTCCCTCACAACAACAAATGCGACGAGTTCAAAGTCGTCAAGTCCGCTTATCGATTGTTGGAACAACACCTTGCTTCCGTCTTTGAAAAGCGAATTGAGATCGTTTTCTTCTTTCACTTGGATTATCGACGCAACCGCGTCTTCCAAAAGCGCACTGTATTTGTCCATTTTCAAGCCGTCTTTGGTTTCTTTGTTGAAAGCACGACAAAGCGTAGAGATAGGTTCACTCACGCCCTTTGACGTAGTACGCAAAACATCAAGAATTTGTTTTACGTCGAGGTGGTTGTACACCACTTCTCCGCTGTCTTTGAGATATACGAGATAAAACGGATGCAAACGGTTTTGTTTGTTGATATTCACACCGTTGTTGCGATTGCAAAGCACAAATATAACGCCGGGTTCAACGCCCTTTTCTTTATCCGCCGCCACGACTGCGTGCAATCCTTTCGTCACGCCTTTCGGCTCGCCGTGTTCTTTTTTGTATGCAACGAGGTCCATCACAAAATCGTTGAGTCCGAGATCGGTGATGGATATGTTGCCGTCCACGTCTTCGAGGTCTTGAAGCGTGCCTTCTTGCAGTTTTTTGAGTTGCTCTTTGCGATAATCCATCTCTTCGTTTTCGTCGGAGATGATGTTGTCGTCGGCGGTTGCGGCTTGGTTGACTATGGTCATTCTTGCCGATACGCGTTTTTGAAGATTGATATATTCGTCAAGCGTGATATCGGGCCAAAAGTTTATAAGTTGAATTTTGTCGTTCTTGCTTCCGATACGGTCTATTCTTCCGAATCTTTGCACGATGCGCACGGGATTCCAATGTATGTCGTAGTTTACGCATACGTCGCAGTCTTGCAAGTTTTGACCTTCCGATATGCAGTCCGTGCCTATCATAAGGTCGATAACACTATTTTCGCTCGGAAATATGACGTCTTTTTGCTTGGAATCGGGCGAGAACAACGTAAGCAATCTATCTGTTTGCAAATTTCCTCCGACGTTCGTCTTGTTGTTGTGTCCGCCGGCAATTTTTGCCGAATACAATCCATACTTTTTGAGCATATACGGAGCAAGTTCTTGATATAGATAATCCGCCGTATCCGCAAATGCGGAAAACACAAGGACTTTTTTATTTCCGTGATTAATTGGATTGTTTATCTTTTCGTCAATAATTGCTTTGAGTTCCGACAGTTTTTCGTCTTGATCGGGCGTGACTTTTTGCATATCGGCGTAAATTTCCGTCAATATTGCAATATCGTTTTGTATATCACGTCGCCAAGAACGCACATCAATATCAGACAAGCGAATATCGATGATTTTCCCCGTATTCTCTTTTGAGAATGAATACATTTCATCCTCATCTTCGTCTTCGATGACAAACGATGACACCTCTCTCTCGATAGACAACGATTTTTCGCCGTTTTCAAAGCGGTTTATCAAGTCAATCATCTCTTGATTTGTCTTTATGAGTGATTTAAGCGTGATTCTAAACGCTTGCACACTGCTTTCGAGTCTCTTCAACAAGTTGATGGTCATCAACTTCTTTATTCCGCTTTCACGGTTGATCTGACGAGTGAGCCCTTGCCCCAACGCGTTTGCATTTTTGTCTTCTTTTTGCAAATCGATTTCGTATTTTGCCTCATACTCATCTCTTCTTGACGGGAAAAGCATAGCAAGCGGTGAGTATACGCTCATCGTGGTTGAAAGTAGTTTTCTGTAAATGTCCGAGTATTTCATTACGCTCGGATTCTCGGTGAGTTTCGGATAACACGAACGCGTAGGCAATCTCTTGGGAAAAGTGCCTATATCGTTCATATCGTAGAATTTTTGAATATGCTTGCGACTGCGTGCAATCGTCACGCTGTCAAGTATTATGGAAAAATCGATATCGAGTTTCTCAATCAAGTCTTTTGCGTGTCTTTCGCTTGCCGGAAGTTGACTCCACGCATTGAAAACCTTTTGCGCGTTGGCAAACACAACTTGCACCGACTTCGATAAATCGAGCGATTTGTTCATCTCGCCCATATCACCTGCATAAGCAAGCAAAAGTTGATTTTTCAAATCGTTGTATCGATTGTTGACGGGCGTTGCGGACAACATCAAAACTTTCGTTTTTACGCCGTCTTGCATTATGCGCTTCATTAGAAAATCGTATCTGGTGTCTTTGTTCTTGTAGTTTGAACGATTGTTGCGGAAATTGTGACTTTCGTCGATAACGACCAAATCGTAGTTGCCCCAATTGACCGTTGCAAGATCCATATTTCCACTCTTTCCGCTCTTCCTTCCGAGATCGGTGTGGAACAACACGTCAAAACGAATACGATCTTTGTAAAACACGTTTGTGGTCTTATTGCCTTGATATTGAGTCCAGTTTTGTTCGAGACGCTTTGGGCAAAGTACAAGAATTGATTTGTTGCGCAACGAGTAATACTGCATAACGGCAAGCGCAGTAAACGTTTTACCGAGTCCGACGCTGTCCGCCAAAATGCAACCGTTGTAGCGTTCGAGTTTATTTATTATTCCCACTGCACCGTCTTTTTGGAAATTGTACAACTTGTTCCAAATAAAACTATTTTTGAATCCCGTTGCCTCGTTCGGCATATGGTCTTCGTCCAAATCCAAAAGGAATTCTTTGAAGATGTTGTACAAAATTATGAAATAGATAAATTCCGGCGCATTTTCTTTATAACACGTCGATATATAATCGATTACGCTATCCGTTATATCTTTCAGCGCTTCGTCATTGTGCCACAAACTGTCAAATGCATTTATGAAAAAGCGACTTTGAGTTGCGTCGTCGGATTTCGTTATTCCTATTAAATTGCTTTTCCCACGCTCAAAGCCCAAATCGGTCGTTGTAAATCCACCGATAGGCGTATAGTGGACGAACTCTCCAACACGTTCGATATTTATCATACTTTGCGTAGCAACGGGGTCTTTGAGAGTTTTTATTTGAACCTTATTGCGCAACCAATCTGCACATTCGCGCGCAATCGCTCGTTGCGTCATTTGATTTTTGAGTCTTATCTCAAAATCCGTTCCGCAAAGTTCCTTTGGAATATAAAACTCTTTTTGTTCTTTTTTGACCTTGTCGCTTATTTGTTCATCGACAAACGAAGGCATTGTAAACAAAAACTTCAGTCCGTCAATGCGTTCAAGTTCATCTTTCAATGCCGCGTATGCGTATATCGAAAAACAAGATGCCGCAATACGCACCTTACTTCTCTCTGTCAATTCTTTTTTAAGATCGTCACCTAATAGCCTGCTTGTGTTGTTGATAATGTCAAACATATCATCCCTAAAAGACATCAATCATTTGAGATTGATGCACTGTTTATATTTATTAAGTATATCAAATATTACTCTATAAGTCAATATAGCTTAAAAAACAACAATTTTAAGTGCTTTTCGTCGTAGTTTTCTTCAATTGAGAACATCAATCTCAAATGATTGATGCACCGTTTTTGTGCAATCTATTGCAGTGTTTTGCATATTTTATCCATCATTTCCGTCTTGTGTTCCCACATCGAATGTGAATATCGGTTAAGCGTTATAATCGCATTTTTATGTCCTAAAATCTCTGATAATGATTTCACATCCATTCCACATTCCAACGCTCTCGTAGCAAAAGTGTGCCGCAATGAGTGAAACCCCTTGTGCTCGATTGAATTTTTCTTCAAAAGCAGTTCAAACGACCGTTGATAACTGCGCATAAAAACAGGTTTCGTTCCGTCTGCGATTATGTATTCACATTTGCTCGTTCGACGCATCGATTTTAATATGCTCACAATGTTTTTGGACAATGGTATTTGTCTTTGCGAAAACGGCGTCTTCGGCGTATCGATTATCCTTGTTCTTTTCCCTTCGATTTTGCCGTCATAACAAGTTTTTGACACAGTTAAAATACGTCTTTCAAAATCTATATCATCCCAAGTAAGCGCAAGCAATTCCCCAATCCGTAATCCGGTATATAAACAAATAATAATTCCTTTCATTTTGCATCTATCATCATTTTCAACCGCTTTCTCTATTACCTTTTGTTCTAATACCGAAAAACACTTGATCCGTTTTTCGACGACTTTGGGCTTAACAATTTTTCCGTTTATAGCATTCTCAATATAACCATTTAGATATGCGATTTTTAATGAGTTTTGCACTACGTTCACAATCATTTTGATATAGTTTGATGACAATGTATCACCCGTTTTTATACTTTTTGAACTTTGCAAAATATAGATAAATCTCTGTACTGCATTTACCGTTATACCTTTCAGTTCATAATCTCCAAGAAACGGCAAAACATAATTTTGTATAACTTGTTCATATCTTTCGCACGTTCGCCGTTTACAAGTAGTATGCACGTATAAACTCATCCAATCGGCAATCCATTCTTTGTACTTCATATTAAACTCCTTTATCTTGAAATATATAATATTTTACAGCTCTCATTAAAGAGCGCATAACTTCCCCTTTTCAAAATTCATAATCAATAAAATTGGCACTTAGGCGTATGCTTGTCTTGAACAAGTCGACTCGCTGCGCTCGCCGAGACAAGCATACGCCATATACAAAACAAAATTAACTCAAAAACAATCAGATCTTTTAATAATCACAACAAAAATAATCTGTAACCACCTTTCAATTTATGGACTAACAACGCCCTGATTTTAACTTGCTTTTTCTCATTTTGACGATTAGACGTGCCGTAGTCTTGATACAAGTGCGCACGCGTACGCGCGCGCAAGACG